>Ga0116144_10004912_pt1 | contig 12406 bp, 7 predicted proteins | sample AD_UKC035_MetaG_FD_89746 | JGI IMG/M metagenome (GOLD analysis project Ga0116144, IMG submission 89746) | Active sludge microbial communities of municipal wastewater-treating anaerobic digesters from USA - AD_UKC035_MetaG | ecosystem: Engineered > Bioreactor > Anaerobic > Digestate | place: USA... | reverse complement strand
TTCCCGTTTTCACAACCGGAGGGTATACGTAATCCGTGCAGGGTAATCCCAGCCTGTGGCTCAAGAAGACATGGTAGCAGCCGTATTCCCGCTTGTCTTTTACAAGCGTCCAGGTTGCATTGGGATCTTCGGCCAGTATATCGAAAAGCACGTTGTAGGACTCTTCGTATACCGCCTTTATGGTGTAATTTGGCTCCCTTTCCCTTGCAACCTCCCATATTGTCTTATTTTCATATTCTTTTAACGAGCAGTCAAGCACCATGTAGTCGTCGGCCCAATATGGGTCTGTCAGAGGGTGTACCATGAATATCTTCATCTTCCCGGAAAACATGAGATTTCTCACCCTCTCCCTGAAGGCGGCGTTTTTGAGTTCCGCTGAAAAGGTTTCGGCATCCATGTCCCTTATCCATTTGGGCAGGTTAAGAGTTTTGCCGAAAAATGTGTCTATGATTCTCTGCCGGCCCCCTATGCTGTTTTCCGAGGGTATCACGTTATACGTAATGTCCATCCCTTCCTTCTCCGCTTTTTCCACTATTTCTTCTATGGTAGCCCTGGCGAGTATTTCATCCACGTACAAGGGATGGGGCTGGGGTATGATGTAGGCGGGGGTCATATGTGCGATATGGAGCCTGGGGTACCCGGCCATTCTGCAGAGCTCGATTGCTTCCATGAGGCCGTGATACCTGCCGGCAATTATTTCTCCTGCAGGAGAGTCGAATATCCCGTAAGCGCATTCAAAAGGTTCGCTTGCGGGCCACTGGTTCTGGTGGTGTCTCGTATGCGGGGTGAATATGGCTCCGTATTCACGCGCAATCGAGGCAACCGAAACAAGCTCGTCCATTCCCGCAAAGTGTCCAGGCATGTTTCCGTCCAGTCCCATGGAGAAACCGAAAGCCCCGCTTTCGAAAGATTCCCTGAGCATATTCTGTATGGATACCAGTTCCTCGTTAGAGGATTTCCTGGCGTAATTCCTGCCCAGAACGCTTCTTCTTATGGTATTGTGGCCAACAAGGGGGATATAGTTCGGTCCGATGGTGTACCCGCTGACGTATTTCAGAAATTGTCCGAAAGTTCTGAATGGAGAAGTTCCCGTGACGCCGGCGTCTTCAAGAACCCTGCATTCATATTCGCCTTCCGTGAGCGGGGCCAGGCTTGACCCGCAGTTGCCTCCTGCGAAGGTGGTAATGCCCTGCGCCAGAAGATTTTCAGCAACGGGGTCCTTAATAATTGCCCTGTCCGCATGGCTGTGCGGGTCTATAAAGCCGGGACATGTTACAAGACCTTTTCCGTCTATGATTTTTTCTGCATTTCCTTTCAAGTCGCCAATGGCAGAAATTTTTCTGTCCTTGATGGCTATGCTTGCATGGAAGCCGGGTTCACCCGTTCCGTCGATAAGAAAAGTATTCTTGATTATTACGTCGTATTTTGTATTCATTTTTTATCCGTTTTTAATCAAATCAGGATTTTGAAAGCAATCCGACAACCATTATGGCAACTATTGCCACCGGCACTATGTATTTTATCAGGAAAACCCACCATGTTCCAACTTTTATGCGGCTTTTTACAAGGTTTGCCTCCATGCAGGCGTTTTTTGAGCGCCATGCGTAGCCGGTGAATATTGCGGTGAGTAAGGCTCCGAGCGGCATGAATATGCTGTTTGCAAACCAGTCGAAGTTATCAAGTATGTCCATATTCCTGAATTTTACATCCTGCAGGATGCTGTATCCAAGGGCGGGCAGGATACCTATAAGGAATATTACAGTTCCGAATATAACAGATGCCTTCTTTCTTGAAAAGCTTTTTTCGTCCACGGCCCACGCAACAATAACTTCAAGCAGAGAAATTCCGGATGTAAGGGCAGCAATGCTCAAAAGTACGAAGAAAGCAAATCCGAAAAATTCACCTGCAGGCATTTTAGAAAAAACTGCAGGAAGGGTAATAAATGTAAGTCCGGGGCCCGAAGCAGGTTCAAAACCGAGTGCAAACACAGCCGGGAAAATTGCAAAGCCTGCCATCACGGCGACAAGAGTATCCAGGCCCACCACGGAAAGGGCGTTAACAGGTATCTCGTCTTTTTTGCTCAGGTAGCTGCCGTATGTAATGATTGCTCCCATTCCAAGGCTGAGTGTGAAAAAAGACTGTGCGATTGCGGCAAGAAAAGTTTTGCCGGTGATTTCTGAAAAATCAGGCTTCAGAAAAAACATAAGTCCCTCAATGCTCCCCGGCAGGGTCATAGAACGTATTATCAGGAAAACCAGAAGCAAACCGAGAAGCGGCATAAGAACTCTTACAGAGCGTTCTATTCCTTTTTCCACTCCGTATGCTATTATCACAATGCAAAGAAACATAAATACGGCATGCCATGAAATTACGCTTAAAGGATTGGAAATGTGGTCTCTGAAAATGTCAAGAGAATTTATCCCTTCTCTAAATCCTCCTGTAACGGATTTGAATATATATGCGAGAGACCAACCTGCGACAACGGAGTAATAGGAAAGTATTATAAATCCCGTGAAGACTCCGAGGGCTCCGGCAAGCCACCATGGAGAACCGGGGGCGATTGCTCTCATGGCGCCCACGGGATTGAGGTGAGTTTTTCTTCCAATTATCATTTCATTGATAAAAAGCGGATATCCAATAAGGACAACGGTAAAAAGATAAATGAGAAGAAATACCGCACCCCCGTTCATGCCGGCCATGTATGGGAATCGCCATATATTGCCCAGCCCTATTGCCGAACCGGCAGCCGCAATAACAAAACCTTTTCCCGAACTCCAGAACCCCCTTTCCATGTTTTTTATTATACACTAATTCAGTAACGGCTTTCAAAAATTTACCCGCCATTGATTAGGGTATATCAGATATGGCTAATTGACTGCTTATGGGAAAGCAGGTAATATGAAGTTGACAGAAAAGAATTTAAAACTGGAAGGTGCTTATGAAAAAATGGATTTTGTTTTTATTGCTTTTCATGGTATCCGCATGTTTAATGGCCATGGCAGAGAGCAGGGATATTACCCTTCAATTTTCGGCAGATCTTCCGCTTACCGGTTCTCCGGTTTCAGTGAAAAATAAAACAGATTCTCCGCCAATCTGCGGAATTGGTTTTCTATGGACACCGCGAAGCGAAGATGCGGCCGGGTTTCTCAATCATGAAAAAGATTTCGTCGACCTTATACTTGGCGGTGATAAGCTGGACGTATTTCAGAAAGTAAAACTTCCCGTAAAAGTGATATGCCTGTCTCTTGCACTTGAAAGAAATAAAGAAAGGCCTTTTCCCGGGATAAAGGAAACAATAGAAATGCTGAAAAAGGCCGGCGTGAATCCTGAAAGGGTAATAATTGGCTATAACCCCGAACGGAGTCCCGGAACACCCGGCGTTGCACTGGATAATTGTATTGACAGTGTCAGGCAGGCGAAAAAAATGTCTCAATCTTTTGGTTCTCCCCTGCTTGTAGGCCCCGGATTGAGGGAAATGCAGGGAAAAGAAGATCTCTATCCCGAGCTTGCAAAAAACTGCGATATCTGGCTGATACAATCTCAGCGCCTTCAGCTTGACCTTGTAACCCGCAAGCCGGTGAAACCCGAAGAATACAGGGAGAAGGTCAGACGCATTGTCGATATCCTGCGTGCCGGCAATCCCAATATAAAAGTTTTCGTTCAGCTTGTTACTACGGCGGAAAGAGGTACCGTAAAACTTACGGCCGAACAGCTTACAGGGTTTATCCGTTCAATAGAAGATATCGTTGACGCCGTAAGAATATACGGGGCGCAGAGCGATTTATTGAAGGAAATCATAACAGGGCTGAGAACTGCAGGTAACAAGAAATGAAAGGAGCCGTATATATGAAAACGACAAATGGATGTATCGGTGCGGTTTTTGCGGTTCTTATTTTTTCAGCCTTTTTTTTGTATGGACAGGATAATTCAAAAAAAGAATCTGTTTCAATACCCATGCGGGACGGTTCCTCTCTTTCAACCGATATTTTCATGCCTTACGGATATTCAAAGGAAAAATACCCGGACGGCGTTCCTGCAATACTTGTCGTTACGCCTTACGACAAGAGCAGGAAAAGTTCAATAGCAAAATGGCAGGAACGTTTTGTCAAAAACGGCTACGCATTTGCCGTGCAGGATATGAGAGGGTTTTATGCATCTGCATCGGCGGGAAAGGGGGCTTCCCGCCACTATGATGGATACGATACCGTAGAGTGGCTTGCCCGCCAGGCATGGTGCAACGGAAAGATAGGCATGCTGGGATATTCCCATCTCGGTGCGGCCCAGTATGAAACTGCCGTCACAAATCCTCCCCACCTTGCATGCACGATTCCGGCGCAGGCTCCGGGCAATTACTACACAAACTCTCTTTACCCGTCTGTATTCCGCAAGGCAGACATGGAGACAATTCTCAGGGGGGCTTTTACTTCAAGAACAAGACAGCTTATAGAAAGAGAAATGAGAAACCGCTCAAGAAGCGAGCTCAAACAGTTTAACACGCCCATGATACACAGCGGGGGATGGTACGACTTCTACCGGGAAGGGATGATTGAAATGTTCCTTGCTTTGAGGCAGAATGGCGGGGCCGGCGCCCAGAAAACACAGAAGCTGTTTATAGGTCCATGGGGACACGGGGTCATGCAGGAGGAAAATCCTGGTAAACCTCTTGCCCTGCCGGGAGGAATGTCCTATCCCGTTAACGCAAAGCTTGATTGGGAAACAGAATTCTGGCTTCCGTGGTTTGACCACTGGTGCAAAGGTAAGCAGACGGGTATAATGGACAGGCCTGCTGTCAGGTATTACCTGATGGGGGATACGCTGAATCCCGCAGCGTTGGGAAATATATGGATTGAGTCAGACAGCTTTCCCCCAAAATCTTCTCCTACTGCTTACTATATATACCCGGACAAAACAGCCGGAAGGGAAATGCCGGAATCTGAAGAAAAGTTTATGGAATACAGGTATGACCCTGAGAACCCCGTGCCAACTGTGGGAAGGACCCATGCCAGACTGCCCGTCAGGGGACCTTACGACCAGAGGCCGGTTGAAGGACGTTCCGACGTTCTTGTTTTCACAACACACGAACTTGAAAATCCGTTGATTATTGCGGGGCAGGTTAAGGCAAAGCTCTGGGCTTCCTCCGACAAAAAGGATACCGATTTTACAGTAAAGCTTACTGACGTGTATCCTGACGGCCGTTCGATGCTCTTTCTTGACGGCATAGTGAAGGGCAGGTACAGGAACACTTTGGCAAAGGAAGAATTCCTGGAACCCGGAAAGATTTATGAATTTAATGTTGACCTCGGATATATTGCCATCGTTCTTGCTCCTGGCCACCGCTTGAGAATTGCAATTTCAAGCAGCAATTTTGACAGATTCGATATCAATCCCAATACAGGCGAACCCTACGGAGACCATGCAACGACAAGAAGACTTTTGACGGAACGTCTTCGTCCTGAACCCGTTGCGGGAAATCCCGAATACATAAAAACCGAAGTTGCCACAAACAGGATATACATGGACCGCGGCCGTTCGTCGCATGTCATATTGCCTGTGGTTTCTTCCATTGAAGCCCTCGGGCATAAATAAAAAAAATCGAATTTATTTGTTTTCTCCTTCTTTGCAAGTTATACATGAAATGGGTATTTTTTTGTAAAAAGTTTACGCCTGTGTTTAAATATTAGGCAAAAAAAATGGGAGACAGATGAACAAAAGTCTATCGACAAATCGGTATAGAAAACAGGTTGCAATAACTGTACTCTTTTTCTTTATTATCATTGCAGGATGGATTTACGCCCCTTTGGGGTACATTGTGCCTTTATGCATGGTTTTCGGCATAGGATTGGGCATTGCAAAAGGCAGGATATGGTGCAATTATTATTGCCCGAGAGGCAGTTTCTTTGATACTTTAGGCAAATCAATCAGCCCTGAAGCAAAAATACCGGCATTTTTTAAAAGCAATCCTTTCAGGATTTTGGTGATTGCAGTAATGATGGGAATGATGTCAATCCAGATTCTTATCAGGTGGCCTGATTTTCTGAGCATAGGTTCTTTTTTTGTGAGGCTTGTAACCGGTGTTACATTTGCAGGGATTATCCTGGCTTTACTTTTTCACCAGAGGACATGGTGCAGTTTCTGCCCCGTTGGTTCGCTGTCAAACTGGCTGGGCAGGAAGAAATATTTCCTGAAGATTGATTCTGCATTGTGCAACGAATGCAGATTATGTGCAAGGGTATGTCCCATACAGATAGAACCTTACAAATACAAGTCAGAGGGGATAAATCCTGTTGCAGATAAGGACTGTCTCAGGTGCGGTCTTTGCAAAGATGCCTGTCCGAGAAATGCCCTCACAGACAATTGATTCACCATCCTCCTCTGCTTGTTTCTGAAAACATATGCATGGAAATATTATCCTGTTTAATTATTATTTGACGCCAGTTATTTATTTATGATATACTGTAACAGAATTTTCCCGAGATAAGGATTTCGTGATGGAAAAGCTGCAGTAACATAAAGCTCTTCAGGCAAATTTAACAACTGAAGAAGTCTTCTCTGATAAACGCTACTCTTTCACTCCCGATAACAAACCTTCTCTTTACGCATGCTGCCGCATAAAAACATATGCAGTGCGTTATGTGCTTTTTAAAGAGACAGTGGGTTTGCATTCGAGCCTTAAGCAGGGGAGGACAGTTGTCGCTCATACGGAGCGAAAGAGGAGTAATATGTACGAAAAGTTCAGTGATTTCGGATTATCCGAAAATGTTTTAAGCGCTCTTAATAGCATGGGATACAAGGAACCGAGTCCCATACAGAAAATTGTCATCGGTCCACTTCTTAAAGGGAGTGATGTTATAGGAGTGGCGCAGACAGGAACGGGGAAAACGGCCGCATTCGGCATTCCCCTGGTTGAAAAATGCATAAAAGGCAGAAAGAAATGTCCGTACGCGATAGTGCTTGTACCGACAAGGGAGCTTGCCGTGCAGGTTGCAGGGGAATTGAAAAAAATCGGTGCGAAAAAAGGAATAAATGCCATCGCCGTGTACGGAGGGCAGTCCATAAGCGGCCAGATACAGAGCCTCAAGAGGGGAGTTGATATTGTCGTGGGAACCCCGGGGCGCGTAATAGACCACATCGAAAGAAGGACTCTCCTTCTGAATGAAACCCGTTCGGTTGTTCTTGACGAAGCAGACGAGATGCTAAACATGGGATTTATCGGTGACATGGAAAAGATTTTGAAATCCATTCCTGAAGAAAGGCATACCATGCTTTTTTCAGCCACAATGCCTGATGCAATTGTCCGTATGTCTGCGAAGTATATGAAAAAACCTCAAAAAATATTTGCCGACGCAGGCAAGACAGTGGTAGATAAGACGGAACAGGTTTTTTACGAGGTGAGAGAAAATGAAAAAAATGAGGTTCTTACAGCTCTTCTGGATGTTGAAAACCCATTTCTTGCCCTTGTATTCTGCCATACAAAAAGAGAGGTTGAGAAGGTATGCAGAAATCTTCAACAGAAAGGCTACAAAGCAGGCGCTATACATGGTGATTTTTCCCAGGCTTCAAGGGATGAAGTGATGAGAAAATTCAGAAGCGGAAATTTGGCGATTCTTGTGGCTACGGATGTTGCTGCAAGGGGGCTGGATATTACAAATATATCCCATGTTATAAATTACAGCGTGCCTGATTACCCGGAAAGATATGTACACCGCATCGGAAGAACCGGCAGGGCCGGTAAATCCGGAAAGGCTATTACTCTTGTTACTCCGAGGGAAAAGAGACAATTGAAACTGATAGAAAAAGCCGCCAGGACAAAAATTTCAAGAGAGAGCCTGTCTTCAGGCAATGATGCAAGAAAGGCAAGGGAAAGCAAAATTGGAACGGAACTGGAATCTGTTATATTGAAAGGAAAACACAGCGGTTATGCCTCCATCGTGAAAACCCTTTCTCTCAGGTTTTCATCCGGAGATATTGCGGCGGCAGCTCTCCATCTTTTTGCGGAAAAAGTATAGCAAACAGTTAGGCTAATGTCCCGTGTTTCCCCGGCTGAAAGTTAGACAGCCTAATCAGTAACGGATGAATGCGCTTTCTGAAAGAACTTCCTTTGCGACCCGCATGACATTTTCACCTATTATTTTTCGGATATCTGCATCCTTGAAACCTTTCTGGACAAGTCCTACGGTGAAAATCGGCCAGTTTGTCCATGCAAGGGTGGGGGCCGCGCCGCTTATTTTTTCAAAATCGACGGGGGATGAGGCAGGAGGCCACAGGCCGGCCCATCCCTTTCTTCCGCGCGGAAAATTTTCCACAGGCGGAATAATATTGCCTGAATGGGGCATTTTCCTGTCAGTTCCTATGGCGACATGGTCAGCCCCGAATTTTTTAACTGCATATTTAATATGGTCCAGCAGGGATTTTATTGAACAGTCTCCTCCGAGGAAACGCCCTATACAGCATATTCCAATATAACCTCCACTGTCGGCTATCGCCTTAATCACGTCATCGGGCTTGCACCTGTAGTGGTTGTTCAATGCGGCGCAGCCCGAATGACTCGCCACAACGGGTTTACATGAAATCATGGCTGCTTCTTTGCTTGTCAGCCAGCCTGAATGGGCCACATCCACTATCACTCCGGTCCTGTTCATTTCACTTATTACCGCTCTTCCGAAATCGCTCAATCCCGAATTTGCGCTTTCACCGCAGCCGTCGCCTATCATATTTCTTCTGTTATATGTCAGGTGCATCATCCTGATGCCGAGCTGGAAAAAAAGATGTATCAAATCAAGCTCGCTTTGTGCTGATTCCCACCTCTGTGGAAGAGGTACTTCGTTGCACATGAAATAAAGTGCATGCCTGTTTTCTTTCTTTGCCTTTATTATGTCATCCGGGGATGCGGCCTTTCGCACGAAATCCTTCCTGAAATCGGTAATCAGGGTATGGCGTGTAATTCTTCTCAGCAAGCGCATGGAGTCCTGCCTTTCCTGCCCTGCGTTCTGGAATATGCAGGTTACGCCTGAAGTTTTAAAAGCATACCTGTAGTAATCCCATGCCTTTTTATCTGTAAGGTTCCTTAACTGTCCCATCTCCTCCGCAAAATCTGCAAGTTCAAGGAATGATGCTCCCTCCTGGATCTTCTTTTCAACCGCTCCAATATACCAGCTATCCCAATCTCTCGACCCCTGCCCGTATATTCCGAGAGCGTAAGCGTCAAAGACAACAGACTCGGCATGAAGTTTCAATCCCCTGTCAAGTTCTTTCCTGGATGGTTTCAGGGTATTTATGGCCGCTGCCCAGTCCTGTTTAATCATACTGTGCATTTTGCCTCCTTTTGATGAGATAGTACCTTACCTGAATTTGCAAATAATGTTTTTTTTCTTAGATACCTTTAAAAAAGGGAAATATTTAGTTTTGTGAAGCACTGGGAAACATTATATATTTATAAATTCCATTTGACAATTAGAGAATGTATGCTTAAATATGATGAAGAAGATTGAAATGCATCCTGTTTGAAATTCGATAATAAAGTCGCTATCATATTGCGTTTTCAAAGAATAAAAAATGAAAGGACGTGCATTTATTCTTGGGGCTATTTTTTCCGTCCTGACAGCCATGCTGGACACTTATCTTGTTTTCAGAGGGCTGCCCGGGAGGTTCGGATGGGAATACTGGGCGCCTGCCGCTATATTCCTGCTTTTCATTATGCTTGTTCTTTCATGCATACACAAGTTTTTTGAACTTGATAAATCGGAGCTTCTTCTTATTTTCGTCATGGTATCGGTTGCCTCGGTACTTCCCAGCTACGGATTGATGCATCAAGTCATGGCATCAGTTGTCGGGCTGAAATACTTCGCCACGTCTGCAAACCAGTGGGAAGAACTCATTCTTTCAAAAATAAGCCCCTTGATGTTTGTCCAGGACGAAAACGCCGTCAAATGGTTTTTTGAAGGACTGCCTCCCGGTGTATCAATACCTTATGGAGCATGGCTCAAGCCCATGGGGTTCATGCTGATTTTTGTTCTTATGTTTTCTTTTTTAAGCATATGCATTATGGTATTGTTCCGCAAGCAGTGGATTGAAAAAGAAAGGCTGATGTATCCCCTGATGCTTCTGCCTCTTGAAATGGCAAAAAAAGAGGCTAAAAGCCGTATTCCGGTCCTTTTCAAGGACAAGCTTTTCTGGCTTGGATTCATCCTTGTATTTTCTTTTTATTTTTTCAACTGGCTTTCCCTTGTAACAACGGGAGCCGTTCTGATAAGCCTGAGAAAAGGACTGATTTTATCCGAGAGGTTCGGATTCAACTTTGTTCTTAATCCTGATTTCCCCATACTTGGATTTTCCTACCTTATACCGCGAAGCGTCTCTCTTTCGATGTGGCTCTTTCTAATATTTGCCACGGTGCAAAACAGCATTTTCAATATGATGGGATTTCGACTGCCCGGAACCAACGCTCCTTTCGGAGGCAGGACTGCGGCAAGTACTTTCCAGGGTGGAGGAGCTATGATTGTTCTGGTCTTTTTCCTGATATGGCGCGCGCGAAGGCACTTTTCAGAATGTTTCAGGAAGGCTTTCACAAAAGGGGGCGGGATTGACGATTCAAAAGAAATTCTTTCTTACCGTACGGCAGTATTCGGCTCTATTCTCAGTTTTCTTGCAATGGCATGTTTTCTCAGATACGCCGGCATGCCATGGCTTGTTTCTTTTGCCTTTCTTTTCTTTGTACTTGTTGTATTCATAGGTCTGTCAAGAATTGTTTGCCAGACAGGATTGCCCTCAGCACAGTCCCAGTGCATAGGTCCGGCGTACACCGCTTATCTCCTGCCTCCAAGTCTTGTCACTGAAGGGGGATATGTGGCCCTGGGTTTCCAGTACAGCTGGACAGCTTCCCTCCGTTCTTCTGTGATGACAACTGCAGGAAATATGCTCAGGGTACAGGAAGATGCCCGGATTTCACCCAGGTTTCTCTTCGCCGGCGTGATAACGGCTATAATTATTTCATACGTGGCTTCGGCATGGATTCATATATATCTGGCTTATACTAAAGGCGCTCTAAATACGACGGGTACATGGTTTGGAGCAAGGATATTCGGGGGAAGCATTTCCATAGAGATTGCAGAAGCCATTTTGTCCCATTTAAAGTCTCCGGTAACTTCGGATATCATAATTTCCCGATATATTTTTACCGGTATAGGAGCGCTAATAATGGGGATTCTGGTTTTTCTTCATTCAAAATTTCTCTGGTGGCCTGTGCATTACATAGGTTTTCCGATATCTGATTCGTCTGTTTTGAGACGCTGGTGGTTTGCAATATTCCTTGCGTGGCTCATAAAAGGGCTTATACTGCGTTTTGGCGGGCACAACGTATACCGGAAGAGCGTTTCCTTTTTTCTCGGTCTTATTTTAAGCCATATATCATGGACAGTGGCAGAGATACTGTTAAACATTGCTTTCAAGCATACATCTTCTGTTGCCTGGTTCTGATAAATAAAAAAACTATCTGCCGCAGACCGCCTGAGTTGAGAAAGAGAAGAGGTCCGCATAAAAAAATGAATATCATGTTCGTCAAAAGGCAAGTCCAATTATTTAATCAAAGAATTGCCCAATACGGAAACAAGCGATATGTGTACTGCTGGATTGATTTTGCCTGGAGCGCCCTTCTTTTCGGGTGTAGTCCGGGCGATTACTTCATATATGAATTTTACAGGAAAAGCAATTATGAGAAGAACCGGTTTATCACATGGCGCAGAAATATATGGTTGAATAAAACATACAATAAGAATGACGAACTTGTAAAGGTTACAGACAAGAGGATTTCGAACAAACTGTTTTCAAGTTTCATTTCAAGGGAATGGATTGATACTGAGCATTGCGGATTTGCCGATTTCCTGCAATTTGTGCAAAAACACGTTGATATAATTGTAAAACCTGTTGCTCTATATGAAGGCAATGGCATATACAAGTATTCATATCGACAGGGTGATGACCTGAAGCAAAAATTCGCAGAGATACGAGGAAAGCTTGTTGAGGAAATTATCATCCAACACCCCTTAATGGCCGCTCTCAACCCGTCGTCGGTCAATACTGTCAGGGTTCTGACTTTTACCGACAGGAAGGGTATTGTCCATATTATTTCCTGTGTTGTGAAAACTTCTGCGAATCAAAACGTTGTTGATAACGAAGGTGCAGGGGGTATATACGCAGGGATAGATATTGATACCGGAATGGTTTTCACTTCTTTCGTTAACAAGAAATTTCAGAGTTATATTGAACATCCTTTTACAGGGATGAAAATAATTGGATTCAAAATTCCAAACTGGCAAATTGTGTTGAAAACAGTAAAGGAAGCTGCTTTGCTGGTGCCTCAACTCAGATACCTCGGATGGGATATTGCCATCCTGGAAAATGGCGTTGAACT
>Ga0116144_10004910_pt1 | contig 12407 bp, 3 predicted proteins | sample AD_UKC035_MetaG_FD_89746 | JGI IMG/M metagenome (GOLD analysis project Ga0116144, IMG submission 89746) | Active sludge microbial communities of municipal wastewater-treating anaerobic digesters from USA - AD_UKC035_MetaG | ecosystem: Engineered > Bioreactor > Anaerobic > Digestate | place: USA... | reverse complement strand
TGATGTGTTGTATGGACATGACCGCGCCTGTCAATGTCATTCTGCGTGTGTACGATGTATTTCCGGGAAGCGGTGCCGTATCGGATAGTCTGCATTTTGGGCATTTTATGGATTGTATGGTTCGCGTTTCCGTGGGTGATAAATTGGCTCCTACTCTGGATTGTCCACCTGATCTCACAGTGCAATGTGGTTTTGATTATGACAGCCTTTTCAAAATCCAAAGACCCTACCTGGAAGACAATTGCAGCAACATAACATTGGATTCTCAGATCGTGAGAAGGTTGAATGGCTGCAGTGCCGGTTATGTTGATCGGATCTACAGGGCAACAGATCCGGGAGGGCTGCAAAGTACCTGTACGCAAAGGATCACCGTTCAGATCCGCAGTTTGTTTGATGGATTGGACAGCACTCAGTTAAAATGGCCGGGTGACAGCACGATCTATGCATGTCGTATCGATCCTAATTCCATCCAGGCAGGTTTGCCTGAGATCAGGGAGGCAGAATGCGATCAGATCCAGCTGAAGATGTCGGATGATCGGTTTTCCTTCAGTCAGGGCGGCGTTTGTACCAAAATACTCCGGCGTTGGGAAGTGATCAATTGGTGTATTTATAATCCTGACCTACGCCCCAATCCCCGCATTCCTGCCAACGGTTATTACAGCCAGGTTCAGGTAATCATGGTAGTGGATACGACTCGCCCCTTGATCTCCTCTTTTGGTGATACCACTTTGTATAACTTAAGCGCAGAATGTGGCGAAAGTGATTTTACTCTTCCTGCTTTCGGTGCAACGGATTGTGGACTTAGTTCAGGGATTTCATTTTCATATCAATGGGACTTAGGTTCGGACGGAACAAGAGACTCAGTGAGGAATGGCAATATACCCTCTCGATCACTGCCCAATGGCGTACACAGTTTGTATTTGTTTGCCATGGACTCATGCCACAATCTCGCTCAAAAGTCTCTTAAAGTAACTGTAAAAGACGGTAAGGCTCCTTCGCCCAATGTACTTTATGGTGTCAGTACCAATCTGGTCATGATGCAAAACGGACCGATGGTTATGGCTTCTGCATCCCTGTTCAATCACAAGAGTTCGGACAATTGTACACCTGAGGAAAAACTTCGATTCTCTTTTTCACCGGATCCCAATGATACATTGAGAACATATACTTGTGACAGTGTGGGCTTCAATCTATTTGATCTTTATGTCTGGGATGAATGTGGCAACTACAGCATTGCCCAGACTTATCTGGAGGTAATGGATTCCGATGGACTTTGTCCTTCAACCGTAACCGCAAAATTTAAACTCGTTGGAGTCACCACTACCTACTATGGAATGGAACTCCCGGATGTGAAAGTGGGAATTGCCAATAACTTTCTCAGTCAGACGGTTTCTACGGATACCTGGGGACGGTTTGAGTTTCCCTTTATGACTGCAGGGACAGAACTTATGATCGATGCCTGGTCCGATGAAGAACATCTGGATGGTGTAACTACGGCAGACATACTGCGCATACAAAAACACATACTGGGTCAGGAATTGATAAAGGATCCTTACGAACTCATCGCCGCAGATGTGGATCAGAGTGGGCATGTGTCCGCAAGAGATATTTCATTGATCAGACAACTTATCCTGGGCAAAACAGACCACTTTCCTTCCGGTAAATCCATCCTTTGTCTCGATAAGAATCATCGGTTTTCAGATCCTGCAAATCCCTGGAGTGAATTTAAAAAAATGTCATCACCCAGATCTTTGATTCTGGATCAGGATCTCCAACTTCAATTACTTGGAATCAAATTGGGTGATTTGAACCGGAGCATGGCGCGCAGGAATTTATATCCCGATCAAAATAAAGCCATCTTATGGATTGAAAAACAGGATCCTTTCTGGATAATAAGGAGTGGATTTGATGGCTCCCTGGAGGCTCTTCAAATGTCATGGGCACTGGATCCTTCCTGCAGCCTGAGGACTGTTTCGGTTTCGGATCAACTCGATCCGGTCTGGGATCCATCCTTTGTCCATGTGGCGGGAAATGAAGTGAAGATGTCTGCTGCTTTTTCTAAAGCAGTTCCTGTGCAAAAAGGAGACCCGCTATTTGTATTTGAAACAGAAGGATTGGACTTGTTTTGTCACTCGGAACCGGTGCTTTCAGCCTCTGTTGTACCGGAGTTGTGTGTGCAAAACCAGCAAGCTGCAGGAATCGCAATTCATCAAATTCAGGCTGAAAACATCCGGGATGAAAAAGAATTTTCAATCCTTCAATGGGGACCTAACCCTTTTCAGGATGAATTTGACATCGTTCTATCGGTACATGGAAGTTCAAATATAAAGATCACAGTCACAGACCTGCTCGGGAAAAATATTTTTGAACAAACCCGGTTAATAACCGGACCTGTCTATGCAATCACATTGGATAAAGGCAGCTTTCCCAATTCCGGCTTATTTCATGTAAAAATCGAAACAGAAAATTATTCCGAGACCCTCAGGGTCATTCGTCAATGATCCTAATCAATTAATCTTTTGAAACTCCGAATCATGGAAAATTATATCCCGTTTATAAATCCCATCCCAAAATGGTTTTTCAGTAGGGTATTCAGCGCTTGCCTTTCTGTTATTAGTATTTCAGCGCTTCAGTTTGTTACAAATTTGAAGGCCGGTCCAATGGACTGGCCTTCAGGCAGGCTGGACATTTCTCCGATGGATGATATCGGGTCAGCTAATGCAGTCCTGACATGTCAGGGGCTGGTTCAGATTTCGCTGGATCAGAACGGTAGGGCGCCGCTTACGGCTCAAATGTTGCTGACAGATCGCTTTCCGAATTATGGCAGATTCAAGGTTTATGTAAATGAGACGGGTAGAAACTATCTGGATTGTTCCGATTTGGGAAAGACGCGTTCTGCTACTGTACTGGACACTACGAACGGAATGAGTTGCTGGTCCATGCTGAAAGTGGAGGACAAATTACCTCCGGAAGTATTATGTACGGTCGATACCCTGCCTTGTCAGACAGATCCCTATCTGTACGATTATACCGGTTTCATCCGCTCCCGAGACAATTGTGATCTGGCATTAGAAATCCGGTACAGTTTCCGATTTGAAAAATTATTTTGTCATCCATTATTGACAGGGATCAGTTATGTGGACTATACAGTTGTGGATGATCATGGAAATTCTTCGACTTGTAGCAGTCAGATATTTTTCCGTAAGGCCGGTTTGGATCAAGTCGTTTTCCCTGCGGATGATACTTTGTATTGTCCGGCTTTTGACATCAGTCAATCCGGCGAGCCAACCGTATTGGGACAACCTGTAGAAGCACTTTGCGATCTTTTTGTTTCAGCGAATGTGGATACCATTCCTGTTTGTGGTGGGATGGTCAAATTACAACGGAGGTGGTTTGTTACGGATTGGTGTACGAGGACAATGCGAACGGATACCCAATACATCATTGTGGCAGATACGCTGGCACCGGAATTGGTCTGTCCACCCAATCTGAGCCTTTATGCGAAGCCGGATGCCTGTCTGGCCGATTGGAGAATTCCTGCTCTTGCAGCCACTGATCTTTGTAGTCCTCAATCCTCCCTTTTGTATTATGTGCGCATAGACAGCCACTATCTGAGACGTCCGGGTGATCTGGTCGGCCTGGAAGTTGGAAAGCATACAGTGGAATACATAGCATTGGATCCCTGTGGCAATGCAGACACCTGCTCAGCCTCCGTTCATATTTTGGATCGAACGCCACCTACTTTGATCTGTCCTCCCAATTTGGTCCTGGCATTGGATGGCAGTGGGCAGACCACTCTTAATTCGGATTACTTTAGAAGGATTGGATATTTTTTTGATAATTGTGGCATCGATGATGTGCTGATCAGGCGCATGACCAGTCGTTGTGGTTTTCCTGCTGATACCAGTTTTGGTCATTCCATTCGCTTTTGCTGTGCTGATGCCGGTTTGATGGAAATGATCGCGATCAAAGTGACCGATGAAAGCGGCAATGCGAATTTTTGCATGATCAATATTGAAATTCAAAATAAGAATGTAGTCAATATTTTGTGTCCTGCCAATATTACCTTGAGTTGTACACAGGATCGGATGAACCTGGATCTGACAGGAAGACTTGGCTTATCCGGGGTTTGCATAGACACAACGACCAATGGTATTACCTATGTTGATTCAGGTACACTCGATAGTTGTTATCAAGGCATCATAGTCAGAAAATGGAGGGTTGAATTTGTAAACGGAAGCATTGACACATCTTGCAGACAGCAGATCAGGGTGATCAATAATTATGTGTTTAGTTCAAGGAGCATTATTTGGGCCAGAGATACCACGGTTTCGGGATGTAAATCATTCCATCCCGATTCGATTATGTCGCGGCCTTCTATTCCCTCAGACAGTTGTCACACTGTCCAGTTCAGCTGGCGAGACAGTATGCCGGTCAGGCATCCTGATTCCTGTCAGAGAGTCCTGAGATTATGGTTTGCAAGATCGACCTGCACCGGTATGTCCGCCAGAGATACCCAGGTAATCGATTTAGCTAATTTTAGAGCTCCCAGGCTCAAGGGACCCAGAGACACCTTGTATTGTTCAAAAACAGACAGCTGCAATCCATTCCTGGTGTTGCAAGCATTGACTGTGACCAGTTGTAACACCGGCTTGACTATTGTCAATGATTACAATGGAAATGGTGCCAATGCCAGTGATGTTTACCCCTTGGGAAGAACCCGCGTCATTTTTACAGTAACAGATGCCTGCGGTAATATCTCGAGAGATACGGTCAACATTGAATTGGTTGACAAGATATCTCCTCAGGTAAACTGCAGGCGCATCTTAAGGGAAATTGAAGTCTTTGACAGTGCCAGAATCGTTGCAAGGGATCTGCTTGAAAGTTTTTCTGACAATTGCACCCGGAACGAAAACATACGGATCACTTTCGATCAATTCAATATGAATGATTCGGTTCGGTATATTTCCTGCGCACAGCACAGGCAATATCCGGATTCGATCTGGAGGTTCCAGGTTTATGTTATTGATGAGTCCGGCAATAAGGCGGTATGCATCGGATTGGTGGACGTCGATGATCCGAATAATTTCTGCAATTCCCTTCAAGGAGGTACTACAGTACTGGTGACCGGTCTAGTAAAAAATACGAATGGGAATCCCATGGAACAGGTTGAACTCATGGGACAAGACCAGACAATATTGACCGAGACAGATCACCTTGGTCAATTCCGATTGGGTCAAATCACCAGCGGCAACTCTGTATTCCTGAAACCGGGCTATTCTGCCGGTGACTGGCTGGATGGGGTCACGACTCAGGACATTCTCTACATACAAAAGCATATTCTGGGAATCGATCCTTTCAGAAATCCGGAGCAGTGGATAGCTGCAGATGTGGATCGCGATGGACGCGTGAGCTCCCGTGACCTTATATGGATCCGGAAACTGATATTGGGCATTGAAACTGAAGTGCCGGGTAATTCTGCCTGGAGATTCATCCGGGCTGACTATCGCTTCAAAGATCCTGCTCAACCTCTTTTGGAAAGTCCTGAAGAATGCTTTAATACACAATCCATAGACCGCGATCAGGTGGTAAACTTCTTGTCCATCAAAACGGGTGATGTCAGTGGCACGTCAGGATATCAGGAAAATGTGGCCGAAGCAAGACTAAGGCATATTGAATTCAGGACCGAGGATCATGTTTTGTCTGAGGGGATGAAAAACCATTCTGATTTTATCATCAATGATGATCTGACTATGGAGGGGTATCAGTTTGTCCTGACCTTTGACCCTAATTTGGCTACCATTGACCGACTGGTAGATTTTACGAATGCTGCCAATGGTCTCGAAATGGATAAGTCCATGTACCATATTCAGGGAAATCGACTCGTCGTATCCTATACCGGATCTTATCCCAAACGATTGACCAAGGGACAGATGGTACTCAGAATAGTATGGTCCGTCAAACAATCCGGCAATTTGAAAGACCTTCTGAGAGAAACGGATTATCGCAACAATGAAATTTATACAACCAACAGCATGGCTGCTCCGCTCTACCTCAGGCTGATGAATGGTTTGATCGCAGAACCCGAAATCAAAAACTGGAAAATCGCTCCCAATCCCTTCCGTGATCGCCTTTGCATACAGTTTGAGTCAACAGTGGGTATGGACTGCCGCCTGGAGATCAGAGATCTGGCTGGCCGGACGGTTTGGGATGAATGGAGGTCCGTGGAGAGGGGTGCCAACAGCTGGTGTGTCGAAACCCAAACATTGTCCTTGCCGCAAGGTATCTATCTGTATCGCTTCAGTACGGGCCAGATCGAAAAGAAGGGCAAATTGGTGAAAGGAAGAGATTAATCTATGTACCGGCAAATTCCGATGAGGGCTCCGGTGCCTGCACTGGGCATGTATTCCACAATCAACGATTAAAGGAAGGGAATGGAGCTTGCTGCCTGGCCGTCAATACTGAACGCCAGGTGAAGACCGATCTGATCCGGGGGGACTGTGGATGAGTAAGGCTGCCTGTCATTCCGGAGCCGGTTTATTGGATTGATTACACATTATTACTATTTATATATATCTGTTTTACTCTTTTTTTAATAAAAATTATAATGATTAATATTTATAAAATGCTAAATATTAATAATATATAAATTATAAAATGATTTAATATAAAAAAATACCTATATGTTGGTATATGCGGCCATTGCATAAATTACATACCTTTGTCACGTATTAGAAATTTTAGCTATTTGTATATAGTTGAATAAAAATTATAAACAAATAGTTGTAAATTTCAATGTTACTGGTACATTTGTGCCGGTAACAACCCAACCCACCCAATAGTAGATCCTCTCTTAGCGCATAAACGCGCAGTTTAGCTTTTTACCAACGAATGATTTTAGGACTTTGTCAGAAAAGTCGCGTCCATTAGGCTTTGCCTTTTTGCGTGTTTTTTCCGACTCAAAATGCTCGTGTAAATATCTCTCAGGGTATTTGACTAGTCTGTCCTATGCTCTGAGTCAAAGCGAAATTTTTAAATCATTAAATAGAGGATCTCATGGAGAAAACGATTTTTACATCTCCCATTTCCAACAAAGGCAACACAAACAGAAGAACCAGTTTCTGGTCCTTTTCGCTGATGCTCATCTTCGCCCTCGTTTTTTCTAACCGGGCATTGATGGCTCAGCCTACTCCTTGTGCTTTGGCATGTAATGGGCTTACCCAGGTTTCTTTGGATCAGAATTGTCAGGCAATTGTAACGCCTGCTATGATCCTGAACGACACCTTGTCCAGCTGCAGAGGCGGACAATTTTCAGTTACCATTTTTGACAAGTTTAAAAAGCCACTGGTTCCGCCCAACAGGGTAACCGGGGCTCAGGCCGGACAAAAGTTGCAGGTAGAGATCCGCGATCTCATCAGCGGCAACAGATGTTGGGGCGACATCCTGGTGGAAGACAAACTAGCACCAGTGATCGAATGCAGAAGGGATACCATTCCCTGCTTCTTTGCCATTAATTTTCATCCTTTCCACGAGGATGCGTGTACATGGGATACGCTTATTCTGGTGGATGAGATTGTTACTCCCTGGCCCTGCGATGAATATTATGTAAAGCAGGTAGTGAGAAGATATAAGGCAAGAGATTTGTTTGGCAACGAATCAGCTGTTTGCTCAGATACAACTTTGCTCAAGAGGTTTGATACTTCCAGAGTGATTTGTCCGCTGGACTGGTCTTTGGCAAACAGACGCCCGATCAACTGTAAGGATATCCGGTACAATAGAATACCACTGGACAGCAGAGGCCATCCCATGCCGAGTTATGCTGGAGTCCCATTATACTATGATACGGTTAGTCGGAATCCATTGAATATTGACACAGTCGCCCTGTGGCCCAATACAGATATTTATTGCAATGTGGCTACGCGCTACGAAGATATCAATCTGGGCAGGATCGGTTGTGTCACCAAGATCATGAGGATGTGGACCATTCGCGAATGGCATTGCAGCCGTGAGATTTCCAGAACCTGCATTCAGTTATTGGAAATTGTGGACAGGGAAGCTCCTTATGTACATTGTCCTTATCCGATCGAAGCCACAACAGATGGAAACTATCGCTGTGAAGGTACAGTATCTCTTCCGCCTGCAGTCGTATTCGACAGCTGCGGAGGTCCGGTGCGCGTAGATGTGGTTTATCCCGGAGGAATTCTGACCAACAGCAACGGCGGTGTAGTCAAATTGCCTGTAGGTAATCACAGGATTTGGTACCGCGCTTATGATGATTGTTACAATGTAGACAGCTGTTACGTGGATGTCACAGTCCGCGATAAAACAGCTCCCGTCGCCATCTGCGATCGCGAAACCGTAGTGGCACTCAGCATTGATGGTCGCGCTCATGTTTATGCCAAAACATTTGACGATGGTTCTTATGACGATTGTCACATCGATTCCATGCTGGTCAGAAGAATGAACGATGGGCCTTGTGACAATGACAACCTGGCAGATCCTTTCAGACCCTATGTTGAATTCTGTTGTGAAGACGTAGGTAGATTGATTACAGTCGTTTTCAGAGTAAAAGACAAGTGGGGCAATACCAACGATTGCATGGTGCAGGTAGAAGTTCAGGATAAACTGAAACCGATCTGCAGAGCTCCGGTGGATCTTACAGTAGCCTGCGATTATCATTTCACCACAACGGACCTGTCTGTATTTGGTGTAATTCAAACCGATTCAGCCTTGTTATACAACACACGTACCATCCGATATGTAAAAAACTGTCTGAACCAGGATACCAGCTTTAAAATCCACGACGGATTTGCACACGACAATTGTAATCTCACCATCAGAACCTGGTTCAGCGATGACAGAACACAGTGTAATGTGGGTACCCTCACCCGCTACTGGGAAGTGAGCGACAGAAATGGAGTTGATACCTGCAAGCAGGTGATTACATTCAGGAATTACTGTCCATTCAGGTTAAATAACGATATCGTATGGCCTAAAGATACAGTATTGACCATGTGTGTGGATCCCACTACACTTTCAGCCGATATCACAGGCAGACCGCGTACCATCAATGAAGATAAGTGCGATCTCGTTGGATTCAGCATGAAAGATGAGGTATTCCGAATCGTAAATGGCGCGGATGCCTGTTACAAAATATTGAGAACATGGAAAGCGATCGACTGGTGTCAGTTCTACTACAACACAACCACCAGACAATACGATTATGCTACGGTTTCTCATATTCAGGTCATTAAGGTGAACAACCTGGTGGCACCCAGAATCACGGGTACCTTTACGGATACTACATTCTGTACCTTCGACAGTTGTACCAATGGACCTACTGTGTTGCTGGCCAATGCCACAGATGACTGTACGCCTGTTGACGAGCTTTACTGGGAGTATCATGTGGACCTTGACAGGAATGGAGTCTACGATATCTTCAATTCCGGTACGGGAGGTTCCATAAACGCATCAGGTCGTTACAGATTTGGCCGCCATACCATCAAGTATGTGTTTGAAGATAAGTGTGGAAACAAGAGCACTCGTACCCGTGATTTCGTGGTAATGAACTGCAAGCAGCCTACACCGTATTGTCTCAATGGACTTGCCATAGACCTGATGCCGATGGACAGCGATGGTGATGGTCAGATCGATACGGCAATGATCTGTGTATGGGCTTCTGATCTCGATAGGGGAAGCTATCATCCATGTGGAAACAGAGTAACCTTCTCCTTCTCCAGCGACACAACTGAAAAATCTATCTGTTTTGGTTGCGCAGATATCAGACAACAGACTGTGGAAATGTGGGTCACTGATGTGATCACAGGACAGCAGGCATATTGCACGACTTTCATCGATGTTCAGGACAACAACAAGGCTTGCAGCGGACAAACCCTGACCGGTACGGTTTCAGGTTTGGTCAAAGCACAAACCAGCGCTGGTTCTGAACCGGTGAAGCAGGTTGAGGTTAGCCTTGAGGGTAGCAACATGCCAAAGTATATCACCAATCAGACTGGTTCCTATGCTTTCTCCAATATGACTCTGAACGGTGCGACTTATGTGGTAAAGCCTTACAAAAATGATGACCATTCAAATGGTATCACCACAGCGGATATCGTAAAGATACAGAGACATATTCTCGGATTGGAGCAATTGAATGATCCTTATCTGATCATTGCCGCAGACGTAAACGACAGCAAGTCTATTACATCAGCAGATATTATCGAACTGCGCAAGCTGATTCTGGGACAAATCACGCAATTCTCAAAACACACTTCATGGGTGTTCATCGACAAAGGTTATGTGTTTGATGAAAACAACGATGCGGCCTTGTTTGAAGCCTATCCTAAGAGTTATACCATTTCACCTTTCAACCGCAATATGAACATTGACTTCCAGGCGGTGAAGATCGGTGATATCAATGGCTCTGTGGTAGCAAATGCTGCTAGGTCAACCTCCAGATCAAGAGAAGCATTGAGTGTGATCACGAACGAAAGGATCTACAATGGGGGAGAAGAATTCCTGGTGCCCTTCCAGTTTGTATCTCAGGATGCTATCTCTGGATTCCAGTTCACCATTCAGTTCGATCCAGCTCTTATAGAGTATTCTGATATCATCAGTTACTCGGATGTGGTCTCAAAAGAAAGCTTCGGTATACAAAAAATAGGTTCTGGATTTATCAGCATCAGCTGCAACAATCACAAAGGCACGGCAATTGAAAATCTTGGTGAATTGTTTGCGATCAAATTCAGAGCTCTTTCGAAAGGTCAACTGTCAACTACGCTACAAATTAATTCTACTGTCACTTCTGCTGAGGCTTATGGCCCCGGACTTGAAGAAATGAACGTCATGCTCGGGTTCAGAAACGGAACCACTGTCACCGAACAGCCCGGATTCGTTTTGTACCAGAACCAACCCAATCCATTCTCTGACCAGACCGTCATTGGTTTTGAAATGCCACGTGCAGCCAAAGCCAAACTGACTGTGTACGATCTCAACAGCAAGGTTGTCTATCAGACTTCCACTCAGGCTGTCAAGGGGTACAACAGCATTCAGGTCAATCACTTGCAGCTCGGTGTTACCGGCGTCCTCTACTATCAGTTGGATGCAGAAGGATATACCGCTACAAGGAGAATGGTTGTAATCCAATAAGGCTAAATTCGTTTTGTTCTAAAGAGTTTACTGTTTTTGGGATGGGACCCCTCTTGGATAACGATCCAAGGGGGTTCTTTTTTTTATGGGTTCAAGGTTCTGAGTTTACATTTCAGAAAACTACTTTTGCAACCAATTGAATATTTTGAAGAGAATACTTGCTTTGGATTATGGTAAAAAAAGGTCAGGGCTGGCAGTTACGGATCCGCTCAGGATCATCGTATCGCCTTTGGTTTCCTTGCCGACAGAAACCCTTATGGATTACCTGATCAATTATTGCCGGGCCGAAGAAGTGGAAAAGATCGTGATCGGTTTACCGGTTCACGCAGATGGGGAGGATACCTATCTTACTTCCGAAATTCGTAAGCTTGGCAATGATCTGTCAGACAAAATAAAGAGCCTCCAGGTCGTTTATTTTGATGAATCTTTTAGTTCCGCAAAGGCGAAGGATGTCATCCTGCGAAGTGGTTTGCCCAAAATGAAAAGAAGAGATAAAGCTCTGGTGGACCGGATCAGCGCTGTCATTATTCTGCAAGAATATTTGGGACATTATTAATTGAAACGAGTTTGCACATGCACAAATTAGACTGGATCGATACGCATACCCATATCTATTTGCCGGAATTTGACCTGGACAGGAAAGAAATGATCGCGCGCTCTCTGAGTCAGGGAGTGAGCAAGCTTCTGATGCCTAATATTGACCTGGATTCATTTACTATACTGGCATCCGCCACTCGTGAGAATCCGGATGTTTGTCTCCCCATGATGGGGCTGCATCCTTGCTCGGTCGATGAAAATTATCGAAACACCTTAAATATTCTGGAAAAGAAACTGAACGAAGACCGATATTATGCAGTAGGCGAAATTGGTCTGGATCTATATTGGGATAAATCCACTTTTAATTTTCAGCAGGACGCATTCAGGATCCAACTGCAATGGGCTGCAGAGCTGGACTTGCCTGTCAGTGTTCATACCAGAGATGCGACTGAGGAGGCTTTGGTCATGGTTGAGGAACTTCAGGATGGCAGATTAAAAGGAGTATTCCATTGTTTTGGAGGTTCCAAAGAACAAGCTGAGAGACTGAGGGACGCCGGATTTTATATTGGAGTAGGAGGGGTGGTGACCTATAAATCAAGTCAGCTTGGCATTCTTTTGAGTCAAATTGGGCTTTCCAATGTCGTATTGGAAACAGATGCGCCCTATCTGAGTCCCGTGCCACATAGAGGAAAGAGAAATGAGCCCTCTTATATACCATT
>Ga0116144_10004907_pt1 | contig 12414 bp, 9 predicted proteins | sample AD_UKC035_MetaG_FD_89746 | JGI IMG/M metagenome (GOLD analysis project Ga0116144, IMG submission 89746) | Active sludge microbial communities of municipal wastewater-treating anaerobic digesters from USA - AD_UKC035_MetaG | ecosystem: Engineered > Bioreactor > Anaerobic > Digestate | place: USA... | reverse complement strand
TCAGTTGCGCCTGCGCGCCCTGACCGAGCACCTGGAACAGGAGGTACAGGCGCGCACTCACGCACTCACCGAGGCGATGGCGCAGACGCAGCAGCTCAACGCGCAGCTCCAGCAGGAAATCGTGGAACGCCAGCGGATGAGCGACCGCGTCGCGCATCTTAACGCCGTCCTGCGGGCCATCCGCAACGTCAACCAACTGATCGTCCGCGAAAAGAACCGGGATGCGCTCTTGCAATCCGCCTGCGAGACGCTAATTGAGACGCGCGGCTACGAGGCGGCCTGGATTATCGAGACCGACGCGGAGCAAAATCCCCTGCGCGTCATCCACGCCGGGAACGCCGCCGGGCGGGCCGACTTTGTGAGTCAGGCGCAGCAAGGAAGCTGGCCGGCGTGGTTGGCGCAAGTCTTTGATCCCGCCCAATCCTTTGGCGTCGAGAAGCCGCCCTGTCCGGGCGCGAAGAGCACGCCGGCGCCCGGCAAGCTGGGCGTGCGCCTGCACCACGGCCAAACCGGCTATGGAGTGTTGGTCGTCTCGCTGCTGTGTGTCCTGCTCGACGACGCCGAGGAACGCGCGCTGCTTGAAGAGGTCGCCTCAGACATTGCCTACGCCCTCGCCAACCTGGAACAGGAGCAGCAGCGCCGACAGGCCGAAGCCGAGCGGGAACGGCTGTTGGCAGAGTTGCGGGAACAGGCGCAGCGCGTCCAGCAAATCATTGACACGGTGCCGGAGGGGGTGTTGCTGTTGAATGCGCGCGGCCACGTCGTGCAGGCCAACCCCGTCGCCCGGAACGATCTGGCGCGCTTGACGGAAGAGCCGTCCGGGATGCCCATCACCCACCTGGGGGATTGGCCGCTCGCCGCGTTGCTGGCCCCGCCCGCCACCCGCGGGCTGTGGCACGAGGTCCAGGCCGAAGATCACATCTACGAAATCATCGCGCGCCCGGTGACGCCCGGCGCGGCGGCCGGGGATTGGGTGATGGTGTTGAACGACGTCACCCGGCAGCGCGAAATTACGCGCAGCATCCAGCGGCAAGAACGGCTCGCGGTGGTGGGCCAACTGGCTGCCGGGATCGCCCACGATTTCAACAACATCCTGGCCGTCGTCACGTTGTACGCTCAGATGCTATCGCGCGCCGTCAATCTGTCACCCCGCGAACGCGAGCGGGCAACGATCATTTACCAACAATCGCAACACGCGGCCAAACTCATCCAGCAAATTCTCGATTTCAGCCGCAAGTCCATCCTGGAACGTCAGGCGTTGGATTTGGTCCCCTTGTTCAAAGAACAGATCAAGTTATTTCACCGCACCTTGCCGGAAAATATCAAAATTACCTTCGCGGCGGAAGCCGATTCCTGCGTGGTCTACGCCGATCCGACCCGTATGCAGCAGATGCTGATGAATCTGGTGGTCAACGCGCGGGACGCCATGCCTGAGGGGGGCGAACTGCACGTCAGTTTGACAAAGGAAGCCCTGCCGCCAACCCTGCGCTTCGCGCCGGCGCCAGAAGCGGAAAGTGACGCGCCGCCGCTGCGTCAAGAATGGGTGTGTATCCGGGTAAAAGATACCGGCGTTGGCATCCGCCCTGAGGTCCTGCCCCATATCTACGAGCCGTTTTTCACCACCAAAGCGCCGGGCAGCGGCAGCGGGTTGGGGTTGGCTCAGGTGCAGGGCATTGTGAGCGCGCATGATGGGGTCATTGATGTGCAAACCGCCGCAGGGGAGGGCAGCACCTTTACGATTTGTCTGCCCGCGATGACGCCCGCGCGCTCCCTCGCGCCGGCTGAAGAACTGCCCGATTCATCCTTGCCGCTCGGCCACCATGAGCTAATCCTGGTGGTTGAGGACAATCTGCCCGCGCAGCAGGCCTTGATTGAAAGCCTGGAACTCTTGCAGTACCGCGTCCTGGCCGCCGGGAATGGGCGGGAGGCGCTCACGCTCCTGGCCCAGCACGTCCAGACCGTCAACTTGATCATGAGCGATATGGTCATGCCAGAAATGGGCGGGCGACTCTTGCTCCAAACGTTGCAGGCGCGCGGCATCCATATCCCCGTGATTCTACTGACCGGCCATCCCCTGACGCAAGAGCTGGAGGATTTGCGCGCCTCCGGGCCTGACGCTTTGGTGGTCGAGTGGTTGCTCAAGCCCTACAGCCTGGAACAGTTGGCGCTGACAGTGGCCGAAGTCCTGACGCGGGTCACCGCCCTATGAAACCCGACTCGCCTCCCGCCGCTGCGCCTCCTCCTCAAGCCGCATCACCGACGGAATGAAGCGCATCGCACTCCCCATTGCCAGACAGGCCACCCCGGCTGCCACGAACCACGCCGACACGCCAAAGCGATCCGCCACCGGCCCGGCCAGCGCCATCCCCAACAGTGAGGCCGCGCCGGCCATCGTGCCCACCGTCGCAAACACGCGCCCCTGCAACTCCGGCGCGACCGCGCTCTGCAAAACGGCCATGAAGGGCGCGTTAACGATGGGGTTGAAAAACCCGGCAAGCACCATCCCGCCCCAGGCCATCCAGAAAAGATGGCCCGGCGTGACGCCCACGATCAGCGTCCCCAGGCCCATCCCCAACAGCCCCACGCAAGAGGTGTCAATCTTCCGGCGGAAGCCGCCCCACACACTCAACGCCAGACCGCCCGCGATCATCCCCGCCCCCCACGCGGAGTTCAGCCAGCCCAGTTGCAGCGCGTCCCCGGCAAAGTGGTTTTTCACCATGATCGGCAACAGCGAAAAGGCCGGATTCGCCATCATATTCAACACCGTCGCCATCAGCAAGATGATGAACAGTCCTTGCCAATGCCAGACGTATTTGAAACCGCCGACCACATCCCGCCACAATTCCACGACGGGGGATGGCTTAATCTCGACAGAAGGGGCCACTTCCGCCGCCTTGCGCTCAGGTTGGGGGATGTGGATGAAGAACAACGGGACAACGGCGAAAGCGGCCGTGACTACGTCCATCCCCATAATGGTATACAGCGGCAGCCACGCCAGCAGCATCGCGCCCAACGGCGGCGTGACGATGTCCAGCACGCCACGCAACGTCTGATTCATCCCCCCCACCCGCGCCAACTGCGAGCTGGGCACCATCAACGAGGTGGACGCCTGCATCGCCGCATAGTGAAACGTCCCGCCGAGTGCGCGCACGAACATAATCACATAGACGTGCCACACTTGCAGCACATCCAGCCACGCCAGCACGACCAATCCCGCCGAGAACAGGGCAATGATACTGTCGGCTGCCAGCATCACCCGGCGGCGATTCCAGCGATCCACCAATGCGCCCACAAACGGCCCCAACACCACCCCCGGCAGCATCGCTATGAACGTCATCAACGCCAGCGTCGTGGCCGAGCCGCCCGTCTCCTGCGTCAGCCACCACACCAGCGCAAATCCCCCCACCTGGCTGCCCACCAGCGACAACGCCTGCCCAATCCAGATGATGAAAAAAGGGCGCGCCCAGTTTACCGGCACCTCCGGCCGCGGCGTCTGCGTCGCGCCGGTTTCTGTAAGGGTTTCTTGAGTCATTGAGGTCTCCTTGATGGATGTAATTAAATTACATAGAGCATTGTAATTTAAATTCAACATCCTGTCAAGTGCATTATTTGAAGAACAACTGCCAACCTACAATCAGCATGAACACAATGGCAAATATACCAACAACGACAGCATTTACACCTTGCGTTGGCCTCTTTTGCCCCCTGCCACGGAGAATGGATACCCGGTAGACAATGGAAGTCAAAGCAACGTATCCCAGACCTAACGCCCCGCCAGCAAAGTAAATAGCGAATGGTATAAAAACTTGTCTGGTTGCGAATGACGCTGCATACAACAGCAGTAATGGAGTAACTATCAACAATGCCGTCACTTGTCGTGCCAAGACAGCCTTTTCCCGATCTGTGAATCCATTTAGCAACGGAATCTGACGATATTGACGGATCAAACTCCACACGAAAACACCAAAGATCAATAATGGCAAGAGGACAAAGATATTGTCAAACATGATTTTTCCCTACTTCAATCAGAATCTTCAAGCATACCATTGAGCCATCGTAAAATGCGTTTTGGTAACCCACTGTTAGGCAATAGGACTGATAATGTGTGAGGGGGCAAAAAATTGCGCAGAACGCTCACGCCCAACACGGAACCACCGAAAGCTCCTATGATCGTCATCACTGCGATCGTGAGGATGCCCACAAGTGTAAAAATATCATTTCCTGTTTTTGAAAGCATCGCAAACAATCGTAAAAGCACCAAACCCAACAATATTGGTACTAATTCGAATGACCTAAAGGCCCACGCTGCAATTCTATAAGGCCATCCATTGAATGTCTCGCCATTGACAGATACCCGATTTGAAAAATCCTCATGGAGATGATAAGCAAACTCTTGCCGTGTAGCGAACGGCAATTTCTCATAGTCGGAAATCCAAATATCGCAGTTAAATTTACCAAATAAGGGCGGCAATCCAGGTCTGAGCGCCCTGCGTGCTTCAATACGATAGAAAGCTAGAATATCCTGGATAAAGCGGGGATGAAAAGTATCAATAGCAAAAGGAGCTACGAAGCCAATATCATGCTTCCATTTCTGCCATGTCTCTGATTTACCCTCCTCTAATAGCCGTGTCGTCATTGTCTCTTCAGTCTCGCCAATGGTAACGATCAATCCTTTTGAGATCGTATAGGCAGCCACATTGGTAATCTCCCAAGATAGAGCTTTTTGGGGAATGGTTATTTTCACAGAGGCCGCATCCGCCTGAACCACCATATCGTAAATCATAGAATTATTCACCTCCTATCGTTGTTTTCTCACCAGATCCCCGGCACAAACCGATAGCGCACTTTTTCCGCATACTCTCGATAGCCTTCCAACTCGGCAAACAGGACTTTCTCCTCGTTGAGCGTGCGGTAGACCAGCAGGCCGATCCAGATCAGCAAAGGCGGGATGGACGGCCACGAGCCGAAGACCAGGCCGCTGGTCAGGCCAAGCATCACCCCACCCGCGTAGTTGGGATGGCGGACGTACGCATACGGGCCGGTCGTCGCCACGCTCTGGCCGCGCTCCCCCTGGATGCGGATGCGCGCCGAGAGGTACTCGTTGTGGCGCAGCGCCCAGACGGGCAGCGCCATCCCCGCCAGCATCCCCACCACACCCAACGCCTGCAACCAGACCGGAAATCCCGCGCTCCACTGGAAGCGTCCCAAATCCAATGAGACGATGACGATGTGCGCGATCCACGTTACGGCTGCGCCGATGTTGTAGACCGGCTCCCGTTTTGCGCCAGGCCCAGGTTTGAGCCGCTCACGCGCCACCGCCTCGGACATCGCCCACACACTGGCGGCGGTGAAGAGCACGCGAAGCCCCAGATACAGCCAGATAGACGGCAGGTTCGCCGTCCCTGCCATGAGAAACATCACCGCGCCCATCAGCGCCAGAAAGGCGAGCGCCCCGAAAAACGTCTTGAGTCGCATCATCGTTACTCCCTCCCCAAATATCTCAACGGATTGAACGGATTCAACGGAAGAAAGCTGTTAAAATTTGATAAATCGCCTACTACACACCCATAGATGTCAGTTTCTCAGACGGCGCAGCCGCACAAACACCACGACGACGAACACGACTAACGCCGTAACGATGCCTACCAACCAGCTTATCCCGGCGCCCGATGCTGTGGATGGGGTCTCCTGGGATACAGGCGTCACCGTGGCCGCCGGGGCGGTAGGCGGCGCCGTCAGAGTCGGCGTCAGGGTCGGGGTCGGCGGGATTGGCGTGACCGTAGCGGGCGGCTGCACCCTGCCGCTGCGGGTGAGCATATTGTTGTGGGCGTCAAGCTCATCGAGCGTCCCGTCCTCATCCACCCAGGCCAGCACGATGAAGGAATCGGTTGCCGCCGGATTCCAGACAGCGGCGCCATCGGGGCCGCCGTCCGCTGTCACCGGCAGGTCTACGCCTGGCATCAGCGGTTCGGTCACATCCGCCCAACTCACCACCTCGCCGCCGACGCGGAAGGCAACGCGGAAATCATCCAGAACTACCGTGTTGCCCGCGTTGGCGAGGACGGCAGTGAACGTCACGCCATCTTGCCGGGGCTTGTCCGTCGTCCAGCCGATTTCACGGATGAAGACGTCCGCGCGGTTGTCCACCGGCGCGCTGACGTCGCCCGTCACGTCCGGCGTGGGCAAGGGAACGTCCGGGCTATCGAACACCCAGAATTCCCACAACGAGAAACCCCACTCCGTGCCGCGCGTCAGACACTCCAACCGCACGTAACGCCCGCGCGCCGTCACCAGGAAATCGTCTATGCCGCCGTTGTCGTTGGTCTCCTCCGCAATGTCTGTCCAGGTGGCGTTATCGTCCGACACCTGCACTTTGTATGCCTTGCCGTAGGCCGCTTCCCATTGCAAATACACGCGGGCAATGTCGCGGGCTTCGCCCAGGTCAATCGTGATGAACTGATTGTCCTCGTAAGCGGACGCCCAGCGCGTGTTAAGCCGTCCATCAACCGCGTTGGCCGCCGGATAACTATCGTTTTCCGTTGAGGAGACTTCGACGGGCCGGCCCCCGGAAATCAGCCCGGCGGTCGCGGGCAGCGGCGTCGGCGTGGGGGCGGGCGTGGGCGTCGGGGCGGGCGTCATCGCGGCCAGCCAGTCGGGACGCACAGCGATGGCCTGGATGCTGTGCGGGCTGGTGATGGCGACTTCCAATCCCCAACCGTGCAGCGTGGCGAACGTCCCATCCTCGGTCATGTCCATCTCGGCGCAATCGCTGTTGCCCGGCCCCCACGACCAGGGCAGATAGCCGACTTCGTTCAAATGCGCCTGCTCGATAATGGTCTGGTAGGGGATGCAGCAGGAGCAGCCGGGGCCTTTATGCGCAAATTCGCCGATGATCAGCGGCAAGTCCAGCGCCACCGACTCGGCGACCTCGTCAATCACCTGTTGCGCTACATTCGCGCCGCGCCACGCGCTCGGCCACCACATGTGGATGGAGAACATCAAGTTGTGGTCGGGGTCGGCCTGGATGAGATACGGCCCGTTAGCCTGGAGGACGTTGATGTTCTGCCCGTAATTCGTCCCATCGAGGATCAATGGGACATGGATACCCGCTGCGCGCATCCGCCAGATCGCCAGCTCGTAGGCGGCGCGATACTCGTCGTCCGGTATAGACCCGCTGCCGGCCTCGTTGGCGATGTTGACGAGGAGGTATGGTTCGTGTTTGCGGATGACCGCCAGCACGTCGGGCCGCACCCAGTAATCCACACACGTTGGCAATTCGCTCCATTGACCGGTGGAGTCGTGGCAGTCCACCATCGGGATCAGCCCGTAGCTCACGGCGTTGCCGATGGCGACGTCCAGCTCGTCCGCCGGCCCCTCCGTCCCCCAGACGATGCGCACCACATTCGCTCCGGTCTGCACAATTTCAGGGTACGAGGGCAGGCCGTCCCGGTCGGTATAGATGATCATCTTGTTCACGCCGACCAGCACCACCTTGTTGCCGAAGCGGTCGTACAGATGGCGGCCCTGCACCCGAAAGCCGGGATACTCCGGCGCAGGCGCCTGCGCCGCCGTCCCCCCCGCCAACGCCAACGTCAACAGCAAAACCCCAACAACACACCACAACAACCTATAGCTACGCATTGCTCCCTCCTCCTCTGAAAATAAAGACTGTTTCACGCAAAGGCGCAAAGTAAAAAACGAGAACTTGGCGAGCTTGGCGTCTTTGCGTGAAATTTTCATCCAACCGCTGGTGAACCACCGGTCGCAAAGGCACAAAGAGTAAAGAATAGAGCTTGGCAGGCCTGGCGTCTTTGCGTGAAATTCTCATCCAACTATGTTAGAAGACTGCGTGAGTTTGTCAACCGTCCCGCGACTTTATGCTTTTCTTGCCGACTCAGTGAATTGAAAGTAGAATAGTTATGGAAGTGTACAAATGTGGTCTCCTTTTGCGTTCGCGTGAGGTGAAAGAAAATGACTCAGCCTGTTTTGACTTTCTTCTGTGAACTGGATACCCCCGCCCTGACGGCCCTGTTTGCCGATCCCCAGGTCATTGCCGACTTGCAGGCGATCCATGCCGGCGTCAGCCTGGGACTGCGCGACTTGAGCGCGGAGCGCGCTGCCGTTGTCCGCCGCCTGAACGAGGCTGGCATCCCGGCGAGCGCGTGGCTACTCCGGCCGGAGGAACAGGGCTACTGGTTCAACCTGGATAACGCGCCGCAGGCGTTGGCGTTCTACGACGATTTTCTCGCGTGGACGGCGGCGCAGGGGTTGCAATGGGATGGCGTCGGGCTGGACATCGAGCCGGACATGCGCGCGATGCGCCGAGCGTTTGGCGGGGAATGGCGCGTGCTGCTCGACATTCTGCGGCGCGCGTTGGATAGCGGGCGCTATCTGCGTGGGTTGTTGTTCTACCGGCGACTCGTCGCCCGCATCCGCGCCGACGGCTACCGGGTGGACAGCTACGAAATCCCCTTGATGGTGGACGAGCGCCGGGTCAAGAGCGTGCTGTTACAGCGGCTTTTCGGGCTGGTCAGCCTGGACGTGGACCGCGAAGTGCTGATGCTCTACACCAGCTTCCTGCGCCCCAACGGCGCGGGCGCGCTGTGGAGCTACGCACCCAAAGCCGCCTCAGTGGGCGTGGGGAGCCTCGGCGGCGGGGTGACGGTGGGCGGCGTGGATCAGATCGCGCCGCTGACGTGGGACGAATTCACACGCGATCTGCTGTTGGCGCAGCGCTGGTGCGACGCCCTCCACGTCTTCAGCCTGGAAGGCGCGGTTAAGCAAGGCTTCCTCGCCCGCCTGCGCGACTTTGACTGGACGCAGGCGCCGGCGATCCCCTGGGCCGCCTTCCGGGGTGCGGAGCGCTTCCGCCGTGTGCTGCGGGCAGGGTTGTGGGCCAGTGCGCATCCGGGCGTGGTGATTGCAGGGGTAGGAATCCTGTTGAGCTTGTTGACTTTGAGACGGCGAAAGCATCGCTAAGATATGGTAAACGCCACATCTTTTTTAGGGCACGAAGTCTCCATCACCATTGACCGTCCCCTCGGCTCCCGTCACCCCGACCACGGCTTCCTCTACCCTGTCAACTACGGCTTCGTGCCGAACACCCCCGCCCCCGATGGCGACGACCTGGATGCTTACGTACTGGGCGTGTTTGAGCCGTTGGAAACCTTCACCGGACGCTGCATCGCCGTGATCCACCGCCTGGACGATGACGACGACAAGCTGGTGATCGTCCCCGACGGCAAGCCCTACACCGACGACCAAATCTTAGCGCTGACTGAGTTTCAGGAACGGTTTTTTCAACCGGTGGTGGAAAGAAGTAATGAGGACTGAGGACTGAGGACTGAGTGTAGTTTCGTTTCTTCGCTGATCCGCTGATCCGCTGACTCGCTCATCCGCCACTCCTCACTCGCAAATCACAAAGGAGGTAAATGATGACACTCTTGGAAAAGTTCGGACATGATTTTATGACCCCTTCGGACAACCGCTGGCGCAAGCTGGCGTTCAAGACGCCGCTGGTGCTGTGGCGGATGGGGTTAGGGCCGCTGATGGGCCACATCTTCGTGGTGATCACGACGAAGGGGCGCAAAAGCGGCGAAGCGCGCCACTTTATGACGGAGTATTACCGCGAGGGCGACAAACTCTACGTGGTGTGCGCCTACGGCGAAAAAGCGCAGTGGTACAAGAACCTGATGGCCGATCCCTACGCGACGATCCAGACGTGGAAAGGCCCGGAGCGGATGAAGGCCACCCGCGTCACCGACACGGACGAGATCATGCACATGATCGCCGGTTTCTGGAAGCGCGATCCGGTGACGGTCAAATGGTACTTCGAGGCCAAAGGTATTGATCCCACCAACCCCGAGGACGTGGCGGCGAAAAAAGACTCTCTGCACATCTTACGCTTCGACCCCACCGACGCCCCCACCCCCATGCCGCTGACCGTAGACCTCGCCTGGATCTGGCCGGTGCTGCTGTTGCTGCGCCCGCGCCGCCGACGCGAGAAGCGTCGCTAAAAATTCTACCGCCGAGCACACAGAGTGCGCAGAGATTTTTCTCTGTGAACTCTGTGTGCTCTGTGGCAATTTTCTGGAGGAACGATGACCCATTTACCGATTACGCACATGACCCTGTACAAGCACGGCGTCGGCTTTTTCGAGCGGCGCGCGCCGGTGAGCGGCGAGGAAGTCGAATTGTCGTTCCGCGTGACGGAGATGAACGACCTCCTCAAGAGCCTCACGGCGCTGGATTGGGGCGGCGGCAAAGTCCTCGGCATTGACTACGCCACGCCGCAGAGCCAGGATGAGCGGCTGGCCGGCTGCTCCATCCGCCTGGACGACGACCGCAGCCTGCGCGATCTGCTGGTAGGCCTGCGCGGGCGGCGCGTGACGCTGGCCCTCGACCAGAGCGAGACGCTGACCGGCAAGCTCCTGGGGCTGGACGAACTGCCGGAACGCCAGCCGGTGGGAACGTCGCTGGTTTCGCTGCTGCTGGACGACGGCGCGCGCGTCCAGACCGTGACGCTGGCCCGCGTCCAGGCTGTTGAAATCCTGGACGAGCGCGGCGCGGCGGACCTGCGCTTCTTCCTGCAAACAGCGCTCAGCCAGGAGAACTACCGCAGCGTCACCATCCGCCTGACGCCGGGCGAGCACGACCTCTCCGTGAGCTACATCGCGCCCGCGCCGACGTGGCGGGTGAGCTACCGCCTGCTGCTCGACCCAGAAGCCGCGAGCGGGCCGAAACGCTTGCTGCTGGGCTGGGGCATTTTCGACAACCGCTTGGAGGAAGATTTGGAGAGCATTTCGCTCTCCCTGGTGGCCGGGATGCCGATCTCCTTCGTCTATGACCTCTACACGCCGTTCACACCGGAGCGCCCGGAGGTCAAAGAGGAAGCGCGCGTGGCAGCGGTGCCCGTCGCGTTTGAAACGCCCCAGGCATTCGCGGCGGAAGAAATGCGCACCATGGCATCATTCGGGATGCCGGCGCCAATGCCCGCAGCGCCCAAGATGATGCGCGCCGCCAAGATGGAAGACTTTGCCGCTGCACAGGTGGTGGAAACGAAGGGCGAGGCGCTGGGCGAGTTGTTCCAATACGTCATCCAGACGCCGGTGACGGTGGGACGCGGCCAGTCGGCGATGGTGCCCGTCGTATCCGCGATGCTGGACTACCAGAAGGATTTGCTCTACAACGGCAGCAAGATGCCCGCGCACCCGGTGGCGACGCTGCGCCTGAAGAACGCCAGCGGCCTGACGTTGGAACGCGGCCCGGTGACGGTGTTGGAAAGCGGGGAGTACGTCGGCGAGGCCGTGCTGCCCTTCACCGCCGCCAACGGCGAGATCGTTGTCCCGTACTCGGTCGAACTGAGCGCCAACGTTACCGAAAACAGCAGCTCCACCCGCCAGATTTATCGCCTGTCCCTTAAAGGCATTTATCTCCACATCGAAGACTGGGAGATTGTATGGCGCGAGTACCGCGTATCGAATAAGTCCGGCAAAGAGCTGACCGTGTTGGTAGAACATCCCCGCTCGGCGCATTATGACCTCTTCGACACGCCGCAGCCCAAAGAGCGCACCGACGAACACCTGCGGTTTGCCGTCACCGTTCCGGCGTGGGGCGAGAGCAAGCTCAAAGTGCAGGAGCGCCGCCTCATTGCCCACCGCGAGGAAGTGCCGCTGCAATCGCCCCAAACGTTGCAGCAGTACCTCAAGCAAGGGCTGCTGGATCAGCGAGCGTACGACCAGATCATCAAACTGTTGATGCTCTACGACACCATCAACGATTACGAGAAGAAGCTGAAGAAGCTGGACGAGGAACGCAACGCCATCTACCAGGCGCAACAGCAAATTCAAGGGAACATGGCCGCGCTCTCCAAGGATGGCAAAGAGGGCGCCCTGCGCGCGCGCTACGTGGATCAACTGGAAACCACCGAGACGCAGTTGCGCGCCCTGGAAAAGCAAGAGGCCGACTTCAAAGCTGCCATCCAGAAGACGCAGGAAGAGATCGCCGCACGCCTCAAGTCTATGGGATAAGACTACAGTCTTACACGGTTGACCCAGGTGGGGCGCACTTGGATGAGTCATTATATATTGACCGCGTAAACCTGAAGGCTTGGGATGTTTTCAAGTGCGCCCCACCTAAGTTGAATCCGTTGAGCGATAAGGAGAAAACTCTTATGCCCATCTGCCGCACGTGCCGTGGGGAATACGATCACCAGAGTTGCTTGTGTCCCAGTTGTGGGCAACCTTTAGGGCGGAGCAGCAATCTCTGCCATCTATGCGGGGCCGACACCAACGGCAAACGGCTCTGCCCTCGCTGCAAGAGCGACGTGATGGCCTGGGAACGGGAGAACTTTTCGTTGGTGCAGTTCATCCAGCGGTGGGGCGCGTTGGGCCTGCTGCCCAGTCTGGCAGACAT
>Ga0116144_10004901_pt1 | contig 12432 bp, 9 predicted proteins | sample AD_UKC035_MetaG_FD_89746 | JGI IMG/M metagenome (GOLD analysis project Ga0116144, IMG submission 89746) | Active sludge microbial communities of municipal wastewater-treating anaerobic digesters from USA - AD_UKC035_MetaG | ecosystem: Engineered > Bioreactor > Anaerobic > Digestate | place: USA... | reverse complement strand
CGGAATAAAAGCGCCATCCATTCGCGCATCGCATGCTGCAGCAGTCATAGAAAGCATATGCGTTAAAGCCGAATCTCCCAAATACTTTTTTCCATTTACTCCAGTCACTGTTTTACAAACAGTGTGTCCATAGCTTCCATTAATTGATGAAATGGCAGCACGACGATTAAGTTCGGCCGATTCAAGCATAAATTCAAGGTCGTGAACAGGCGTTTGAGTCGCAAAATCGAATACTTTGGAGAAGGTCAATGCAACTTCGTCTTCCTGAAGGTTGGTATCAAGTGTATCGCTTTCTTGTTTATCAAGTTGTTTTTCGCCGTTCTTTTCAACCAAAACCACCTGTGTATGCTCTTTCTGAATAATTACTTTTGAATATTCGGCCTCATAACGACAGATTACTTCTATATACAGCTTATCAACATTATCTTTCAATGATATATCAATACATCGTTTCTCAATCATATTTTTTCCTTCTTCAAGACTTTGAGGAGTAATGTCTCTCAATACCTCCAGTCCGTATTCGGATTTACCAATCAAAGCTCCTAAAGCAACAGCAATAGGCAATCCGATCATACCTGTTCCGGGAATACCAACACCCATTGCATTCTTAAGAACATTTGCACTAAGAAATACTTCTATTTTCTGAGGTGTTTTGGCTAGAGTTTCAGATGCTTTAGCTACTGCAAGTGCCACGGCCATAGGCTCGGTACATCCGATGGCGGGAACCACTTCGCGTTTAATTAGTTCTATGATCTGTTTCTGTATTGTAATATCCATATGTAATTCATGCTTATTTGTGTTATGCAAAGGTATCTAATATTTCTTTCAGCTCCATATAAATAGTATCAATTTGTATAATCAGACAGTCTGTAATACTTTTGTAATATTTATTTCATTACGCCGAAACAAAATAAGAGTTCTTTTGCATAAAATAATTATTTTTGTAATAAACTATTTAACATATTGAATTATGGCAACTACCCGTATTCTTGTTGTAGATGATGAAGAAGATTTGTGCGAAATATTAAAATTTAATCTCGAAATTGAGGGTTACGATGTTGATACCGCTTTTAGCGCCGAAGATGCCCTGAAATTAGATATAAGCTCCTATAATTTATTACTTCTGGATGTAATGATGGGAGAAATATCCGGATTCAAGTTGGCAAACATGCTTCGGAAAAATGAAAAGACAGCCAAAATGCCCATCATATTTCTGACGGCCAAAGATACGGAAAATGATCTTCTTACCGGTTTCAATCTGGGTGCCGACGATTACATCTCCAAACCTTTTTCAATTCGTCAGGTTGTTGCCCGGGTTAAGGCCGTATTAAGACGTACAGCATCCAAACCTCTTGAACAAGAACCCGAATTATTAGCCTACGAGACTCTGATTCTGGACACCAAGCGCATTAAAGCTTCCGTAAACGGAGAAGAGGTTCCTTTAACAAAAAAAGAATTCGAAATTTTAAAGCTGTTGCTCGAAAATAAAGGAAATGTATTTTCAAGAGAAGAGATTTTATCGCGTATCTGGAAAGACGAAGTGTATGTTCTTGATCGCACGATTGATGTAAATATTACCCGGCTACGAAAAAAAATAGGTATCTACGGTAAAAACATAGTTACCAGACTTGGTTTTGGTTATTGTTTTGAATATTAAAGTAACGAAGATGGTTCAAATTGAAAAAACAACCGATAACAGAATTCCATTTAGCCAGCGTCTGTTTTGGTCGGTCTTCTCCATGTTTCTTGGATTTACATTTTGCTTCCTGCTATTTCAGTTTCAGCGCGAAAAAGAATTTTCGCAGGATAAGCTTAATAAAGTCCTCGAAAATTACAATTATCAAATTTACCAACGCACCCATCAGTCGGCCAATATAGATTCTACATTAGCTCAGTTTCTGACTGAAATTCCGCAAAAAGAGCTTAGAATTACGATTATTGATCCTACGGGATTGGTCGTATTCGACAACATCCATCCGGAAGAATTAAACAATCACAACAACCGAAGTGAAGTTAAAAGTGCAAGAATAAACAATAAAGGATTTGCCATCCGCAAGTCTACTACAACCGGATTACGCTATTTCTATTCGGCCAATTTGATAGATAATTATATCTACCGTTCGGCATTACCTTATGATACGTACGTAAAAAGCGAACTATCTATTGATAAGGATTTTATATACTTTATGATTCTGATGACTACCATCTTCTTTATCGTCCTTTCCCGGTTTACTTTTAGCATCGGACGTACGATTTCCAAGCTGCGGAATTTTGCCCATGTGATGGAAAAAGACAGGGTTGTGGAGACTGCCTACACATTTTCCAATGATGAATTAGGTGATATTTCGCAGAATATAGTTACACTTTATCATAAGCAGCAAATAGCTAAAGATGCATTGTCGATGGAAAGAGAAAAGCTGATCAAACATTTTCAGTATTCGAAAGAGGGGTTTGCCATGTTTTCTGGCGAAGGCAAGGAAACCTTATCCAATATTCTTTTCAATCAATATATAAATGTAATATCCGATAAACAGATCAAAAATGCGGAAGAAGCTATTTCCATCCCGGAAATGGAACCGATAAGAAGTTTTCTGAGACGTAGTATGGTTGACCCGAATCGTAAAAGAAAAGTGCTTAGAGAATCGCTTACTGTGGATAAAAACGGAAAGATTTTTCTCATTGAATGTATTTTATTCCTGGATAACAGCTACGAATTGTCAATAAGCGACATTTCGCGTCAGGAAGAAGAGAGCCGGATGAAACGTCAGCTTACCCAGAATGTAGCGCACGAACTTAAAACACCTGTAAGCAGTATTCAGGGATACCTCGAGACCATTATCGCCAATCCTAATCTGGCACCTGAGAAACGACAGTTTTTTATAGAACGTTGCTATTCACAAAGTACCCGACTAACAGGATTGCTAAGGGATATTTCCGTTCTGAATCGCCTGGATGAAGCGTCTGACATGTTTGACCTGAGTGAAATCAGTATCAAAAGATTACTAGGCGAAATACAAAAGGAGTGTTCAAAAGAATTAGCCGAAAAGAGAATTGAAACCAATATTATTCTTCCAGGCAATCCCGTAATTTACGGAAATTACTCCTTATTATATTCAATCTTCCGGAATCTGTACGACAATGCCATCGCTTATGCCGGCGAAGGGATAACTATTACAGTTAATTGTTACAAAGAAGATCCGAAGTATTACTATTTCAGTTTTGCCGATAATGGTATAGGAATAAGCGAAGAACATATAAATCGCATATTTGAACGGTTTTACAGAGTGGATAAAGGTAGAAGCCGAAAGGTAGGCGGAACAGGACTTGGCTTGTCTATCGTAAAGAATGGTGTTAACTTTCACAAAGGACAAATCCTTGCCAAAAATCGCCCCGAGGGAGGATTAGAGTTTTTATTTACCCTAAAGAAGCGAGTGTAAACGAAGATTAGTTTTTTTCATTACGAAGATCTAATCGTTGGACCTAGGTTGAAATATCGTTGAACCATGGTCCAACGATATCTTAACCTAGGTTCAACGATAAATAGACCATGGTCCAACGATTAGCTTATATAAGTAAAAAAAATAGATTATGGCAGGAATCTGCCTACGTCCTTAATAGTACAATTGTTATTAATTACTACAAAATTGTTTTGAAGTACTTTATAGTTTCTTTTAGTCCCTCTTCCAGATTAACTTTAGGCTCCCACCCTCCCAGTTTTTCTTTAGCCAGAGTAATATCCGGTTTACGTTGTTTGGGATCGTCACCCGGTAAAGGCCTGAAAACAATTTTAGATTTAGTACCAGTCATCTCAATAACCTTTTGGGCCAACTCAAGCATAGAGAATTCTCCCGGATTACCGATATTAACCGGACCCGTAAAATCATCGTCTGTTTGCATCATACGTACCATCCCTTCAATCAGGTCGTCTACATACTGAAAACTACGGGTCTGCGTGCCATCGCCATAAATTGTAATGTCGTTGCCTTGCAATGCCTGAACTATAAAATTAGATACAACACGACCATCATTGGCGCTCATATACGGGCCATAGGTATTAAATATCCGGATTATCTTTATACGGACATCATTCTGCCGGTGGTAATCCATGAAAAGGGTTTCGGCACATCGCTTTCCTTCGTCGTAACAGGAACGGGGACCGATCGGATTTACATTACCCCAATAACTTTCGGTCTGCGGATGCACAAACGGATCTCCGTATACTTCGCTTGTTGACGCCTGTAATATTTTGGCTTTTTTTCGTTTTGCCAGTCCAAGCATATTAATAGCTCCCATAACAGAAGTCTTAACTGTCTGAATGGGGTCTTCCTGATAATACACAGGAGAAGCCGGACAAGCCAGGTTGTAAATCTCTTCAACCTCGGCCGAAAAGGGAGTGGTTATATCATGACGTACAAATTCGAAAAAAGGATTCTGCTGAAGATGGAGTATGTTTTTTACAGATCCGGTAAAGAAATTATCCAGACAGATCACGTAATTGCCTTCCTTCAATAAGCGGGCACACAAATGCGACCCAATAAAACCGGCTCCTCCGGTTACCAATATTTGTTTCATCTAATTATTTTTTTAATAATTCATACGATAAGGAATAGGCGACCTGAACTTAGCCGCATCTATGTAAGGCATTTTAGGATATATCAGATCCAGGTATCGCAAATCAGGAATACCCGGAACAACCTCTACCCTAACCCTTTCAATCCCTTTGCTTATAAAGCCCAGCAATTCGGCTGCACTATAGGAAACATCGACAATTCGGCTTTTTCGTCGCGGTCCGCGATCTGTAACACATACAATAACACTTTTGAGATTACTTAGATTAGTAACGCGAAGAAAGGTTCCGAAAGGATGGGTACGATGAGCAGCAACTAACTCCTCTGCATCATGAATCCGTCCGCTGGACGAAACTTTTCCATGAAACCGTTTGTGATAATAGGATGCAAGCCCCTCTTCTTGTGCGTGTAAACCATCCAGACTAAACCAGACAAGAATTGATAAAGAAAGAAATCGCATTAGATTAGCCATAAATCAGCTTGTTATTGTACGCAAATGTAATTTTATTTTCTTAAAAACAACCAATCCTATCTCATTTCTTTCATTATAAAAGCCTATATATTGATAAAACAGTGTATTTTTGTATTTTATAATATGTAAAATAAAAAGTTGAACAAAATGTTTAAGAACAAGACCCTTTGGATTATTATTGCCGTTGTTTTAGTGCTTTTCTTTTGGGTAAGAGGAGTCTATAACTCAATGGTCACTCAGGATGAAAGTGTAAAAACAGCCTGGAGCCAGGTAGAAAATCAGTATCAGCGAAGATTAGACCTGATTCCGAATCTGGTAAATACAGTAAAAGGATATGCATCACACGAACGGGCCACACTTGAGGGCGTAATCAACGCACGTGCAAATGCAACGAAAACAACCATCGACCCTACCAATCTTAACGAAGAAACTATGAAACAGTTTCAGGCTGCTCAAGGCGAACTTAGCAGTGCTTTATCCCGTTTAATGGTTGTGGTTGAGCGTTATCCCGATTTGAAGGCTAACCAGAATTTTATGGAATTGCAAGCACAGCTGGAAGGTACAGAAAACAGAATTTCGGTAGAACGTAAGCGCTTCAATGAAGTTGCACAAAATTACAATACCAATATCCGTAGTTTTCCTACAAATATTCTGGCCGGTATGTTTGGATTTCAGCCTAAAGCTTACTTCGCAGCCGAATCCGGTGCAGAAAAAGCTCCAACCGTTGAATTTTAATGTATAAACTATGCTTTTAAATAAGATTAAATTCACAAGCAGACGGGTTGCCGGTCTGCTTGTGTTATTTTTGGCAATCAGTTGCTTTTATTCGTCAGTACAGGCTGCATCATACACCGTCGAGACAGTCCCCAATGCCCATGTAAGCGACCGAAGCAACAGGGTTAGCAATCCGGATGGTATCATATTACCGGAGGATGTTGCCACTATCAACCAAATGCTTCAGCTTGTAGAGGATTCGCTGTCCATCGAAGTTGCTGTGGTAGCCATTGAGTCGATTGGAGATAATGATGCCCGTATGTTTGCTACGGATTTATTTAAACATTGGGGTATTGGGAAAAAAGGAGAAGACAACGGACTACTTATATTGCTTGTAACAGACCCGGCACAACGTGCTGTCGTATTTGAGACTGGCTATGGCATTGAAGGAATTTTGCCTGACGCTATTTGCTACCGGTTACAACAAAACTATATGATCCCAGATCTGAAAGCTGGTAATTTTAGTCAGGGTATGGCTAAAGGTGTTGCCGCAGTGGGAGAATATTTACTGTCGGGTGACTATCAGCGATCAACAGATTATCAACCGGAAGGTCAATCTGATGATATAGGCGTTTTGATCGGCACAATCTTTCTCTTTATGATTATGATTGTAGGAATGTCGTACTTTATGAAAAGAAGGCCTCGCCTCTGTCCTAGATGCGGGAAGAAGACTCTTGTTTATCAGGGTACACGTACTGTACAGGCGGCTACTTACCAATCATCCGGACTTGCAGAAGAAATCTACGTCTGCAAAAACTGTAATCACACTGATAAAAGAGACGTGATTCTAAGTCGGCTAACCCGCTCCAAAGGTCCGATTATCGGAGGAGGTATCGGTGGATTCGGCGGGGGTATCGGTGGTGGATTTAGCGGAGGCGGAGGTTCCTGGGGAGGAGGAAGCTCTGGTGGTGGTGGATCTATCAGCCGTTTCTAATCGCTCTGATGTGATAAAGACTGTTTAGACTTACAATGAACATCGCTCACAACATCAAATACTTACAGTCACTTCAAATCTGACCGGTTGTTATTAGTTCAAACTGGGAATGGATTCTATTTTGCATAGAAGCATTCCCAGTTTGTTTTTTCACTCATTACTGTTCCCTCCTTTTAAAAATCAACTAATACAAGAAATAGATAAATCCAACCTTTCAAAGACTATAAAAATCATTAAGTACATCCCTTACTTTCTCGGGAGTCATCCTTACATAAACCTTTTTGCCCACAAGCACAACCGGCGAAAAGCCGCAGGCACCTACACATCTGAGGCAATCCAGCGAAAATAATCCATCGGCTGTTGTTTCTCCAACCTTAATCTTAAGCAGATTTTTAAATTCATCCAGCACCTTTTCTGCTCCTCTTACATAGCAGGCTGTTCCTAAACACACTGATATGGGATATTTCCCTTTGGGAGCCATAGTAAAGAAGGAATAGAAAGTAACAACTCCGTACACCTTGGATAGAGGAATTCTGAGTTGTTCTGCAACAATCTCCTGCACCTCTTTAGGAAGATAGCCAACAAGTTCCTGTACGGCATGTAAAATATTGATCAGCTCTTTGGGATCATTATTGAACTTTCCGCAAATTGTTTTCAGGGATTCGATAGTGGAAGCCGACAAACAGATGGCTCCATTCTCTTTGGTTGATTCGTGATATACCGGATAGACACCTACAATTTTCCTTCGGTTGGTGTAATGAGTATGTAGCAGCCTATGCGAAACAGGTCCGCAGGGAGTTCCCAGAAAGTCGGCATATAGCTTTTGCACGGAAGGGTTCTCGTGACTTTTACGCAGACTCTTCTGCCGGTCGGCATCATACAAAGCGGCTGCACGTTTCTTTATAACAGACATATCACCGTGGTGAAAAGGCTGGCCACCACCGCCTATACACCCACCCGGACAAGCCATCACTTCCACAGCATGAAAATCGGATGTTCCGTTGAGGATACTTTCTGCAAGCTTTCGCGCATTGCCTAAGCCATGAGCAATACCCAACTTTATCTGGACACCATCAAAATCTATTGTAGCCTTTTTTATCCCTTCAAATCCGCGAAGTTCCTGAAAATCTATTATTGGAGCCGGCTTACCGGTATAGATGGAATAAGCCGTACGTACAACCGCTTCCATCACACCTCCTGTTGCACCGAATATAGTTCCCGCACCGGTAGATTCGCCTAAGGGTGAATCGAAATCGCTTTCGGGTAATGATTGGAAATCGACGTTAGCAAAACGGATAAGTCGCACCAATTCACGCGTATATAATACGTAATTTACATCCGGATCGCCTTCGACTGACATATCCTCGCGCATACACTCGTACTTTTTGGCCAGGCATGGCATTAAAGAAACAACCACAATATCTTTACGGGGTCTATTGAGTTTTTTTGCAAAATAGTTTTTTATCACCGCCCCCATCATTTGTTGTGGACTTTTGGCTGTGGATAGGTTATCTATAAGTTCCGGATAGTTTTGCTCTACAAAATTAACCCATCCCGGACAACAACTGGTCATCAGGGGAATTCTGGCATCTGCCTTACCTTCAATAAGATGGGTTAAACGCCCTAAAAGCTCGGTACCTTCTTCCATAATGGTAAGATCTGCCGCGAAATCGGTATCAAAAACATAATTGAAACCAATGGCCCGCAACGCAGAAACCATTTTACCGGTCACCACCTGGTCAGATTCCATGCCAAAAGCTTTCCCCAAGGCTGTGCGTACTGCCGGAGCAGTCTGAGCAACAACAACTTTAGAAGAATCTGCCAAAACATCAAGCACCTGGTCGACACTGCTTTTACCTCCTAATGCCCCAACAGGACAAATAGCCACACATTGTCCGCAATAAGTACAGTTGCCTAACTCTATATCTTCGCCAAAACCGGTAGAAATAATTGAATTGAAGCCTCTGTTTATGGCAGAAATTGCCCCAACAGACTGTACACTGTTACACATTGTCTCGCACCTGCGGCACATGATGCATTTGTCCAGATCACGCACAATAGCCGGAGACACATCCGGCGAGAATGTAGATTTCTCACCCGGATAACGGATTTCTCTGATCCCAAGCTCCGATGCTACATTCTGTAACTCACATTGCCCATTCTTGCGACAAGTAAGACATTCGAAAGGGTGATTAGAGAGGATCAGCTCCATAATGGTACGACGGGCATTCAATACACGGGGATTATGTGTCCGAACAACCATACCTTCGGCACAAAGCGTTTTGCAGGAAGGCATCAGTTTTTTATTACCGGCTATTTCAACCACACAGATTCTGCAGCTTCCCGGACTATTTTCGTAATGCAGCTCATCCAGCTTCATAAAGCATAGCGTAGGAATCTTTATACCCACACTTTTAGATGCCTCAAGAATAGTAGTTCCTTCCGGTACAATCACCTCTTTATTATCTATTGTCAATTTAATTGTTCCCATAAATAGCCCTCCTAGTAAACATATATTGCACCAAAACGACATTTCTCAAGACAACTTCCGCAACGGATACATATATTCGGATCGATAATATGCGTAGCCTTCCGTTCGCCAACAATGGCATGCACAGGACAGACGTGGGCACATAAGGTGCATCCGGTGCACTTTTTAGGATTGATGTAATACACCGTAAGATCACGACATTGATGAGCCGGACAACGCTGTTCTGTTACATGCGCAACATATTCGTCGTAAAAATTATCGAGAGTAGATAATACCGGATTAGGAGAAGTCTGCCCCAAACCACAAAGTGAAGTATCTTTAATTACATGTCCGAGGTCCCGTAATTTTCGTAGATCCTCTTCAGTTCCTTTGCCCGATGTAATTTTATTGAGGATTTCAAACAAACGTTTATTGCCAATTCTGCATGGCGAACATTTACCACAGGACTCTTCAACGGTAAATCCCAAATAAAATTGAGCCATGGCTACCATACAATCATCCTCGTCCATAACGATCATCCCTCCGGACCCCATCATCGAGCCGGCAGCCTGCAGCGTATCATATTCTATTGGCAAATCAAGATGCTTTTCTGTAAGGCATCCCCCGGAAGGTCCGCCTGTCTGAATGGCTTTAAATTTTTTCCCATTTTTAATTCCACCCCCTATTCCATAGATAATCTCACGCAAGGTAATTCCCATAGGAACTTCTATAAGTCCCACGTTGTTTATTTTACCTGCCAGCGCAAATACCTTGGTACCCTTACTTTTCTCCGTACCTATTTTGTTATACCAATCCGCACCTTTCAGAATTATGGTAGGAATGTTGGCAAAAGTCTCTACATTATTAACATTGGTAGGAAATCCCAGGTACCCCTCTTCACTTGGAAAGGGAGGTTTAACAGTTGCCTCCCCCCTTTTTCCTTCCATACTGTGAATCAGGGCAGTTTCTTCACCGCATACAAAAGCTCCGGCTCCATACTTAATGTCAATATCAAACGAAAAATCGGTCCCCATTATATTCTTCCCTAGCAAACCATATTCGGTAGCTTGACTGATGGCAATACGGAGTCCTTCAACCGCCATCGGATATTCAGCTCTTATGTAAACCAAGCCCCTGGTTGCTCCTGTACAATAACCGTTTATTGCCATTGCTTCAATTACAGAATGAGGATCTCCTTCTAAAATCGACCGGTCCATAAATGCTCCGGGATCACCTTCATCGGCATTGCAAACCACATATTTTGGCGATTTAACCGCTTTTCTGGTAATCTGCCATTTTAATCCGGTAGGAAATCCACCCCCTCCCCGTCCCCTTAGTCCGCTTTCAATAATCTCTTGAATAACCTCCTCGGGAGTAGATTGGGTAAGAACCTTGGCTAATGCTGCATATCCATTTCTGGCAATGTATTCATCTATTGATTCAGGATTTATCATTCCGCAATTTCTTAAAGCAATCCGCATCTGGGGTTTGTAGAAACTCATCTGCTCCGGATTACGAATTACCTGATTTCTATCGGCATCTAAGTATAAAAGCCTCTCAAGATACATCTTTTTAACGAAGTGCGTATGAATCAACTCGTCGGCATCTTCCGGCTTAACCTGCACATAGAAGGTATTGTCCGGTACGACTTTAACAATCGGCCCTTGTGCGCAAAATCCAAAGCAGCCAGTCAAAATTACCTGAATCTGCTCTTCCAGACCTTCTTTCCGTATAGCCGACTGTAATTTTTCTATAAGCATGTCGCTTTGAGATGCTTTGCAACCACCTCTTCCACACACTAAAAGAATACTTTTATTTTGAAATTCTTTCGGGGAAGTAAAATCTGAATTCTCTTCGGGATTTGGATCTGTTTCCCGAATACGCATCAATTTACGAAGAGATTCGTATAATTGTTGTAAATCTGCAGGTGTCTGTATTTTCTTCATAGGGAAAATAATTTAAGGTTTGCACAACAGACATATCACAAATATACACAAATTTTCTCTGATTACATCAAAACCAGAGATAAAAACAAAATGAAATTAAAAATATTTAAATCAAGTGTTACGAGGAAGTTTTAGCTTACAATTTTATTCCATAGCACCGCTTTGAAGTACTTTAGAATGTGGTGGCACACTGTGTGTCAACCAGATGTTACCACCAATAACAGAGCCTTCTCCAATAGTTATTCTGCCAAGGATGGAGGCATTTGAATAGACTGTAACCCAGTCTTCCAAAATGGGGTGTCTGGGCACATCCAAAGGCAGGCCCTCGTTATCAAGGATAAAATTCTTCGCTCCAAGTGTAACCCCCTGATACAAACGGACATGATTGCCGATAACCGCAGTTTTACCGATAACAACTCCCGTACCATGATCAATACTGAAATACTCTCCTATTTTGGCTCCCGGATGTATGTCTATACCCGTATTGGAATGGGCTATTTCTGTTATAATACGAGGTATTACAGGCACCCCAAGATTTAAAAGGCAATGGGCTACCCGTTGATGAAGTATAGCCTGTATGGCCGGATAGCAAAATATTATCTCGCTCAGACTTTTTGCAGCAGGATCTCCATCCAATATCGCTTTAATATCTGTCGACAATAAATATTTAATATGTGGAATATGATTAATAAACTGTACGGCAATATTAGAAGAACGTTCTTTTGAATCGGAACATCCTTCAACTTCAAAGCATAACCCATGAAAGATTTGCTCTTGCAATAAATCGTAAAGTTGTTCCAAATGAACACCCATATAATATTCCATCGAATGTTCTTTAGCCTCTTGTTCAGTACCAAAGAAACCGGGGAAAATTATCTTTTTCAATAAATGCATTATCTTTTTAAGCTCATCTACCGAAGGCGATGGCTTTTGATGCAGTGGAATATATTTATACTCCGGCAAGTTGGAGGTAGATAATTTCGTTACGTTTTTTTGAATTTCCTCCAAAATCTGACTTCTGTTCATAATTAATTATCCCAAGCGGGATCGTATTTTATCATCAACGGTGAATAGAAACTCATCCCGATATATATAGAGCTATTAAGCATCAGCATACTATGGCCTCCATTTAAAGGCCCTTCGAGTGTATTTTTCAACGTCCAGACTTTTTGTTTAATATTATACTCCCAAATTCTGTTGTTGGAGTCTATCACATAAAGACAGTCATTCAAGATTGCTCCACTGCTTATAGTACCGGCAAGTTTTGG
>Ga0116144_10004899_pt1 | contig 12433 bp, 10 predicted proteins | sample AD_UKC035_MetaG_FD_89746 | JGI IMG/M metagenome (GOLD analysis project Ga0116144, IMG submission 89746) | Active sludge microbial communities of municipal wastewater-treating anaerobic digesters from USA - AD_UKC035_MetaG | ecosystem: Engineered > Bioreactor > Anaerobic > Digestate | place: USA... | reverse complement strand
TCCTGAAGCAAACTACTCTGTTATGCCAAATGCTGGCTTCCCAGAGCAAATTGGTGGACGGATCATGTATCCTGCTGGTGCAGCCTATTTTAAAGATTATGCCCTGGCATTTTGGCGGGCTGGCGCCAAGGTTATAGGCGGTTGTTGTGGTACGACGCCGCAACATATTGCCATTATCAAACAGACAATTATCAATACACCAATCGAGTCAATTACAGAAGAAGTGTCTGTGGTTGAATCTGTGGTGGTTGAAGTAAGCCCTATCGAAAATGAAAAATCTAAGCTTGAAAAAAAGTTAGCGGAAGGGAAATTCGTCACTGCGGTTGAAATGGATCCACCCCGCGGCTTCTCGTCGCACAAATTACTGGCAGGTGCAAGTTTGCTGGCAGATGCTGGAGCTGATGTGATTGATGTGGCGGATAGCCCCATGGCGCGTATGCGGATGAGTCCCTGGGCTGTATGTCATCTTATTCAGAGCCAGTTAAATGTGGAGACTACATTGCACTTTCCGACCCGAGGTAGGAATCTCCTGCGGGTTCAGGGAGATTTGTTGGCAGCGCATGCGCTTGGCATTCGAAATGTGTTCGTCGTTATGGGAGACCCGACTGCGATAGGCGATTATCCTGATGCAATGGATAATTATGATCTTGTGCCAACTGGGTTAATTAAATTAATTAAGGAAGGCTTTAATACGGGTGTGGACCATTCCGGTGGGCAAATTGGCCAACCCACTTCATTTTTTGTTGGCGGCGCGATAAATTTAACCCCTACAGATATTACCCGGGAGATAAAATTAGTCAACAAAAAAGTTGAATCTGGTGTTGATTTTTTCCTATCTCAGCCAGTTTTTGATCCCCAACAAGCTAAAACGTTTATTGATGCTTATATCTCTCGCTTTGGTGAGTGGAAAGTGCCAATTTTAGCTGGTATTTTGCCATTAATGTCAGACAGGCATGCGCGTTTCTTACATAATGAAGTGCCGGGAATTATAATCCCAGAAAGTATTCAAGAACGTATAGAGAAAGCGGGCGAGCAAGGCTCAAAAGAAGGTGTTAATATTTCTTTGGAATTAATTAATGACTTGAGACCAATTGTGCAGGGGATTTACTTTATGCCTCAATTCAATCGATTTGATGTTGTTGCTTGCATCATTTCCGAGATTTCTTCCAAATGAGAATAATAATTCAACTTATACAGATTTTCATCCTAAACTAGGTATGGGATTTCTTTAGGTTACAATAATGCCTAAGGAGTTCTGATGGTAATAAAAAAACTAAACTTGGCGATTTTCATTGTTTTGGCACTATTGTTAGTTATGACTGCCTGTGCACCTACATTTGAATTAAATGAGCCAGCTCAAACCGCAGTTGCACTAACATTAACGGCTATGGTACCACCAACCGAGACAATTGCTCCAACAGCAACCAGTACCCCCGAGCCAACGGCTACCTCAACGCCAACATTTGTACCAACGCCGTTAATTGAACCAAGCGGACCTGATAACTTCCCTACTGGCGTAAATCCGCTAACAGGTTTAGCAGTAGCAGACCCCTCGTTATTAAATCGCAGGCCAGTTTTGGTTAAGGTTTCTAATTACCCGGCTGTCGGCAGGCCTCATGCAGGTTTATCATTTGCGGATATTGTTTTTGAGTACTACATGGGCGTTGGTGCTAATCGATTTATGGGCTTATATTACGGAAAAGATAGTAACCAGATTGGTCCTGTTCGATCAGGGCGACTGGTAGACCCTCAATTGACCAGTATGTATCAGGGTATTCTGGGTTTCCAGAGCGCTGATGCAAGGGTATATTCAAACATCATTTCCCTTTTAGGAAATAGAGCAATTACAGGCGGACCCAATACCTGCCCTGGTATATGTGATGACGGGAGGAACATTGTCATCAGTGTTTTTGGCGATTCTGAAGCTTTGACAAACATTGCTGCCAGTAGAGGTGCACAAATTGCCAATCCTGTTCTAACGGGTATGCGCTTTGACCAACAGCCACCGCAACAAAGCGCCTTGCCAGGTGCTGAACTATCCCTGACCTATGGTGCAAACAACGTAGGACAGTGGGTTTATGACCAAGGCCGGCAGAAGTACATGCGCTGGATTGATGAGGTGGATAGCTCTAACAACATGACGATGATCCCCTTGGTGGATCGCCTTACGGGTGAACAATTAGCATTCTCAAACGTGATTGTCCTGTATGCGTACTATACAGAACAATTGCCTACATTGCATGATATTGACGTGTGGGATAACAGTGGTGGAAGAAGAGCGGTTGTTTTTAGAGATGGCCAGGCTTACGAAACCACCTGGAGAGCGACAAGTCGATACTCACCGATCCAATTCTTTGATAAAGATGGCAACATTTTCCCATTAAAACCTGGCAATAGCTGGATGGCTTTTGTCGGCACTAACTCCAGTGGTCAAGTAACAGATGGGAATTGGACTTTTGTAAATTACATCCCATAGAATACATTGCGCACCCTTATTATTTCTGACATTCATGCCAATAAAACCGCTTTAGAAGCTGTTTTAAAGGACGCTGGTGAGGTCGATTCAACTTACTGCCTGGGAGATGTGGTTGGATATGGGCCAGACCCAAATGAGTGCGTTGAGCGATTGCTAGACATCCCCGACCTGACCTGGATAATTGGTAATCATGATGCTGCTGTTTTGGGAAGGATAGATATCAACACCTTTAACTACGAAGCAAAAATGAGTTTACAGTGGCAAAATAAGACCTTAAAGTCTGCAAATATGAGAATCCTAGAAATTCTGCCAGAAAGTCTGGTTGTTGGAGATATCACTCTAGCTCATGGTAGCCCCTGTAATCCAATTTGGGAGTATATCCTTGATGCAAGAACTGCAAAAAGCAACTTTTCATACTATCAGACAAGATTCTGTTTGGTAGGGCATACGCATTTACCTTGTATTTATGAACAAAACAAAGACGGGCATGTAAATGTAAGAAGACTCAGCCAGAATGAAGAGATTTGCCTTACGAATCGATCAATAATCAATCCTGGGTCAGTCGGACAACCGCGAGACCGTAATCCACTCGCAGCGTACATGATTTTTGAAAGTGAAAAACTCACCTGGCAACAAAGACGTGTTGCATACGATGTTGCTGCAGTGCAAGAGCGCATTCTAAGTAATGGTCTTCCAACCGTCCATGCATTCCGTTTGCGGGATGGTTTTTAACCTCTCAACTATAATTAATCTATAATAGTATAAATTTACTTGATGCTATTTCTTTTTTTTTGGAACAAATTATTGCTGATTTTCGTCAAATTATTAGAAGCCAGAATTAAGATTCTAAAGGAGATATAGAATGAAGAAAATATGGATTTCAATTGCCTTATTAGGGCTAATATTATTATCATCATGCGCATCTGCAAAAAGTGAGCAAATGAGTGTTGAAATGCCAGCTGAAATGCCCGCAGCTGAATATTATGGCAGGGAATTTGATGAAGCTGAGCCACAAGCTGCACCAATGCTTGAAGAGGAATATACCAACGCTAGTGGGGTACAAGCGCAGGCAGTGGAACGATTGATAATAAAGAATGCCTCTTTGGGTATCGCTGTAAAAGATCCAGCCGTTAGCTTGGACGCGATTTCAAAATTGGCAAACGAGATGGGTGGATTTGTGGTCTCATCTAATATCTATAAGAGAACACTGTCAAGCGGAAACCAGGTACCACAGGGGAACATAACCATTAGGATACCGGCAGAACGCCTTGATGAAGCATTAGCCGAGATCAAGGCAATGGCTGCCGACCCCAAAACGGGTGTCATAAATGAAAACGTGAGCGGCCAGGACGTAACATCAGATTATGTTGATTCGCAATCTCGCTTACGGAACTTGGAAGCTGCCGAAGCACAATTGGTCGAGTTGTTAGATACAGCCACCAGCCTTGAGTATACATTGGATATTTTTAGGGAATTGACAAGCATTCGCAGTGAAATAGAGGTGTTGAAAGGGCACATTAAGTACCTGGAAGAATCTGCTGCGCTTTCTGCAATTTCTGTAGACGTTGTAGCTGAGGAAACCTTGCAGCCCATTGAAATTGCAGGATGGAAACCAAAAGGTATTGCTAGGGATGCAGCGCAAGCATTAATTAATACCCTGCAATGGTTTGGCACCGCGGCAATTTGGCTGGGAATATATTGTTTACCTTTCCTGATCCCTTTGAGCGTTGCAGCTTACTTCCTTGTAAAAGCTATTCGCAAACGTCGGGCGAATAAGAAGCTGAAGAAACAAGTTATTGAAGAAGAACCAAAAGCATAAATTAATGCAAAATCTAAATAGCCATCAGAACTCTGGTGGCTATTTTTTCTTAAGAATATAATTATGTGATCGAAGTAGTTGCTAGGTGAATTTAATCCTTAGTTGTGTTTCTTTGATGAACATAACTGGAACAGCATAAAGATTAAAGCCTATTTCCTTATAGGGGATTTGCATATCACCCTGCATAATCACGGAGGGCGTGTTAGGTAAATACAGAAATATTTCCCCTTTTACCTTTCGTGGTAATGCCATCAAACAAAAAATCTCATTCTCTTTTACCTGCCACTCTAACAATTCTAAGCCTTGTGAGATATGCAGGTTACTACCAACATAATTGGCTTGATCGTTAGAATATTCTCTAACCGCAAACAATTTTACCCCATGAGCTGGAATATCTTCAATGCACAATGAGTTTTGTAAAACATCTATTTTGCCAGTCCAGATTTCTCTGGCAATGTATTGAAGTCTTGGGTCTAGGTCCCAATACTTAAAGTCAAATATCCTACTATGTTTTTTATCTTGCCAGTTGAACATCGCGATTAATTTCCATGTACCTGCTGGACTTTCCAGGTCCACGCTCAGATTTTCTGGGAGATGCTTGTCAAATAAATCGATCACCTTGCAGGGTGAAGTGATCACAGGGACCAATAATTTTGCTATATCCAGGCGCTCCTTTGGTAGCGCAGAGAGGTTATCTGAAAGCAAAACCGAACCACCTGTAAGCGCAATTGCACTGGTTAAGGATTGGACTTCTGGTAAGGTTAAGTTCGAATCCGTCCGAATTAATAAGCAATCCGGGTCATTTACCCACATGTACTTATCTAAATGGACACGGGTAAGAATGTTTTGAATGGCATTGCGCGCACAGGGCATATTTGGCTCTTGGAGAAATGGCTTGGATATACCCAAAAATTCAGGCTGCCAGCTTGGGCCTACATCTGCGCTGATTCGCATGGTTTCAAATAAACCTATTGCGGATCCTAAGGGACACCCACAGGCAAGCATGGTGGTGTCATCTCCAGCTGCCTGACGAAGCGCTTCTAACCCAGCTTGCAAGACCTGGGCACGTGTCTTGGTCGGGTCTTGATATTGTCCTCGGCAGGCTGCTGCGTATAGAAAATCTAACTTAATGTAAGGGAAACCCCAGGTATGTACGGCAGTGCGGACAACATCACAGGCATATGCTAACGCTTCAGGATTAGTTAAGTCTAACGCTGTGGTTAACTTATTCCAACCAAAGCCGGCATTGACCGGGAAACCAAAACGATTGCGCAGTAGCCAATTCGGGTGTTCTTTACAAACTTTTGCACCGCTCTCAATGATAAAAGGGGCAAGCCAAAGCCCAGGTGTAAGGTCGTTGGCTTGTATTTCTTTAGCAAGAGGCTTTACACCTTGAGAGAATTTCTCATTAAATTCGAACCAGTCGCCAACTGACTTTTCAAAACCATCGTCAATCTGGATCAGTTTGAGCGGAAGCTCTTCTTGGAAAGCCTTGATTTGATTTAGGTTTTTGAGGATGTCTTCTGCTTTGAGATTCGTGAAATAGTAATACCAAGAACACCACCCAAAAGGTACTTCTTTGGGTAATCTAACCTGGTTTTCACGGTTGACTGCCCCAAGGTAAGTTGCAAATGGATTGTCGTTATCAATTTTGGTGAAGCTGAGGGCAAGCCAATCCGTTTCTATGGACATGCCAGGGTCTACCCTGGCTTGATCTCCATTAGCCCAAATTTTCAACGAAGGGGCAGGCAGGAAATGGGTTTCAAGAGAACCGAAATGCTGTTTTTGGGATAAAAATCCTGCAACCAATCCCTGCTTTGATTGAAAATCTGCCAACAAAGCATACATGTCACTGGAAAAATGATTTTTGGTTCGGGGTATTGGTGTACCTTGATTTACAATCATTGGCCTGGATAGGAAACCCAATTTGGTGCGTTGCTGTTTATCACCCATGTGGTAGGCACGGCTGGGAGACCAAGACTGCCAGCCATTGCTAAAGAATACTGGGTCTGTGATGTTATTCCCTGCTATTTGAAAAGCACCAGGCAGAATATTACATAGCGTTATGTCTTCTGGAAAAACTGGTGTATTACCCTGGTTTTCGAGGCGCATCATTAGCAAGAGCAGGGGATGATCTTGTAGCAAGGCAAAAGTAACATGGCAGGTTATGTCTTGTTTGCCGAGTGTATAGTGCAGATGCGTAGCTTTGGCCAGCCCACTCGAGGTTTCGATGGTTTCTATTTTATCGGTATGGCTTAGCTGCCAATTATTGGAATGTGAGTTGACTCGTTTGCCCTTCACGCGTAAAGAGACGGCAAGGTTTGCTTCTGTTATAGACACGCACTGATCATTATTTGAGCGCAGCTCATACTTCCCTGTTTTTGAATCAATAGAAAGAAAAAGGAATGGCGAGCTAATTGTGATCACGATTGATCCTCCAATGTTTATTCAAGGCTTCCAAACTGATCGGGCCTTGGCGTATAATGACTAATTCATCCTGGGTGCAGTCAATGACCGTTGATGCAATTTCTCCAGCTGCTGGACCGCCGTCGATGATTAAATCTACTCTTCCATCCAATTGTCTAAGTACTTCCCTGGCATCTCTAGGATTTGTTGCGCCGGCGATATTCGCACTTGTTACTGCTAATGGTCCGCAGCGTTGGAGTAATGCCAGAGAAAATGGGTGATTAGGCATGCGTATACCTACGGTTGAAAACTGTGATATTTCTTTTGGTAGGTTAGGGTTTTTGTTTAAGACTATGGTGAGAGCACCTGGCCAGAAAGCTGAGGCTAAGGTTAGCACCCTTGCTTCTAGCTTTTCTATAAGGTGCGGTAGTTGGCTAAAACTGCCTATTAATATTGGAATAGCTTTCTCAATTGTGCGTATTTTTGCAGCATAAATCGCCTGAATGGCATTGCCATTGTATGCATTAGCAGCCAGGCCATACAGCGTATCTGTGGGGAAGACGACTAATTTTCCCTTATTGATGATCTCACAGGCAATAGGGATAGCTTGTGGATCTAGTATAGACATGAGTTGGGTTTTAGTTTTATTCATCCTAAGCGCCTACTTCTATTTTAATCAATCTGTCACGCTCACATAAATCTTTGATTAAACTCACTTTTGAATTAGGAAAAATATCTTTTGTTTCGCCTATTGCGACTAAACCTGTGCTTGATTCAATTTCAAGCAATATGAGGCCAGGTGTCTTGATGCGCTGTTTCGCTTGAATTAAGAGAAGTCTAATCAAACTTAAGCCATCTTTACCGCCATCTAGAGCTTGCAAAGGCTCAAAACCCAAAGTATTGACATCTGTTAGCTTAGAAGTCGGTATGTAAGGTAGATTTGCACAGATCAGGTCAAACTTGCATCTAAATGCACTAAGTAGGTCGGATTGAACCAAACTTATCTGGCTTTCAAGCTGTTGGGTAATGATATTGGTTTTAGTCGTTTCTAAGGCTTTTATCGAGATATCACTGGCTATAAAATTAATGTTTTTACTGTTAGTTGCCAAAGAGATGGGAATACATCCACAGCCAGTGCCAACATCGACTGCTAATATTGCTTGGGAATTTTGATTTATCCATGCTAAAGCTTCGTCAACAAGTAACTCGGTTTCAGGCCGTGGGATTAATACGTGCTTGTTAACTCTGAAATTCAAACCATAAAATGCTTGAATCCCTGTTATATAAGGCAGTGGTTCACCAGCAACTAGGCGTTTGGTTAGTAGCTTAACCTGGTTTAGTTCTGATAAGGTTAGCTTACATTCTGGATATGCTAACACCCAAGTTTTGGGTTTGTTCAAGACGTGGGCGATCAATAAAAGCCCCGTTTCATGTGGGGCTTCTATTATGCCATTTAATTGCTTATGTAGCTCGGAGAGCAAGGCTGTTATGGAGAGATCAGGCATTTGTTTCAAAATGTGCTAAGCGTTCAGCCTCGTCTGCCAATTGTAATTCATTAATAAAAGTATCTAATTCAGTACCGTTCATTACTCCAACAAGACTGTAAGATGAAATGTTGACCCTGTGATCTGTCACACGCGATTGGGGATAGTTATATGTACGAATTTTTTCTGAGCGCTCCCCCGAACCTATTTGGCTGCGGCGTTTTTCATCCTGTTCAGAATTGCGTCTTTCCTGCTCCATTTCAAAGAGGCGTGCTTTAAGGACACTGAGTGCACGCATGCGGTTTTGAAGTTGTGAACGCTCATCCTGGCAAGCAACCACAATGCCTGTGGGGATATGCGTTATGCGCACTGCGGTCATATTCTTTTGGACATTTTGCCCACCAGCACCAGCTGATTTGAAAACATCCATCTGGATATCAGATTCTGGAATCTCAATTTCTACATCATCTACCTCAGCCAAAACAGCCACTGTTACCGTTGAGGTATGAATTCGGCCTTGCGATTCCGTTTCTGGGACACGCTGTACACGATGCACCCCCGATTCAAATTTAAGACGTGAGAAGGCACCTTTACCTTTTACAGTGAAAATTACTTCTTTTAAACCGCCAATGCCTGTTTCATTGATCGACATAACTTCAGTTTTCCAGCGGTAAAGCTCCGCGTAGCGTAAATACATCCGGAATAGATCAGCAGCAAACAAACCTGCCTCATCACCTCCAGTGCCCGCCCGAATTTCCATGATGACATTACGATCATCACGGGGATCTTTAGGGACTAGCATGGTCTTTAATCCAGATTCGAGCTTGTCTCGTTCGTCTATTAAATCGGTCAGTTCTAATTCAGCTAAATCGCTCAATTCATTATCATCGGTCTCTGTTAATGTACGTGTTTCATCAATTTTTTGTAAGACTTCTTTGTAGTGTTGGATTTTCACTACCAATGGCTCTAAATCTGAACGTTCTTTGGAAAGATCAGCCATTAATTGGTAATCACTACCTGCTTCTGCCAGGCGTTTATCCAACTCAGAAAATCTTTCTAAAATTGCATTTAATTTGTCAAGCATAAATTCATTCAACCTTCATTGTTTTGTATTTTGCCAAGGGATTATACCACTCCCTTGAATTTCAACGGCTTAGATTATTAGGCGGTCACAAATTAGGACAAACTAAAAAAAAACATTTTGAAAGCTTCAATGAATTTTTAGAAAATCACTAACCTTAAATAGACAAAAGATTATTAGATAGGAGAGATTTACTGTAAATTGAACAAATTAAGTTGAAAATAATTCTTGGGGTAAAATGTTAAATACTATAAGCCAACAGGTATTTTTACTGCGATTAATGGAATGGGAGTGAAAGGAAAGTATGATGATTAAGGTTTTGTGTTCCTTTGTGGAATCAGAAATGCATAAGATGGCTAATCATCCTGAAAGCCCTACAAGGTTTTCACAAATGCAATCCTGGGTGAAAAGCCCACCGTATGAGGGCATTAGCTTTGTTAAAGCAAATCCGGCTACACATGAGGAAATTTTACTTGTGCATTCTCCTGAAATGTTACTTTCGCTAAAAATTGCCTGTTCAATAGGCTTGCATGAAATCGAGTCAGCTCCTACTTTTGTTACTGCCCAAACGTGCGATGCTATGCGTGAAGCGGTTGGTGCAGTTTTACTTCTTAGCCGTATGGTCCAAAAAGGTGACCAAAGTAAAAGGGGATTTGCAATTGTTCGCCCACCAGGCCATCATGCTAACCGAGATAAGCCATCAGGCTTCTGTTTACTGAATAATACTGCAATTGCAGTTCGCGATGCTTTAACCAGGGGGTTGGAACGTGTCGCAATCATCGACTTTGATGGACATCACGGTAATGGGACACAGGAGATTTTTCAGAAAGATGAACGGGTTGCCTTTTTCTCCTTGCACCAGGAAGATTATTACCCAGGTACCGGGAACCTTAATGATCAAGTCGCTGGCCGGATTATAAACTTGCCACTACCATTTAACACCTGTGATGAGGTTTTTGAGCCAATTGTTGAAAGAATTTTTGAACCGTGGTTAAAAATTTTTGAGCCAGAGATGATATTCATTTCAGCAGGTTTTGACGGTCACATCGCTGATCCATTGACCGGTTTAGCCTTCAGCACAACGGGTTATCATGCATTTACAGAACGTTTAATTGACTTAGCAGAAGAATTGTGTGAGGGCAGAATCCTTTTCATTTTAGAAGGAGGGTATGATCCCCTTGGACTGAAAGAAAATATCCAGGCTGTCTTATGTGCCTTGGCTGAACAAGAGGAATTTCCAGATTCTTATGGAAAGAATCCTTTTGATTGCCCAGATATTCAAAATCGCTTGGATTACCTTGTAAAGATTCACGAGTTAGACTAAAAATTTGTGTTTGTAGGAGAAATTTATGCAGCTATATTTCATTCGTCATGGACAGTCGGTAAATAATGCCCATTGGGATACTGATGAATATAAGGATACTGGCCGAACGGCAGACCCAACCTTGACGCGTAAGGGGATAGAACAAGCTCAATATACCGCTGATTTCTTAGCTCAAAGTCATCCAGAAGTAGTTAAACATTGGATTGATGTACAGAATACCTGCGGATATGGACTTACTCACCTTTACTGCAGCTTGATGGAAAGAGCTGTTCACACCGGTTCGATCATCGCGGATCGGCTTGGAATTGAACTGAAAGCACATGTTGATATGCATGAGATAGGTGGCATATTCCTAAAAGAACAGGTGGGGGATGAAGAGATCATTCATATTCAACATGGCCATTCCCGTACTTATTTTGAAAATCACTACCCAAAATTAATACTTCCAGAGGAGGTTGATGCGAGAGGCTGGTGGGCAGGTGGTATTGAACCTAGGGAGAATGAAGCATTGAGAGCTCAGCGGATCATTGATTTCTTAAAAAGGAAACATCTTGGCACTGATGACCGGGTTGGAGTGATAACTCATGGTGGCATTTACCGAAAAATTTTTAAACAATTATTTAATATTCAAGAAAAATTAGATTCTGATAAGCAGTTCAAAATTCGAATTATTCTAAATAATTGTTCCATATCAAGAATTGACATCGATGAAGAGTCCATAATGCTGCTTTATCATAACAGAACAGATTTTTTGCCGTGTGAGTTAATAACATGAAATCCTCTACAGAGCATAAAAAATCAATCCAGGAATCAGAAAAAGGTCAAAAGCAAATTGAAGCTAATGTAAATAAAGGGACAGTTTCAAGACCTAAGTCCAAACCTCGGGTGTAATGAGAGCCCGTGACGAACAAAAGGTTGGATCGGTAGAAAACGCGCAAATATCAATTCGACAAGCGCTTCCATCTGATGCTGAATTTGCATCCAAGCTGTTATTTGCTGCATTACCACATTTTACGCAATACGGCATCGGAATGGGTAAAGAAGAACGGGCAAAACAAATTTTGTATAAACTCTTTTTACAGCCTAGGCATCGTTATAGTTTTGAGCAGGTAAAAATTATTGAGTTCTGCGAAAAAAAGGCAGGTTTGGCGCTTATCCTTCCGGGAAAGACTCTAAAGCAGCTTAACAGTAGATTTTTCAGAAAATTAATTGCCTCTTATCCTCTAAAGCTGAAATTAAAATTGATTCATAGATTTTTGCCCTTCTTTTTTCTTAATGAAGGTGGTCGTGATGATTTTGTACTTAACAGCTTGATTGTTTTGCATAAGTACCAAAATCAAGCAATAGGTGAACGACTGGTTAAATCATTAGAAAAGCAAGCCCGTGCTGAGGGGTACAAAAGAGCTACAACTGTAATTGAAGTTCAAAACTCACAAATGCGCAAGTTTTTCGAGGAACAACGCTACAAGGTCAAGAATTTAGTTTTGGAATCGAATAAACGGGTCGGGCTCTTTGGTGCTGGTTATCAACGATTAGAGAAGAATCTTTAATCAATTTACACAAACTTGCTTTATATGTTAAGATAGAAAAGAAGATTATTTAATTAATCATGAGAATTAAATTATGAACCCTTTAGTAAATATCCTTGTTATCCTTGTTTTGTTCTTTTTTAATGCAATTTTTGCTATGTATGAGATTGCAATGGTCTCAGCTAGGAAAACCAGGCTCCAACAGCGCAGTGAGGAGGGAAATTCTGGCGCAACAGATGCCCTATTTTTATTGGACGATCCAAACAGCCAATATCTCTCCACAGTTCAGATTATGATCACCCTAATTGACACCT
>Ga0116144_10004898_pt1 | contig 12433 bp, 3 predicted proteins | sample AD_UKC035_MetaG_FD_89746 | JGI IMG/M metagenome (GOLD analysis project Ga0116144, IMG submission 89746) | Active sludge microbial communities of municipal wastewater-treating anaerobic digesters from USA - AD_UKC035_MetaG | ecosystem: Engineered > Bioreactor > Anaerobic > Digestate | place: USA... | reverse complement strand
TGGTCATGGAGGCACAGGAAGCCGCCTATGGCGCACTGATCGATGGCTGCCTGAAGGAGGAGCGTCGCGCGCAGCAAAGGGTGTATGAGCTTTTCTACGGCAAGATGATGGCCGTATGTCTCCGGTACACTAAGAACGCCGACCAGGCCATGGACATCCTCCAGGATGGATTCATCAAGGTGTTCAAGAGCGTCAATAAGTTCAACCGGGCCGGATCATTCGAAGGGTGGATCCGACGGATCATGGTGAACACGGCGATCGACCATTTCCGCAGGACCAAGAACTCCTACCTGCTATTGGGCGAGGAACGCAGCATCGAGGATTTCGGCGATCACGACGAGGAGGACATCCTGGCCGAGGAGAGCGGTGAGGATTACCTGGACCTGAAGCCCGCGGACATCATCAATGCCATGCAGAAATTGACCCCGGCCTACCGGACGGTATTCAACTTGTATGTGTTCGAGGAGTTGACGCACAAGGAGATAGCCGACATGCTCGGGATCAACATCGGCACCTCCAAGAGCAACCTGGCCAAGGCCAAGCACAATCTGAAGAAATTCCTATCGAAGGAGCACAAGCTCCATTAACGGACGAGGAACATGAGTGGACCGACGGGATTCGAACAAGCGGTGAAGGAGGCGCTCGAGCCGTACGAGGTGCCCTACAATTCCGCTGACTGGGGCCATCTGGAGCGGGCGCTCGATGGCCGCACGGACGATGTGGCACGTGTGTCGCGCTCCGGCCTTTACGCCCTTTTGATCGGTGGATCGCTCGCCGCGGTGAGCAGCTTCATGATCCTGACCAAACCGACCTTATCCGTGACTGGCGAGCCAGTGAGTGCCAGTACGATCATGTCACCGACGCTGACGCCCACGCTTGGCACCGAAGCCATCAAAGAGGCCGAGGTAGCGATCCAGGAGACCGCTCCGGTGGTGGCCATGGCACCTGTGGAGACGCCGGCCAAAGTGGAGGTCAAGGAGAAGGTGTCCGTGACACCGGAGCCCGTCACGAGCACGATCTCCGCATCGGCGGTGAAACCGACGCACCCGATGAACCATGAGCCGGTCGTGAAGCCGAGCATCACGGAAGGTTGTCCTGGTTCTGTCATCGATTTCGAGGCTGAGAACGTGTCCGGTGAAGGAATGTACCTCTGGAACTTCGGGGATGGCAGCTTCTCCAACAAACCAAGACCGAGCCATGTCTTCGCCAAATCAGGAAGCTTCGAGGTCATGTTGTCTCATTCGACCTCCGATGGTGGCGGCATTCGGAACAAGGCGGTGGCGGACCGCATCGTGATCCACGAGGCTCCGGAAGCCTCGTTCAACGTGTTGAAACAGGAATACGACAACACCGTACCCTCCATCCATTTCGAGAACCGCAGCCTGGGTGGTCGGTCCTACCGCTGGGACTTCGGCGATGGAGGTACCAGTACAGTCGCCCACCCCGACCATATCTACAAGAAAGCGGGCGTGTATACCGTGAGCCTGGTCGTGGTGAACGGTAATGGTTGTGAGGATCACGCCGAGCGGACGGTGCGGATCGAGAACGACTACAACCTGGACGCCCCCGGGACTTTCTCCCCGAACGGCGATGGCACCGATGACGTGTTCATTCCGGAAGCATTGAAGACCCTGGGCGCACGCTTCGTGCTTACCGTCATGGAGTCCAAGACCGGAGTGGTGGTATACGAGACCAACGACCCTCAGCGGCCATGGAACGGCAAGGTCGCCAACAAAGGAGATGCCTGCTCACAGGGCGAATATGTGTGGTTGGTGGAGATGAAGGATGGGGAGAAGTTGGGAGGGACCTACACCGGTAGCATTCAATTGGTGCGTTAGTTCTTTCGTTGACAAAGGCCTGGACCGGATCCCCCGAGCGACCTCGGGGGATCTATTTTTGTGGACATAGGCAACGGACCGGTCACCGGCGCGGTCACTCGTTCAGCTGGTCAATGGTCAACTCCCATGCGGCTATCCCAAACCGGAGAATAATGGAGAAGAAGCTCTACACGCGGCTATTCCTCATCCCCCTCCTCCTACTTCTCGTTCATACGGCACAGGCGCAGCAGTTCAGCATCACCGCTGGTAGTGTGACCACCTGTGCCGGGGTTCTGGAGGATTCTGGTGGGCCCTCGGCTTCTTACGGGGACAACGAGAACTATACGGTGGTGATCTGTCCGGACAATCCAGGTGATGGGATCTCTCTTCAATGGATCGTTGCGAACCTGAGCCTTGCCGGCCCGAACAACACCCAGGACAGGCTCCTGATCTGGGATGGGGACAACACCAGCGCGACCCCTTTGGGTGATTACACGGGGTCAGCACTGCAAGGCTTGATCGTTTCCGCCACCACCTTCAATACGACGGGATGCCTCACTGTTCGCTTCATTTCCAATGGAACGGGAACGGGAGACTTCGCTGCATCCATCACCTGCTTCACGCCATGTGAACGCCCGGTCGCTGTGGCTTCCATGAGCGAAGCCGTTCCTGCCCTGGTCTGTGTGGGAGAAGAGGTCTCCTTCGATGGAAGCGCTTCATATGCTGCGGCGGGGTTCAACATCGTCTCCTACACGTGGAACTTTGACGATGGTGCATCGGCTACCGGACCGACCTCAAGCCATGCGTTCTCCGTACCTGGCGAGTACATCGTACAACTGAACCTGTTGGACGATAACGATTGTGTGAACTCGAACGTGGTGGACCTTCAGGTATTGGTGAGCACGACACCGTTGTTCGTGGGCACGGTACAAAGTGTGGAGACTTGTCTCGGTGCCACGGTGGACCTTGCTGCCATTGTGACACCTGTAACCTGGACCGGGATCCCGGATGCCAATTTCGGGGAGGGGGTCTTCTTACCGGATGATGTGGGTCAGCCTTTCACCTCCGACCTGACCTTCACGCAGTTCGATCCGGGTCAATCCGTACAAAGCGTGGGCGATATCCTCTCGATCTGTGTCGAGATGGAGCACACCTACATGGGCGACCTTGTCCTCCAGGTCATTTGTCCGAACGGACAGACCATGATCTTCCATCAGCAAGGTGGTGGTGGTACCTATCTGGGCTCCCCGAATGATACGGACAGCAACCAGAACCCGATCCCAGGGGAATGCTGGGAGTACTGCTGGAGCCCGACCGCAACGAACGGCACCTGGGTGGACAACTCGAACCAAGGCAGCCAGAATACCACTTCAGCCGGTACGCCGCCCGCGCAATCGTTGAACCCGGGGACCTACGAACCGGTGCAGCCCTTCACCAACCTGGTCGGTTGTCCGTTGAATGGTGAGTGGACCTACCAGAGCACCGATCTATGGGGTGCGGACAATGGGTTCATTTGTTCCTGGTCGATCAACTTCGACCCGAACATCATCCCGGATGTGACCCAGTTCACACCGAACCTTGGAACGGCCACGCTGGATAGTGCTGGATGGTCTGGTCCTGAACTGACCCAGGATCCGGTGGTGCCGCTGAACGCCACGGCCACCCCTTCCGGCCCGGGGACCTACCCTTACACCTTCTTCGTAACGGATGACTTCGGTTGTTCCTACGACACCACGGTCACGATCACGATCGACCCGCAGATCGTACTTGACGCGGGACCGGACCTCGTGCTGTGTTCCGATCCGTCGCCCATGGCAGGGGCCATCGTGGCCAACGGTCCGCCGCCCACATGTACGTGGGAGCTGCTCCTGTTGGAATCCTGGGGGGATGGATGGAACGGTGGTGCGAACCTTATGGTGACCATTGATGGCAACGTCACGAACTATTCGGTTCCGAGCGGTCCGGAGGAAGTTCCGATATCCTTGAGCGTGGAAACCGGCCAATCGATCGAACTGTTCTATACGGCTGGCACCGTTTTCAATAACGAGAATTCCTTCACGCTCACCGATGACGCGGGCAATGAGGTCTACGCCTCACCGAACGGACCACCCACTGGACTGGCATACAGCGGCACTGTTGTCTGTGGTGGCGGAAGTACGCCGTTCGTGTTCGAATGGACCCCGGTAGATGGCCTGACCGACCCGAGCGATCCGGAGACGGACGTTTATGTAACTGAGCCGACGTGGTTCTACCTGTCCTCTTATCCGACCGGACATCCGGAGTGTGCGGTGATGGACAGCGTGCTGGTCAGTCCGGACCCGTCCATCGATGCCGGACTTCCTGCGTCCATCATTCTTTGCGAGAGCGACCCGGTGATCACGATGGTGGATTCCCTCGGCGGCACTCCGGACCAGATCGGGAGCTGGACCAGTTCCATTGGCACGAACGTACCCGGGGTCTTCGACCCGAGCATGGATCCTGCGGATGTGTATACCTACACCGTGACCAGTGGTGCGGGCTGCGTGGCCACGAGCACACTGGAGATCACCGTATTGCCGGCCGATGACCCGACATGCTGCGGGGTGGTGGATGCCGGACCGAACACATTCTCCTGCGACCTCACCACCGTTTTGGAAGCGGTAAGGGGGAACACCGGCGTTGGTAATTGGGTGGGTCCTGTTGGCGCGGTCTTCGAAGATGCGTTCAATAACGTCACCTTGGTGACCGTGCAGCCCGGCATGGGTGGCCCGCAGATGTTCTATTGGGTGGAGAACGACGGCGCCTTCTGTGACCTGATCGACAGCGTGGAGATCGTGTTCACCGACGCGTATGCGTTCACGCCGACCATCACCAACGCACTTTGTTTCGGCTATTGCGATGGCGGGATCACGGTGGACGTCGCTGGCGGTAATGCAGCCACCGCACTGGATTACTCGTGGTCCACTGGCGATGCCGGCAATGGGCTGGATGCGATCAGTGGGTTGTGTGCCGGGGGTTACACCGTGACCGTGACGGATGACAATGGCTGTGCTGGAAGCTTCGACATGATCGTGACCGAACCGGCCCTGTTGCAGGTGGATTCAGTAACCAGCACGCCGGTGACCTGTTCCGGTGATTGTGATGGTACCATCACCATACATGACGTGGCTGCGGTGGAGTACAGCTTCGACAACGGCGACAGTTGGGGCATTGACGCGGTGCGTACAGAGGCGTGCGAGGGTACCTGGGTCGTTCGCATCAAGGATGCGGACGGTTGCATCGGCCTCGCGAGCGAAGAAGTCACCGGTCCACCACCCGTTGTGGCCTCGTTCATCTGGGGTCCGCAACCAGCCAACGTGGACGCACCTACCATCACTTTCTCGAACACCTCCACCGGAGCCGACCATTTCTTCTGGAACGTGGATGAGCAGTACTCCACGACCGAACTGAACACGCTCTTCACCTTCAGCAATAAAGAACCCGGCACCTACCAGGTCTGCCTCACGGCGTACAACTACAACGAATGCGTGGATACGGTATGCAACGACATCGTGATCGACGATGTGCTCTTCACCTACATACCGAACGCGTTCACGCCGGATGGGGACGGCGAGAACGATGCGTGGTGGCCTACCGCCAACATACCCGTTCGAACGAACTACGAATTACTCGTGTTCGACCGTTGGGGACAGGTGGTCTTCAGCACCACGGATCCGTACATGGCTTGGGAAGGCAGCTTCCAGAACAGTGGGGAGGTCTTGAAGAGCGATGTGTATGCCTACCGGCTCCTATACGGTATCGGGAACACCGAAACGAGGAAGGAGATACTCGGGCATGTGACCTTGTTGAAGTAAGGAACGGCAGTGGGATCGAACAAAGTCAAACGTGCGTTTCCCGCTGCTGGACCGGAGGTCGTTGAAGGACCCTCCATTCCTGATGTGGTCCGGAAACCGCTGCTGGCTTGCGTATTAAGCGTCGCATGTGGCTGTGCGCTGTTCGCCCAGCCAACGATCCATCCGATCACCGAAGGTTCGATCATCGCTTGTACCGGTGGTTTCGTGGGCAGTGGAGGAGTCGTTGGCGGATACGAGGACAATGAGGACTACACCGCGACGATCTGCCCGGACCAACCGGGACAGGGGATCTTCCTGACGTTCATTTCATTCGATCTGAGCCAGGACGGCGCTGCACCGTACGACCAGATGTTCATCTACAACGGGTCGGACACGAACGCCCCATTGATCGGAACCTACACGGACGGGGAGCTCCAGGGCCAGATCGTCGCCACGACACCGGACAACCCGACAGGCTGCCTCACGGTGCGGTTCACCTCGAACGCGATCGGGACCGGGACCTTCAGCGCCGCCATCTCCTGCGGAACACCGTGTTGGCCACCTGTACCGGACGCGGTGATCGTTGGTGAAACCTTGCCGGCCAAGGTGTGCATAGGGGAACCCGTGCAGTTCGATGCAAGCGCCTCCCAACCTCACCCAGGCCGCACCATCGTTGAATATTCCTGGGACATGTTCGATGGCACGGTGTTGAACGGGGCGGCCGTGGAACACGCGTTCGATGAACCTGGACAATACCTGGTATCGCTTACGGTGACCGATGATCTGGGTTGTACCAACACGCAGCAGACCACGGTGGCCGTATGGGTGGGCACGGAACCGCTCTTCTTCGGCACAACGGGGGATACCACCGTCTGCGCGAATGGGACGATCCCATTGCAGGGCCAAACCGAAGCGGTCACATGGAACCAATTGCCCGTGGTCGACCTCGGTGGCGAGATCGCCTTACCGGACGAGCAGGGGGTACTCTTCACGAGTGAGATCGAGTTCTCCATCTTCCCACCAGGTGCGACGGTCCTGACGCCTTCGGATCTGAGCACTTTCTGCGTGAGCATGGAGCATTCCTTCATTGGGGACTTCGTGCTAAGCTTGACCTGCCCGAATGGACAGAACGTGGTGATGCACCAGCAAGGTGGTGGGGGGACCTACGTTGGGGACGCCAGCGATGCGACGGAAGGAATTCCGGGTGAATGCTGGGATTACTGTTTCAGCAACTCGGCCACTTGGGGTACGTGGGTGGAAAGTTCCGCGAACGGAGCGACCCCACACGTGATGCCCGCGCCCTCCACACCTGGAGCACAAACGTTGATACCAGGCACCTACACGCCGATAGACCCCTTCTCCGACTTCATCGGATGTCCGCTCAATGGGATCTGGACGCTGAACTACATGGACAACTGGGGAGCAGATGACGGCACGATGTGCAGTTGGTCCATCAGTTTCGACCCGGCGCTCTACCCGGACCTGGTGGAATTCACACCGGTGATCGGTACGACCGCGGATAGCGTGTGGTGGGAAGGGGACGACCTGACCACGAACGCCGGCACACCCGCCCAAGCCAGCGCCACCCCGACGGAGACAGGCGTTCATCCGTACACCTTCCACGTGATCGACGATTTCGGTTGCGAGCACGACACCACCATCAACATCACCGTGACCCCGCCGCCGGTGGTGGACGTCACCTCGACCGAAGGCATCTGCACCGAACCATCCCAGCTGCTGGCCTCCGTCGTCGCCGATCCACCTCCTCCCCTGCCGTGCACCTACAGCCTCATCTTGAACGACTCCTTTGGCGATGGTTGGGCTGGCGGAGCGCATGTGACGATCACCATCAATGGCCAGGCGACTGACTACACGCTGGCATCGGGCGCTACCATCACCATACCGATCGAGGTCCCGTTCGGCACACCGTTCCAGGTGAACTACACGGCTGGTACGTTGTGGAACGGTGAGAACTCCTTCCAACTGATCTCTCCCGCCGGCACCCTCATCTACTCCTCCCCGAACGGGCCTTTGTCGGGCAATGTCTGGAACGGTGCGGGGGTATGCGCGATCGTTTCCCCCGTGACCTACATATGGACGCCGAACAACGCCGTTTCCGTGAACAACATCCCGAACCCGACCGCGACGATCAGCGCGCCGACGTTCATCACGGTGGCCATCCACCCGGTCGGCCAACCCTGGTGTACCACACAGGACACGATCACAGTGGAACCGCCGTCGGTCCTGGAGAACGACAGCTTGATCACGGATGTGCTGTGCTTCGGCGGGACCGGTAGCGCGGAGATCACGACCACCGGTCTCGGCGGGCCTTGGAACTACCGCTGGACGGACGCTGCGAACAGCGTCATCAGGGAAGTGGGTCCGTTGAACGGAGACCTTTTGACCGCACCAGCGGGCGACTACAGTGTGGTCGTGACCGAAGGCCCGAACGGGAACGGATGCTCGGACACGGTGCGGGTCACCATCACGGAACCTCCGCTCCTCGTCTGGTCCCTTGTTCCGATGGACACGACCATTTGTGTGGATGGGGTGGCCGTGCTGGCCGCAGAGACCGAGGGCGGGACAGCACCGGTAACCTATGTGTGGGACCAGGGTCTGGTCGGCTCAGGTCCGCATCAGGTCAGCCCTTCCGACAGCACGGTCTATACCGTCCAGGCGGTGGACGCACATGATTGCATCACCTCCACGGTGACGCTGCTCGTGGGAGTGCTGGATTCCCTGCACTATGATCCGCTCGTCGACTTCGAGCAGTGCAGCGGCGTGCCGTTCGATCTGGAGGTGTCGAACCTTGTCGGTGGCGATGGCAACTATGGGTATGGCTGGAGCTCCGGCAACTCCGAAACCGCACTCCTGACGGACTCCCTTGTCGACGATGCCACCTACTGCGTGACCGTCTCGGACGGGTGCGAAACGCCACCCATCACCTCATGTACGGAGATCACGGTGTTGCATACCCCTGCGTTCGAATTGACCATGGATACGGTCCTGGGTTGTCGACCCTTCGAAGTGGCCTTCGCATTGCGCGATACCACCAATGGTGCCCAGGTCGCATGGCGCTTCGGTGAGGGCGAGTCCGCGATCGCTGGTCCGCTGTTGTCCCATATCTACGACCGATCAGGCACCTTCGATGTGAGCACCGAGGTCACCTGGCCGAACGGATGTGTCACCGACACTAGCTGGATCGACCTGATCACGGTGATACCGGTACCGAAGCCGGAGTTCTCCTATTCCCCTGAACCGCTCACGATCTTCGAACCGCACGCACGATTCACCGAACTGGCGGGCCCGAACGAGGTGGGATATGCATGGGACTTCTTCGATCTGGGGGTCTCGGACGAACCCGATCCGGAGGTCACGTTCTCGAACATCGTTGGTGACCTTTACCCGGTGCAACTGGTGGTGTGGAATGAACTGGGCTGTTCGGATACGTTGTTGCGGTACGTCCCTGTCGAGGATGCCTTCCTGATCCATGCACCGAACAGCTTCACCCCGAACGGGGATGACCTGAACGAGGAATTCAGGATCCTGGGCAATGACCTTTCGCGTGACGAGTTCACGCTGGACATATTCGACCGTTGGGGGCACGTTGTGTTCAGTGCCACAAGCCCGGAGCTTGGCTGGGACGGCAAGGTGAATGGCACTGTGGCGGAAGTGGGTGTTTACGTCTGGCGTCTGAAGGCTCACTCTTTGCAGACCCTGGAGAAGCATATCCTTTACGGCCACGTGAGCCTGTTGCGCTGAACGGCGGGGTGTTCCATCCCTCCTTGGACCGGTTTGGTCCTCAACCAATCCCTGTTCGTCCAATTGCCTTGACAGGAAGGTCCTTCGTACCTTATTACCGAGTACTTTCCCAACGCAAAGACCACCTGACCGCTTCACATGGGAGAACGATACGCCTGGACCTGCCACCCGAGGTCGAAGGGACCCGTTCAACCGCGAACCTGGATCGTGGTCCTGGTGGTCGCCGTGTGGTGGGCAGCCATGAACCCTTCGCGTTCTTTCGGCCAGGCCTTCCCCATCTTCAACGGTTCGGTGAACACCTGTGTCGGTGCTTTCCTGGATAGTGGCGGCGAGGGGGGCTCGGGCTACGGGAACAACGAGAACTTCACCTACACGATCTGCCCGGACAACCCGAACGATGCGGTATCGCTGAACTTCATCACCTTCCAACTTGACAATACTGGTCCCGGGCCCACGGACCAGATGACCATCTACGACGGGAACAGTACGGCAGCTCCTTCGTTGGGCACCTATGCTGGCAATACCCTGGAAGGATATGTCGTCAACGCATCCCCGTTGAACACGTCCGGCTGCCTGACGGTCGTTTTCCGATCCAACGCCGCGGGCACCGGCATCTTCGCAGCGAGCATCTCCTGTTACACGCCATGTCAACGCCCCACTGCGGTCGCTGCGATGAGCGAGGCCGCGCCCGCGATGGTCTGTCCGGGCGAAGTGGTCTCTTTCAACAGTGCGGGATCATTCGCTGCTCCGGGCTTTTCCATAGCCAACCGGCGATGGGAATGGGGAGATGGGACCGTGACCGATCCAGCCCCTGTTAACGCCACGCACGCCTATGCGCAACCAGGCTATTACCAGGCCCAGTTGTACCTGCTGGACGACAATGGCTGCGCCAGTACCAACCGGGTGGACCTTGAGGTCCTGGTGGGAACTGAGCCGACCTTCAATGGAACGGGCGGTGATGTGCTAGGCTGTGTAGGCGAAATCCTCTGCCTCGATGCCGTGGTGAACCCGGTCACCTTCAACGAGCTTCCCTCGGGCGACTTAGGGAATGGTGTGTTCCTCGCGGATGAAGTGGGTTCGTGTTTCACGGCGGAGATCGAGTTCACACAATTCGACCCAGGACAAACATTGAACTCCATCGCGGACCTGTTCTCCATCTGCATGAACATGGAGCACTCCTTCATCGGAGACCTTGTCGTACGGATCATCAGCCCGACCGGACAAACGGTGACGATGCATCAGCAGGGCGGTGGGGGCACCTTCCTAGGTATACCGGTCGACAATGACGCACAACCGAATGCCCAGGGCACATGTTGGCAGTATTGTTTCAGCCCCACGGCGACCAATGGTACCTGGGTGGACAATGCGGGAGGCACGCTTCCATCCGGGACGTACGAAAGCCTCAACAACCTGAGCGGCCTGTTGGGTTCGCAGTTGAACGGTATCTGGCAATTGCAGATCTGCGACCTGTGGGCATCGGACAACGGTTTCGTGTGTGACTGGAACATCAGCTTCGATCCGGACCTCTTCCCCGATCTGGTGGAGTTCACACCAGTGTATGGCACCGATTGTGACAGCAGTAGTTGGTCAGGTCCGAACATCTCCTCGACCTCTTCCACCTGCCAGGGGATATGCATCACGCCGCCGAGCACCGGGGTATTCCCCTACACCTACACTGTCACCGACAACTTCGGATGTACTTACGACACCACGTTGTCGATCACGGTGATCCCGCCGGCGATCATCAATGCCGGGGCTGACGTCTCCACGTGTGATACACCTGTTCCGCTGAACGCGACGATCATATCAGGCGGATTCCCGTCACCCTGCAACTATCAGCTCATTCTGAATGATTCTTTCGGGGATGGGTGGACGACCGGATCGAACATATCGGTGACGGTGAACGGTGTCTCGACCACCTATACCCTTGCCAACGGAACGACCACGACCATGAACATCCCTGTGACCAATGGCGCCACGGTGATCCTCAACTATGTTGCCGCGACGATCTGGAACGGTGAACAGTCGTTCATCCTTCGGAACAGTGCAGGTGCAACGGTCTATGCCTCACCCACCGGACCGATCAGTGGGAATCCATGGTCCGGACCCGCGGTATGCCCTACGGGTCCGTTCGTGTACAGTTGGTCACCGACAACAGGTCTTTCGAACCCCAACATCGCGAACCCGATCGCGACCGTGGCCTCAACGACCGAGTATTGTGTGACGGCGTACCAACCAGGCCATCCCGATTGCCCTGCAACGGATTGTGTGACGATCACCGTGGATAACGCAGTGGACCCGGGTGCGAACGGCAGCATCACCGTTTGCGAGAACGCTGCTGCGCTGGACCTCTTCGCGCAATTGGGGGGCACACCGGAAGCCGGCGGATCTTGGACGGACCCGAGTAATGTCCCACATTCCGCCACGTTCACACCCGGGACCGAACCGGCAGGCGTGTACACATACACCGTGTCGGGATCGGGCGCCTGCGGAAGCTCATCCGCTACCTCCACGGTCACTGTTGTGGTGGAAGCGTTGCCGAATGCCGGCAGTAATGGCTCGATAACGGTCTGTTCCAGTGATGGGATCCAGGATCTTTTCGGGTCACTTGGCGGATCACCGCAAGCCGGTGGCGTTTGGACCGGTCCAGGCAGTGGATCCGCGACCGGCGCGTTCGACCCAGCTTCCGACCCACCAGGTGTATACACCTACACGGTAACGGGCACCGCGCCCTGCCCCGACGCGACCGCCACCGTGACCGTCACGTTGAACGCTCCGCCGAGCGCTGGTGTGGACGGTAGTATCACCCTTTGCAGCAGCGATGCACCGGCTTCGCTCTTCGATCAACTTGGCGGTGCACCCGATGCTGGTGGAACATGGAGCGGACCGAGCGCGGTGAGCGGTGGTATGATCGACCCCGCGACGATGAGCGCCGGTGTGTACACCTACACCGTCGCTGGTACGGCGCCCTGTCCAGATGCCACGGCGACCGTGACCGTCACGATAAACACGCCGCCTGATCCGGGTACCGATGGCGCGATC
>Ga0116144_10004895_pt1 | contig 12440 bp, 14 predicted proteins | sample AD_UKC035_MetaG_FD_89746 | JGI IMG/M metagenome (GOLD analysis project Ga0116144, IMG submission 89746) | Active sludge microbial communities of municipal wastewater-treating anaerobic digesters from USA - AD_UKC035_MetaG | ecosystem: Engineered > Bioreactor > Anaerobic > Digestate | place: USA... | reverse complement strand
TAGAGTGACGTTGAAGAAAAGCGCTATTGGCCGTCCGGAGAAGCACCGGCGAACACTGGCGAGCCTGAAATTAACCAAGACGAACAAGACCGTTCAGGTGATCGATTCTCCTGAGATGCGTGGCAAACTCAGGCAGGTATGTCATCTGGTGGAAGTGGAAGAAATCAACTAACAGGGAACGCTGACAGATCATGAAGTTACACGAGTTACAACGTCCTGCCGGTTCAACAAAGAATCGTAAACGAGTTGGAAGAGGCCCGGCTTCCGGGTGGGGGCAGACATCTGCTCGCGGTCACAAAGGGCAGAACGCTCGCGCCGGCGGTCAGAGAAGATCGGGCTTCGAGGGCGGCCAGATGCCAATGAAGCGGCGTCTTCCCAAACGAGGATTTACCAATATTTTTGCCAAGCAGTATGCGTTGATTAATATTCGTGATCTCGATCGCTTCGAGAACAATACGACTGTTGATCCGACTCTGCTGATATCGGTAGGGCTAATCCGAAAAGTACTTGACGGTGTTAAGATACTCGGCGACGGAACGTTAACAAAGTCCCTGGTCGTAAAGGTGCATCGTGTCAGTGACACGGCGAAAGAAAAAATTGAAGGGGCTGGTGGAAAAGTAGAGTTGATATAACCAATGCTAAGTGGATTTCAGAACATACCGAAGATCCCAGAACTGAAGCGCCGCATCGGCTTTTCTCTTCTTATGCTGGCGGTGTATCGTATTGGTGTCCATGTTCCCACTCCGGGAATCGATGCCAAGGCCCTGGCTGCTTTGTTCCAGGACCAGGCCTCGAGAGGCACGCTGTTGGCAATGTTTGACATGTTTGCCGGAGGAGCCTTCAGCAATCTGTCAGTGTTTGCCCTCGGCATTATGCCCTACATTAGTGCTTCCATTATTATTCAGCTTCTGACAGTGGTTATTCCGTACCTGGAGCGCTTATCCAAGGAAGGGGAAGCAGGGCGTAAGCAGATCACCAAATACACCCGGATCGGAACCGTAATCCTCAGTGCCATTCAAGGGTTAGGAATAGCCTTTGGCCTGGAGCGGATGGCTCCTACAGGGGCGCCGATCGTTATCGATCCGGGCTGGGCGTTCCGCATCATGACAGTTATCACGCTTACGGCAGGAACCGCCTTTATCATGTGGATAGGTGAGCAGATTACTCAGCGAGGTATTGGTAATGGTATTTCACTGATTATTTTTGCTGGTATTGTCGCTCGGCTGCCTAACGCGATCGGCTTGGTCGTGGCGCAGGTGTCTGAAGGGGTCATCTCCTTCTTCCTCATGCTTTTTATCCTTGTGTTCATGGTACTGGTTATCGGTGGAATCATTTTCATGGAACGGGGTCAGCGCCGGGTTCCGGTTCAGTATCCCAAGCGGGTTGTAGGCCGTAAGATGTACGGCGGACAGAGCACGTATCTTCCGCTGCGCATCAACATGGCGGGCGTTATTCCTCCTATCTTCGCGTCCTCGCTCATGATGTTCCCGGCGACAATTGAGCAGTTCGTGGGCGCCGAATGGCTTCAATCATTCATGATGCTACTAACGCCTGGTGAGTTCCTGTATGAGTTTTTCTATGTTATTCTGATTGTATTTTTCTGCTACTTTTATACCGCAGTGACGTTCAATCCGGTTGACGTAGCCTCGAACATGAAGAAGGGTGGAGGGTATATACCTGGTATTCGACCCGGCAAACGAACCGCGGAATACATTGAGCGGATTCTTACTCGTCTCACCTTTGGCGGGGCTCTGTATGTTTCAGCGGTGTGTGTGCTTCCATCGATTCTTATCAATAGTCTGAACATGCCATTCTACTTTGGTGGAACCGCATTGCTGATTGTTGTGGGTGTTGCTCTGGATACGGTCGCTCAGATGGAGTCACATCTGATTACTCGCCATTATGACGGTTTTATGGGTGCGGGAAAGCGATTCAAAGGCAGACGATAGCCACGTGGGTAGGTATCTCACAGTTGGATCAGTGCCTGACAGCGGCTTGCAGGTTTGACTATTCGATGTGTCCTGTTTTGTGACGCACTTTACTTCGGAGGTACGGTGTGTCGTGAGAATTCGGTTACCTAGACAGCAATACTGCAACTCCGATGATCTCGTAGTTGACTATGGGCAAAAAGGACGTCATTCAAGTCGAGGGGACTATTGTTGAAGCGCTCCCTAACGCTATGTTTCGGGTTGAGCTTGAAACCGGTCATAAAGTATTAGCGCATATTTCCGGCAAAATGCGAATGCACTTCATTCAGATTCTGTCAGGTGATAAGGTTACCGTTGAGCTGTCGCCGTATGATTTGTCCCGCGGCCGAATTGTCTATCGTTCGAAGTAGACAGAATTGAGAGAGATGAGGTTGGTAGTATGAAAGTTCGTAGCTCGGTAAAGAAAATGTGTGATAAATGTAAGATAATCCGCCGGAGGGGTATTATTCGGGTCATCTGTGACAATCCCCGACACAAGCAGCGTCAAGGATAAACTTTTCTGTCTCTCACCACCTTACGAATGAGGAGAAAAAGTTGGCACGTATTGCAGGCGTTGACCTCCCTCGAGGGAAACGAATGGAAATCGCTCTTACCTACATATATGGTATTGGAAAGGCTACTTCCCGCGCAATTCTGGAACGAGCCGGAGTTGATGTCAACATCAAGTCTGACCAAATTGCTGACCAGGATTTGAGCCGGATCAGAGAAATCATCGACAACGAATATAAGGTTGAAGGTGATCTGCGGCGGGAAGTTTCAATGAATATCAAGCGGCTCATGGACGTGGGGTCATATCGCGGACTGAGACATCGCAAAGGATTGCCCGTCCGGGGACAACGCACGAAGACTAACGCGCGGACCAGGAAGGGACCTAAGCGGGCTATAATCAAAAAGAAGAAATAAGGAACAGCCATGGCATCACCGAAGCGGAAAGTTGGAAGAAAGAAAAAGGAAAAGAAGAACATCCAGGATGGCATTGCTCATATCCAATCAACGTTCAATAATACTATTGTAACGCTGACCGATAAGATCGGTAACACGCTCTCATGGTCGAGCTCGGGAAGTCAGGGATTCAAGGGTTCACGCAAAAGCACTCCGTTCGCCGCTCAATTAGCGGCAGAAGATGCTGCCCGGAAAGCCCAGGAGTATGGACTCAAAAATATCGAAGTATATGTGAAAGGACCGGGATCAGGCCGCGAGGCTGCTCTTCGGGCACTTCAGGTAATGGGATTCAATATCAAGTTAATTCGTGACGTGACGCCAATTCCCCATAACGGCTGCCGTCCTCCCAAACGAAGACGGGTCTAGAGAGGAGGTCAATTAGTTGGCACGATACACTGGTCCATCATGTAAAATCTGCCGGCGGGAACGGCAGAAACTGTTTCTTAAGTCGGAACGCTGTTTTTCAGATAAGTGTGCGGTCGAGCGGAGAAATTATCCACCCGGACAGCACGGCCAGCGTCGGGGTAAGGTTTCCGGCTACGGAACGCAGCTTCGAGAAAAACAGAAGGTGAAGCGAATGTACGGGGTGCTGGAGAAACAGTTCCGGCGTTATTTTTCAGAGGCGGATCGCCAAAAAGGTATTACCGGTGAGAATCTCCTGGCTCTTCTCGAAAGAAGGCTTGATAATGTGGTGCATCGGCTGGGATTCGCCGGTTCACCGGGTCAAAGTCGACAACTGGTGTTGCACAATCACATTCTCGTAAATGGCAGTAGGGTGAATATTCCGTCTTTCATCGTAAAGGTAGGCGACATCATTGAAGTTCGAGAAAAGAGCCGGACCATACCGACCATTACTGAATCTCTGGAAGCAGTTGCCCGGCAGGGCATACCGCCGTGGCTGGAGCTGAATAAGGAGACTTTCCAGGGGAAGGTTATCGGTTTGCCGGAGCGCAAGGATATTACTGCGCAAATTCAAGAGCAGCTCGTTGTCGAGCTTTATTCTCGTTAAGTGGTCTGAACACATTAGGACCCTGTTGCTGACGGAGTGGAGAGCTCATGTATAAGTCATGGCGTGAACTACTAAAACCAAAGAAGTTAGAAATTGAGAGTGAGACCCTTACCGACTCGTATGGGAAATTTACTGCAGAACCTCTCGAGCGCGGGTTTGGGATTACTATCGGAAACTCGCTTCGGCGCATTCTGCTTTCTTCTTTGCACGGTGCGGCTATTTCGTCAGTGAGAATTGATAAAGTGCTGCATGAATTTTCAACTATACCTGGTGTTCGTGAAGATGTTACCGGGATCATTATGGCGCTGAAGCAGGTACGATTTAAGCTTCATACCCCCAAGGCGGAAATTCTGCGCGTTCAGGCTAAAGGGGAGGGCGATCTCAAAGCTGGAGATATCGTGGCAAACCAGAATGTCACTATTCTGAATCCTGAGCTGCACATTGCCACCCTCTCCAAGGATGCCGAACTGAACATGGAAATGACCGTGAAGGTGGGGCGGGGATATGTACCGGCAGAGAAAGCAGAAGAAGATGGTCAGCCGATCGGGACCATTCCGATCGACGCAATCTATTCTCCGATTCGTAAGGTAAACTATACCATTCGCAATGCTCGTGTCGGCCAGATAACCGATTATGAAAAGCTTATCCTTGAAGTATGGACTGACGGGAGCTTGCGACCGGATGATGCGGTTGCTGTTGCGGCGCGCATTCTTCAGGATCAACTTTCGATTTTCATCAATTTCGAGGAGGAAGAGGAAGAGTATCCTGAGCATGAAGAACAGATTGATGAATATGCCAGCAATGAAAATCTGAATAAAAGCATTAATGAACTCGAACTCTCGGTGCGCGCCGCCAATTGTCTGAGGAACGCTAATATTCGCACGATCGGAGATCTGGTTACCAGAACCGAAGCAGAAATGCTGAAGACGAAGAATTTCGGCCGCAAGTCGCTGAACGAAATCAAACAGATTCTCGGCGAAATGGGACTTTCTCTTGGAATGAAGATAGAAGACGGCGAGATTATCGGGCCGGACGAATAAGACCGTCTGTTCCTTACCTATAAGCCTTTTCAATCCCGCGACGCGCGGGATAATGTATAACCAAGCAGGAATCAGTTCACGATGAGACATCAGAAAGCAGGCAGGAAGTTAGGAAGAGTCAGTAGCCATCGCAAGGCAATGTTGAGGAATATGCTTGCCTCGATTTTTGCACACGAAAAGGTCGAGACGACTACACCCAAAGCAAAGGAACTCAAACCGCTGGCGGAAAAAATGATCACCCTGGGGAAACGTGGTGACCTTCACAGCCGGCGCCGTGTGCTGCGTTTGATCCCGGACCGAAAGATCGTTCACAAGCTTTTCGAAGAAATCGCCCCTCGCTATCAGGAACGAGCCGGTGGATGTACCCGGATCACCAGGACCGGATACCGGCCCGGCGATAATGCTCCTCTCTCGGTTATCGAACTTATCCAGGATGGCGTGCAGGCGAAGAAGAAGAAGGCTAAGAAGAAAACTGGTGCCAAAGCAGCTCCTGAAACAAAAAAGGAACAGGCAGCTGCACCTGCTTCGGAGTCGCAGCCGGAGAAAGCCGAAAAAGCGGCAGCAGGCGAGCAAGCGAATACGAGCGCACCTGAAGCAGAAGCCTCTGCGGAAAATCTGGTCGGTGAGGACAAGCAATCCCAGCCGTGAGTTTGCTGAGCCTAGAACAGAATTGTCTTGACAAGCAGGACTGGTGTGATAAATTGAGAACGTTTGCTCTATCCCTTTATGGATACGCGGTACTGTGATGATACGAACTTCCGATACATTACAGCGATGCTGGTGGCGGGGCCTCACATAGAAAGCACTGTGAGCTCCGTATTAGTATAGATGTTATAGATAAGAGATCGAAACCGTGGGTTTCCAAAACAACAAAGGAGCCCACGGTTTTTTTGTACGGTAATGGCTTCACCGTCTTCCATGCGCCCTACACTACGTGTTGACGTGTGTTCGTGAGGATGCAGTCCAGTTTAGTATGCTTTTACGGTCAATTCCACGAAGCGCGGGAAACGGATAACGGTGAACAATTGGCATCAATCAAGGAGGCACTATGCAAGAGACCAAGTATATTCTCAGTGAAAGAGAAATGCCCAGGAAATGGTATAATATCCAGGCGGATTTGTCCCGGCCGGTTCCTCAATACCGGCATCCAGTAACCAAGGAGCCGATAAAAGCCGACGACATGCTGGGTATTTTTGCGCCTGGTCTTATTGAACAGGAAATGAGCCAGGCTCAGTTTATCGATATCCCTGAGGAGATCCTTGATGTCTATTGCCTCTGGCGGCCGACGCCCCTTGTGCGGGCCCGCAGGCTGGAGAGGGCGCTGCAGACGCCTGCGAAGATATACTACAAGCATGAAGGCGTCAGTCCGGCCGGAAGTCATAAGCCGAACACGGCCATTGCTCAGGCCTATTACAATAAGATTGCCGGCAAGAAGCGCGTTGCAACTGAGACGGGAGCCGGCCAGTGGGGCTGCGCTCTGGCGCTCGCTGGACGTTTTGTTGGCCTCGATGTTACCGTGTATATGGTCCGCGTAAGCTACGACCAGAAACCGTACCGTCGACTTATGATGGAAACGTGGGGCGCCACCTGCTATGCCAGCCCGAGCGACAAGACAGAGTATGGCCGCAAGATTCTGCGGGAACATCCGAATACTATCGGCTCGCTCGGCTTGGCCATCAGCGAAGCAGTAGAAGATGCTGTAATGCACGATGACACGAACTACTGCCTCGGCTCAGTGCTCAACCATGTATGTCTGCATCAGACGATCGTCGGCGAAGAAGTGCAGCTTCAGTTCAACAAGCTCGGACAATACCCGGATGTAGTAATCGGCTGTGCGGGCGGTGGAAGCAACTTCGCGGGAATAGCATTTCCGTATGTGCGTGATAAAATCAACGGAAAGAAGGTCGACATTCTGGCGGTAGAGCCTGCGGCTTGCCCTACGCTTACCAAAGGATCATATACCTTTGACTATGGCGACATGGCGCAGACCACGCCGATTATGCAGATGTATACCTTAGGACATACCTTCGAGCCGCCGGGGATCCATGCCGGGGGGCTGCGTTATCATGGCATGTCGCCGCTGGTAAGCCTGGTGAAGAACGAAGGCTTGATCGAAGCGCGCTCGTATTACCAGAACCCCGTGTTTGAGGCTGCCGTTCTGTTTGCCAACACGGAGGCGGTGATACCGGCTCCAGAAACCGCTCATGCTGTTCGAGCAGCTATCGACGAAGCAATTAAAGCGCGTGAAGAAGGGAAAGAAAAAGTGATTCTCTTCAATTTCAGTGGCAACGGGTACCTGGATCTCACCTCCTATGACAAATATTACTCCAACAAACTTGAAAATTACGAATATCCGGATGACTTGATAACTGAAGCGCTCCATGATTTACCGAAGGTAGCATAATTGTTCGCCGTTCATCGGAAAAAGGAACATGGGAAAATGGAGAAACGGGGAATTGGAGAAACGGTATGAGAGAATATCTCTTTCACTGTTTTTAAAAACAAGAACCATTTAACCATTTTTCCATTTTCCCATTAAATCGGCATTCCACCGTTGCAGCATTCCGATTTTCGGTGAACGGCGCAAGGACGCCATCACCCTGCGATTATCGCCATGACCATCGATTGCCGTAAGTGTGAGCACTACTACGTGACGTGGGAAAAAAAACACCCCCATGGTTGTAAAGCTATGGGGTTCAAGAGCCTGCAGGTGCCGATCCAGGTGGTACGCAGCACGACACCCGGAAACGAGTGTCAGGCGTATCGCGAGAAGAAAATAAAAAGAAAGCCTGAAGAACACGAACGGTAAAGCGATACGGTTTCCCACGCTCAAGATTCAACGCGGTTCCCTTTGCTTGTGTTCCCGGACTCTTATTCCCGACCAGATGCCTACCCGGATTTCTTTACAATGAAGCACGATCGCCATCCTTATAAGTATTGACTTTCTACTTCGATCGTTTAAACTCCGAGGATATTACTCCCTCGTTGGTTTGAGAAAATACTGCGATATTATTGTTCAAGGAGGGGGAAAATCTCAGGTGTCCTGGGTCACTTTTCTGCCAAGGAGTCAAATCATGAGTGTTGGTAAAGCTATTCGGCTGGAGCGCATCATCAACCGCAATACGGGTAGGACTGTTATAGTTCCGATGGATCATGGCGTCAGCATCGGACCGGTGGAAGGTCTTGTCAATTGGAAAGGTACAGTCAATGCGGTAGCTGAAGGAGGTGCAGATGCCATTGTCCTGCACAAAGGTCCGGTGGAATCAGGGCATCGAAGAAGCGGAAGAGACGTTGGACTTATCATTCATCTTTCTGCAAGCACTACCCTTGCTCCGGATCCTCATGCGAAGACGCTCGTATGCACGCTTGAAGAAGCCATTCAGCTCGGCGCAGACGCCGTCTCGATTCATATCAATATTGGAGCCGAAGATGAAAAGAGCATGCTGAAGGACCTGGGGATGATTGCTCGACAATCACAACAGTGGGGATTTCCCCTTCTGGCAATGATGTATACACGAGGACCACGAGTCAAGAACCAGTACGATACCGCGCTCGTAAAGCATGCTGCGCGAGTAGGCGCTGAGCTGGGTGCCGACATTGTTAAAGTTCCCTACACCGGTTCACCGGAGACCTTTCATGAGGTGGTGGAGGGATGCTTTGTTCCGGTGGTGATTGCGGGTGGAGAGAAGATGGAAACCGACGAAGATGTTCTGACTATGGTAAAGGGATCCATCGAAGCTGGAGGTTCGGGGGTCTCGATTGGCCGCAATGTTTTTCAGCATCGCAATCCGACAAACATGGTCAGAGCCATCAGCCGAATTGTCCACCAGAATGCTGCTGTTCAGGATGTGCTCGACCTCGTGCGAGCATGACCGTAAGCGAGTATTTTTGTGACTTACGGTTTTTGCACAGTTTTCTGAATCTGCCGGGCCAAGTCCTCGAGGATGGCATCGAACTGCCTGCGCATGTCAATCATGGTTTGCCGCATGTGGAGGATGACTTCTACGCCGGGAAGGTTAACCTCCATTTCCTCAACCAAGACTTTTGCGAGTCGCAGTTTTTCCACTTCTTCAGAAGAGAATGTTCGCAGGGAACGTCTCCTCCCACAGCGGGAGCAGATGATGCTGTCCTCCTCTAAGGCCTGGATGAATTGCTCGTCGACCTTATAGGTCTTGGTGATTTCTGCCACTGTCCAGACTCTCTTCTGTCCTGCCATGCGTTTGCCTCTCATCAACAGTTCAGGTACACGAATACCGTGGCCGGCGGTGCTTCTCGCCTGCCAGGGTACCATAACTATAATCGAATACCCGCCTGCGGATCAAGCAATGATGGCGTGTTTATGGCTTTTTGTGTTCCGCCCTGGTCGAATCGGTCATTGACAGGAGAAATGTGTTTTTCTCCGCGCTGTAACCAGCTATAATACAGAGCGGTGCACGCTATGGACAGGGTTGAGGCTGCGAAATATTCCTAGAAAAGTGAGATGCTATGCAGCGATTCCTGAGGCCAGGGTTCAAAGCACCCGGTCTTCCTCCGGGTACTCTTATTCATGTGGGGGAAAGACGAGTCGGGAAGGTGGCAATCTCCTATCTCGACTATGGTGAGCATGAACTCAGAGAAGGCGCTATACATGATCTTGAGGAGTGTAAAGCTCTCAGAGAGACTCCAGGGGTATCATGGATTGACGTCAATGGAATACACGACGTTACCGTGATTGGACAGCTGGGGGCATGTTTCGGTCTTCACGACCTGCTTCTAGAAGACATTCTCAATACCGGTCAGCGGCCCAAAGCGGAGGATCATGGAGATTACATTTACGTCGTAGTGAAGATGCTCTCCTATGACGACGATACAAATGAGATAGCTTCTGAACAGGTGAGTATCATTCTGGGATCGGATTTCGTCATTTCTTTTCAGGAGCGTGAGGCCGATGTGTTCGATCCGGTCCGGGAGAGGATCCGAAGCACCAGAGGGAGGATCAGAGGATCGGGATCGGATTATTTGGCGTATGCACTCGTCGATTCAATTGTGGACAACTATTTCATTATGTTGGAAAAAATCGGTGAGGAGCTCGAAGAGGTGGAGGAAAAGCTGCTTAGAAAGCCGGATCCGAAAATCACTCAGGACATTCACCGACTGAGAAGAGAGCTCATTTTCTTGCGCAAGTCGGTCTGGCCGTTGCGAGAAGCTATCAATTCCCTGGAGCACAGCGAATCGCCCCTTATTCATGAATCTACCCGAATTTTTCTTCGGGATGTCTATGATCACACGATTCAGATCGTTGAGACCATAGAATCGTACCGCGAAATAGCATCCGGAATGCTGGACCTCTATCTTTCCTTGATGAGCAATCGAATGAATGAAATCATGAAAGTACTTACCATCATAGCCACCATTTTCATTCCGCTGACATTCTTTTCCGGTATCTACGGGATGAATTTCAAGTACATGCCTGAGTTGGAATGGCGCTGGGGATATCCGGCAGCATTAGTGCTGATGGCAATGATAGCTTCCGCTATGCTGTTCTTCTTTAGGCGTAAAAAATGGTTGTGACCTCGTCGAAATAGAAAAGCCCATAAGAACAGAAGCAAAAATAAGACCGCATGCTCTCCCGTTGGTTTCTGAAGAAACATGCGGTCTCTTAATTCTTCACGGATTGTAAGCACCAGGGTTAGACAGGATGGCTTACCGGCTCTTCGGTATGAACTGTAATCTGCCTTCGCATTGTCATTGTGGCCAAGATTTCAAGCACTACCACCGCAATACCTACGATCAGGGTATTTACTACTGCTCGATCAACCGCAGAATAACCCAGCACGTAAGGAGCAGCTATCAGCCACAATCCCAAAATAACATTGATCCAGTTTAAGGTACTAGCGGTAGATACATTCGGGGCCCGGATAGACCATACCGCAAAAACGATAAGCAACACTCCCACGGCCACCGCATTATATACCGCATATGTAATGTTCGAATAGCCGAGTACGAATGGAGCCAGGATCTGCCATAACCCCAGCAGGGCGACGATCCAGTTCAGTCGGTTTGACATAAGCGCTGTTCTCATTGGTTAACCCTCCGAGTTAAAACGTCTTTATTAGGGATAAGATTCTCCTCAATGCCTTTCTGTTGTTTTTGTTAAATTTTCTAGATAAAAGGTAAACACCCCTAACATTTTGTCAACCGATATTTCAGTCTGGGACACTAAGCAAATCCCTCCCATGAAAGCCACGCTACGCTTTAACGATTTTGTTCTGGAGTGATTATGCTTCTTCGATATGAGTATGCAGATATCATTCGAGGAAAATCTGGGTGAAGAAGTACTGGCCTTTTTTGTTTTTTGCCACTCCGATTCCAGTTCGACTAAATTTCCCTATAATATTGTTCCGGTGGCTTTTGCTGCCGATCCATTCGCGCACTACGGTTTCAGCAGGATCAGCGTATCCCAAATTTGACCCGACATTCTCCGCAACCGCACGAGTCGAAAATTTGTTCTGAATCTTCGCTATCCGGGAACTGAAACCGCTATGGCCAAGGCTCACAACTTTATTTGCCATATCCGCACTGTGCTGAGCAGCTATTTGGTTGAGAAAGAGATCCAGGACCAGCGGCTTCAGTCCTTTTGAAGCGCGGAATGCATTGACCTGCTCATGCACGGTTTGGACTACTTGAGCTTCTTCCTGCTTTAGACCGCCAGCCGAAGTGCTCGCAGAACCGGCGCACACTGTCACCAAAAAGAGGCTGATAACGCAGGGGCTCATAAGGTGAGAAAAAAAATAAAACAATCCATTTTTCATAAGGCACGTTCTCGATGAATAATATGACTTCCTCGCAGCTTGACCAACTGTAACGGATTCGCTGGATGCATTGATCCTCTTGCTTAGTCGACGGTCCAGTGGGAGTGGTTACCACGATCTTTAACGATAATCCTTCTCCAATCTCAAACACACCTTCATTAGGTTTCTCTGCCGTGCCGAATGCATAATAGTTCATCGATGATCGGTAATGCCGCACTGTCGGCACATACTGAGGACTGGACAGGAGGAACACTTCGGCCGTCGCGCAGTACAGATATGTTTCCCAAAAGGAACGAGCAGACGGTTCAGCTCGATCCAGTACTGCGGCGGAAGCTTATGTTCAAGTGCTGCCAGGCTTTGAGCCGTGTTCATGGTGTGGATATACCCCCATCGATTCGTAATTCGATGGACGTGCGTGTCAAGCGCAATGGCTGCTTTTCCACAGGCAATTCCCAGGGCCAGATTGGCACACTTTGGTTCCACGCCCTTAAACGACATGAGGATCCCGGTTTCACAAGGTAATGATCCTCCGTAGGTACTGACAGTCTGCCTGGCCACATCAAGGATGCTTTCGGCCTTTGCCTGGTAAAATGTTGAAGGCCGCAGAAGTGCCTCAATCTCCGCTCGGTCCAGAGCTGCAATGGCTTCGGCCGTGCGGCCGCGGTCGAAG
>Ga0116144_10004893_pt1 | contig 12450 bp, 9 predicted proteins | sample AD_UKC035_MetaG_FD_89746 | JGI IMG/M metagenome (GOLD analysis project Ga0116144, IMG submission 89746) | Active sludge microbial communities of municipal wastewater-treating anaerobic digesters from USA - AD_UKC035_MetaG | ecosystem: Engineered > Bioreactor > Anaerobic > Digestate | place: USA... | reverse complement strand
CGTTGCGCCGCTGCGCCGGGTCTTACGGCTAAAGCCGCTTTCAGGAAGGTATTTTTTCGTGGGCGGGCTACGCCCGCCCACGAAAAAATACCCTTCAAACCGCGCCTTTAGGCGCAAATCGTAGACCAAAACGAATTTTCGGATAGATTCTTATTGTCTATCCCGCACAAAGACCGAGGGATTGAAATACCCCCAGGCGGTCGGGCCGGCCTGCGCCGGATCATCGTCCCACGTATACCCCACGCCGGTGATGTAGCCATTGCACGTCCCCCGCCCCCCCGCCGAATCCGCCGGAAACAACGCGCTGCCGTCGGCAAATGCGCGTATCTCCCAATGCAGATGGCTGTTTGAACCGCGATTGTGGATATGCGCCAGAGTTTGGCCGCGCGTCACGGCCTGTCCTTGCGCCACTTGCACATCCGCCACATGCCAGTAGACCGACCAGACAGCGGCAGTGTCCGGCAGGGTGTGCTTCACGATGAGCACGTACCCATCGTAGCCCATCAGCGTCGCCGACTCCACTACGCCGTTGGCGACCGCGCGCACTTCGGCCCCGGCGCTGTCCCCCCACACCACGCGCCCCTTGGCGTTCAACGCAAACCAATCTTCCCCGGCATGGTACAGGCGATCAAAGGGAACCCGCTGGCCGGCTTGATCCACAAAACACTTCCCCGCACTCCCCAGGCCGGGATTTTGCACGCCGAAGCGCGTATCCACCGGCAACGCGCCCGATTCCCCGCGAACATACGCGCCAAAATGCGCCGGGGCCAGGGGAAAGTCAAACGAGTCGGCCGGCGCGGGCGTTTCGGGAACCGGTAGGGGGGTGGGAAGAGCGCCGGGCGACATCCGGTTGAAAAACGGCAAGCGCCCTTGGTAGGCCCGCACCGTCAAGAAAAGGGCGGTCAGGATCACCAGTCCGATCCCACCCACCAGAGCATAGCGACGTAGACGACGGGAAATGCGTCCCATTTGTCTAGCGGGCCGCCAACTGCTCTGCCAAGGCCGCCAGATCGGCGGTCCGCCAGCGCCGGCCGCTGCGCAGCGGATATTCGCCCTGCAAGGCGTCACGCCAGCGCGCGGGGATGCCGCTCAGCCCGTAGGCCGCGCCCGCCAACGCCCCGACAACCGCGCCGGCTGTGTCCGCGTCGCTGCCTAGATTGACGACGTTGACCACCGCATCCTCAAAATTGTCGGTGGTGAGCAAGCCCCAGACGACGCTCTCCAATGTATGGCGCACCCAACCGCTATTGGGCAAATCAGAAGGAGATTTCTCTGGCGCGGCCTTAATAACTACGCGAAGCGGCGCGGGCAACTCGACAGCGTCCAGCGCCTGCGCCACCGCTGCCACCGGCGCTGCGCCGCGCAGCAGAGAGTAGATCGCCACATTGACGAAGGCGCTGCCCGCGTTGCACTCCGCGTGGGGATGCGTAACCCGGCTTTGCAGCACGCTGTCAGCGATCAGGCGCGGCAGGTCGTCCCACCAGGCCAGCGCGACCGACCAGCAGCGCATCACCGAGCCGTTGCCCGCCGAGTCGGAGCGCGCTGACTGCACGGCGCTCGCCGCCGCCTCCCACGGTTCGCCCTGGGCTACTCGCCGCAACACGGACGCGGTGTGGATGCCCACGTCCGGCGGATTCGCCCGCAACCAGGCCGCAAACCGCTGCGACAGGTCGGCAGGATCGAGCGGGCGGTGCGCCAACAGACTTTCCGCCAGGGCCAACGCCATCTCCGTGTCGTCGGTGAAGCTGCCGGCAGGAATACGGCCCGGCGTCATCTCCCGGACGCGCGCGTGTACCGGGCGGGGCGGGCCGAACTCCAACGGCATCCCCAACGCATCGCCCACCGCCGCGCCCACCGCGACGCCTTGCAAACGATTGAGTAAGTCAGGGGTCATGGAACCTCCAAAAATAGGAAATGAGTAATGAGAAATGGGAAACGAGTAATGGGAAATGGGAAATGAGTAATGGGAAATGAGTGAGTGAACTCATTACTCATTACTCATCACTTCTTTCTCACCAGCAGCACGCCGCCTAACACCAACGCCAGGCTGAGGCCGATGAGCAGGTTGAGGGGTTCGCCCAGGATGAGGGCGCCAAGGATCAGGCCGTTGATAGGGATAAGGTAAGTCACGGAGGTCACGAAGGTGGCGCTGGTGCGGGGGAGCAGAGTGTAGTAGATACCATAAGCGACGGCGGTGCAGAGCAAAGCCAGGGTGATCCAACTGGCAATCACCGGCCAGGATGGGCTGATAGTCAAAGGGCGTTCCAGCAGGAAACTGAGGGGCAGGATGTACGCAAAGCCCAGGGTGAATTGCCCGGCAGCGGATTCAAAGGGCGGCTGTCCGCTCAGACGATGGCGGGCGAAAATCGTCGCCAGCGCGTAGCTGACGGATGAGCCGACAATCGCCAGCATCCCCCACACCGACGCAGTGAGTCCTGCGCGCAACTCCGGCCACAGGAGCAACCCCACACCCACGAAACCCAACGCGACGCCCAACAGCTTGGGGCGGGTGATGCGGTCATCGTGGGTAAGGAAGTGCGCGAAGATGATGGTAAAGATGGGGGTGGTTGCTTGTAGCAAGGCGGCTAAACCACTGGGAATGTACTGCTCGCCCCAGGAGATGAGCGCGAAGGGCAGCGCGCCGTTGAACAGGCCGGTCACGGCGTACGCGGCCCACACGCGCCGGTCGCGGGGGAAGTGCCCGCCGCGCAGGTGGACGAAGGCCCACATCGCGGCGGCGGCCAGTCCCAATCGCCCGGCCACCAGTGTGAAGGGCGGCACCTCGCCAACCACGATTTTGATGAACATGAAAGACGTGCCCCAAATCGCGCCCAGGATAAACAGCAGGAATAAGTTCATTTCGACTCCTCAGTACGTGACTGCCAACTAGCAAGCCCCAGTCCGATCAAAATAAGCGCGCCGCCCCCCACCGCTGCCCAGGTGGGCGCCTCGCGCAGAATCAGCCACGCCAGCAGCGTCGCACCGACCGGTTCGGCCAGCGTCGCCAACGATACGTAGGCGGCCGGGAGATGTCCCAGCGCCCAGTTAAACGAAGAATGGCCGATAACTTGCGGGATCAAGGCGATCAGCAACAGCCACAGCCAGGCCGGCGAGGGATACCCGGTCAGCGGCGTCCCGGTCGCCAGAGCGCATAGCATCAAGACAACGGCGGCTACACCGTACACTGGGAAGATGTAGCCGAGTAAAGACAGACGCGCGCGCAGTCGCCGCCCGATGAGCATGTGGCCGGCAATCGCCGCTGCGCCTACGAGCGCCAGGCCATCGCCGGCCAGCCGATGAACGCTGGCGTGCCTGTCGCCCAGGGCAATACAGGCCGACCCGACAATGGCTAATGCAATCCCGCCCACGGTCCGGCGCGTCAGCGTCTCCTTGAGGAAAACGCGCGAAACAACGGCCACAAACAGCGGTGTGAGTGAGACGAGCACAACCGAGGCCGCCACCGAGGTCAGGGCCAGCGACTCAATCCAGGTGTAGAAGTGGATCGCCAGGAAAACGCCGGAAATCGCCAACCAACCCCACTCGCGGCGCGTCAAAGGCGCCCACTCCACGCGACAACGTCCTAGCGAGACCGGGGCCAACATAAGGGAGGCCAACATCAAGCGCCACGCCGCCACCGCCAGCGACGGAACGTCTCCCTGCGCCAGACGAATGAAAGTGGAGGCTGTAGAAACAGCCGCCACCCCCAATAGCAACCCCAATAGTGGCTCAAGGCGAGGTCTCATCGCAGGGCATTATAGCCGTATTCTAACAGATGCCAAGATGGACACAGCCCTCAAGCTAAATCATACTTCAAATTTTTCAAAAGCATGGTATAATGTTTTGTGAATGGTTAGTTACCTAACGCGACATTACTAACCGAAGTAGGAGTCACCCACACCCATAAGGAGGGTACATCTATGGATAAGCATCTGTATCTTTCAATGATTCCAGAAGCATTGATCGTCTCCATGTTGTCCCCCGAAGATTTTGGCGCTTACTACGCCGTGGGGACGGAGAAGAAATCGCGCGGGCAAGCGATCTTTTGCGAAGTAGACCCCAATTTTCGTCACGACGAACTGCCCATCGAAGAAGGTTTCAGACGTTGCGTTCCTCATGAAAATGGCGACCCGAAGCGCTCTATTTACATCACCATCTACCGTGTCCTGGAGCGCGTTCCACTGGAAGCCATCCGCACCTTATACCTCGTCACCCAGGACGGGCGCGTGTTAGGGCTGCCGCCCAGCGATACGCTCCCACAAGACACCGGCGGGCTACACCTGTACCAAGAAATCTGCCCTATCCATCCCCTGATCGTCAGCACGTTGGGGCCACAGGAATTCTACGACCTGATCGTCAAGACCCCGGCCTCGTTGTTGACGGTGCCGGCCATCTGCTTTGCCGAGATGCGCCTGGGGGAGTTGGCCGACAACCCGGAATACGGCAGCGTCGGCGATCTGCCCTACCCCAACCTCGATCACCTGCGCGAATGTCTGGCCGACCTGCGCACTAAGACTGTCCACACCAAGATGGTGGACCGCATCAGCCCGGCGACGTTCCCCTATCGCACGCTAAAAAGCGGGGTTTTCCTGGGGAACGGACAGAAGCTATTGTTCTTCCCCCTGCCTTCTCAGGAAGAACTCCGCGCCAGGCACTATCGCTGGTGGCGCTCGGCAAATATGTAATAGAGAAGGCTGTACAAACGTTGTCCAGAACACCGGACAACCTTAAGGCTTAACCACTGTAGGCTCAAGGTTCCCTTTGCGATCCTTTGCCCGGAGATACCGGCTGTAAGAGGGTCTCCGGTAGGGGATTGCTGGGGGAACTTGAGCCTCTTTATGTGGAAAAATTCACTATACTTTTGGAGGTTTTGGAGAATATGGACATTTGGCTTATCATCAATTTGGTCGCAGGCATTATTTCAGTGGGCGCAGCCATCGCCGTTTTCAACTGGGTGAAGAAGCAAGACCCCGGTACTGAACGTGCCAAGAAGGTGGCGAAGTGGATCAAGGACGGCGCCGAGTCGTACCTGAAGAAGCTCTACGGGGCCTTGGGAATGCTCGCCGGCGGGATGGCGGTCATTCTGCTCATCGTTTTCGGCATCAAAGAAGGCTTCCTGTACGGGCTGTGGATGGCGTTGGCTTTCGTCCTCGGCGCGGCCTGTTCCGCAGTGGCCGGGTACATGGGGATGATGATTGCCGTGGAAGCGAACGTCCGCAGCGCGACGGCCTCGGAGAAGGGGCTTAACCCCGCCTTTAACGTGGCCTTCAAGGCCGGCTCGGTGATGGGGCTGGCGATGGTCGGGTTGGCGATCCTGGGGATGACCATCGTCTACCTGATCTGGCGGTCGCCGCAGATCGTGTTGGGCTTCAGCTTCGGCGCTTCGACGCTGGCGCTGCTGGCGAAGGCCGGCGGCGGCATCTACACCAAGACCGCCGACATTGCCGCCGACCTGGTGGGCAAGGTTGAAGTCGGTATCCCGGAAGATGACCCCCGCAACCCCGCCGTGGTCGCCGACAACGTGGGCGATAACGTGGGTGACGTGGCCGGCATGGGCGCTGACATCTTCGACAGCTACGTCGCCAGCACGGTGGCCGCAATGCTATTGGGCGCGACGTTGTCTCTGACCACGGACGAAGTGACCAAGTACACGGTGCTGCCGTTGATTCTGTGTATGTTGGGCAGTTTTGCCTCCCTCATCGGCTTGCAGTTCGTGCAGGTGAAGGAAGGCGGCAAGCCCGGCACTTCCCTCAACAACGGAACGGTGTATACCTGCATCATCTTCGGTGTGATGGTCGTGGCCGCGATGCTGCTCGGCGGGTTCGATCTGGCGGCGATGTGGGCTACGCTGGCCGGGTTGATCACCGGCGTGATCATCGGCTTTACGTCCGACTTCTTCACCGGCGACGACCGCCCGCCCGTGGTTGAGACGGCCAAGGTCTCCGGGTCCGGCGCTGCGATCAATATTATCACCGGTTTCAGCTACGGGTTGATCAGCATCGCCCCCACGGTCATCGGCATTGTGGTCGCTATGTTGATTGCCTACTTTGTGGGGGAGGCCTCCAGCGTGATCACCGGCGTCTATGGCGTCGGGCTGGCCGCCGTCGGGATGCTGGCGATCAGCGGGATGATCGTCTCGTCGGATGCTTACGGGCCGATTGTGGACAACGCGCGCGGTATCGCCGAGATGGCGGGGATGTCCGAGGAAGTCGTGCGTGTCGCCGACATTATGGACGCGGCGGGCAATACCGCCAAGGCCATCACCAAGGGGTTCGCCATCAGCGCGGCAGCTTTGACCGTGCTGGCGCTGTTGCCGCTTACGCTTCGGAAATGGCAATCGAAGGCATCAACATCACGCTGAGCCTCCGTGATCCGATGGTGATCGCCGGGATGTTCCTGGGCGCGATGACGCCGCCGCTGTTCAGCGCGCTGACAATGCTGTCTGTAACCCACAACGCCTTCGATATGATCGAGGAAATCCGCCGCCAGTTCCGCGAGGAGCCGGGCATTCTGAAGGGTACGGTGGAGCCGGACTATGTGAAGTGCGTCTCGCTGGCTTCGCAGGATGCGTTGAAGGCGCTGATCCTCCCGGCGTTCCTGGCCGTGTTGCTCCCGTTGATCGTGGGCTTTTTGATGGGGCCGGAGTCGCTGGGCGCGTTCCTCGGCGGCGCGATCGTGACTGGGATTCTGTTCGCGCTGTTGATGGCAAACGCTGGCGGTACCTGGGACAACGCCAAGAAGTACATCGAGAGCGGCAACTTCGGCGGCAAGGGGTCTGAGGCGCACAAGGCCGGTGTCGTGGGCGACACGGTCGGCGATCCCTTCAAAGACACCGCCGGGCCGTCGTTGAACACGTTGATCACGGTGATGTCGCTGGTTTCTTCGCTCTTCGCGCCGGTGATCGCGGCGTTCCACATCTTCGGGTAAACCACGCTGTTTCGATAAACACACAAGGGCAGTGGAAATTTCCACTGCCCTTTTTTTTCGAATGAGAGAAATGCGAGATCAAAGACGGGTCTCCCCCCATCTCTAATTCGCTTCAGCCACTTTTTGGTCCAACAATGCCAGCAATTCGGCGAGTTGTTGCGCCTGCGGATTGATGCGGCGCACTTCCTCCAAGGCGTAACGCGCCAGTTCATACTCCTTCAGATGGATGCAAGCCAGCGCCAACGCTACATGCCCATCAATCTGATAAGGGAGCATGGCAGCCGCACGGCGGAAATGCAGGGCGGCCAACGCCCACAAGTGACGCGCCGCATAACGCCGGCCTTGCAGCAGAAACCCTACCCCATTTTTAATGCTGGTATCTACCTGGAACAAAATGCGCTTCCGATCATAAGTGAAGTCATCTTCAAGTTGCAGCACAATCAGAAGTTCCACCAGGGACACAAAGGCGCCGATAACCCCCGAGGCTATGGCTAACCCACCCTGGGAAAGATTAAAGAGGAGGCCAAGCAGCGAGCCTAACAATCCTAGAATGGAACTGACCAACATCAAATAGTAAACCGGCGGCCAACGCAAATATAACACCACCAGCATGGTTAACGAAATCACAAAGGGCATCCAGGAAAGGAAGAAGACCAGGCGCGGCAACATAGCCAATGCAGCCTGCAACACTTCCGGCGGCAGGGCCGTATCATTTCCCAGATATACCGAAAATACTTGCGAAAACGTTGCTCCCAAAGTAAAACTCAGCAACGCCAGGATAGCCAGGGGCAAGGCCAGGGTGAAAGCGGTACTGAATGCTTGCAGCGCGAGGAGCACCCAGAACCAGAGAGAAGGCTGCTCGCGGCGCCGGAGCTTGAGCCATAACGGATTGCCACAGGCGGCGCAGCGGCGATCGTCAAATTCAGTGTGTGTGGCACAATAGGGACATAACGTCTCGTCGTCATATCTGGCCCACAGCGCCAGCGCCGGGTGCTCTGGTTCAGGTTCCGGTTCCGGGATGACAGTGGTATAACGCGCCACGAACTCATCGCCCAACACGGCAGACGCCAAGGTGGGCGATTCGCGGGGCCTCGCCTCGTCCTCGGCCACCGTCCCCCACACATTCTCCTCGGCAGCTTCGCGGGTTTGGCGCAGAATTGCCAGTTTACGACGGGCTTCGATGTTCTCCGGATCCAACGTCAATAAATTCTCCAGGGCGACTTCCCGGTCCACCGGATCAGCCATAATTCGGCTAAGTATCTCCCAGGCCGTCAGATTTCCCTCGTCGCGCGCAACCACCTGTAACAACAACTCCTGCGCCCGCGCAGACTCTCCGGCAGCAGCGGCTTCCTGCCCCGCGCGCAACAATGCTGCCGTCTCCTGCGCCTGCACTTCGGCCAGTCCCCGGCGGGCAGCGGCGTTGTCGGGATCGAGCGCCAGCGCTTTCCGCAGGCAGGATTCGCGCTCCTCCGGTTTCTCAACAACCGCGCTCAACCATAGCCAGGCCGAGATATTGTCCGGCGCGCCCCGCAAAGCCTGGGCCAGCCACTTCCGCGCAGCTTCCCGATCTCCCGCGCGCGCGGCCGCAACACCTTGTTTCAACAAAGAATCGGTATCGTTCTGAATATCAGTCATCATATTTTCCATTCAGACAGTCTTTGCCGCGCACTTCTGCGCCACCAACTCTGCTAACGCCTCCACCTGGGGATTGTGAGGGCTAAAGCGTTTGGCATCGGCTAACGTCCGCTCGGCCATCTCCAGGTAACCCAGATTAACATACGCGACAGTCAATTGGAGGTAGATTTCCAATCGTTCTTCCATAATAAGCGCGCGACGCAAATGCAGCGCGGCCAGCGCCCACGCCCCCGCCTGGGCATGAAGTCGCCCATGCATCCAGAGCGAAGCCGCTGTGCGTTCCGCATCGCGGTCCAATTGTAACAGTCGGCGGCGCTCGGTTACTTCAAAGTGATCCTGAATACCCAACAAAAAGGTCAGGGACATCCCAGAAAAGAGCAAAGAGAGCGCCGCCCCCAACCCCATCCCATACTGCATATAACGCAGAGCGACACCGCCGAATACACCCTCACTGGCGGAAACGTTTCCCAGGCCGCCCAATAACAGAAAGAACACATAGATTACACCTAACAAGAGCCGCACGCCGGCTAACGCAACGCCCGCATAAAAAAGCGGCAGCCAGCGGGTCAGAATCGTCATAAAAATAAACAGAGCCAGCAAGCCCGGAATAAACGGCAGCCAGAAAAAGATCGCCGGCGCGGTGGCTAAAGCGGCAGTGTAGCTGGGAGGCGCATCCGACAGCTTTCCCAGGTAGAACTGTAGTACCATGTTGAAATCCGCCGGTTCCACCAGAAACGTGACATAAACCACGAACAACATGGGCAGGAGGCCGGCAATCAACAGAGTAACCCCTTCAAAGGTCAATGTCAACCCATAGGCCGGACGGAGTTGAGGCACCACCCGCCCTCTCTCCCATAAGAGATGCCCACAAGCCCCGCAGCGCCGATCTTCATAGTCCGTCACGACAGCGCAGAAAGGACACATTAACTCGTCGGAAAACAACGTCGCCGAGGCAATCTCGGCAGGCTCCAATTGAATAGGAGTGCGATAATCCGTAGGCTCGGTGGGCGGCTCGTCCGGCGCAGAAACAAACAAGCTATCGGGCAACGTTGCATCAGCGGCAAACGGCGACTCACGCGCCAACAGCGCTTCTTGCTCACGCCGAATATCCGCCAAAGCCTGACGGGCCAGCGCGTGATCCGGCTCCAATGCCAGCACATTCTCGAAACAGACCTCCTGATCCTCCGGCGTCTCCACCACCTGCCCCAATTCCCACCACGCCGTCACATTGGTCTCGTCTGCCGCGACCACCTGCATCAACAGTTCGCGGGCGCGGGGACGGTCGCCGGCAAGCTCAGCTTGCAACGCCTCGCGCATCCAGGCCTGAACCTGCCGCGCCCGCGCCATATTCAGCGCCTTTTGAAGTTGCGGATGTTCCGGATTATGCGCCAGCGCTTGCGTCAGACAATCCACTCGCGCGTTCGCATCGGCCAAAGCGCTGCTGAGCCATAACCAGCCCTGGACATTCGTTTCGTCGGCAGCCACAACACGCGCCAGCCATGTCTGCGCCTCGACCGTCTGCCCAGCCTTGACCGCTGCGATTCCCTGCCGCAACCATGCCTGCACTGTATCATGATCATCACGCATTGCCATCACCTGCAATTTTACCCAAAACACATTTCCTTACCACTGCCAGCTTAAATCCAGAGAATAGCTGGGGCCAACACCAGCGCCGCCGCCAGCGCCACGCTGTCCGCCCAACGCCAGCGCAATTCCATCAACGAGGTGCGCCCACGCCCCCGGTAGCCGCGCGCTTCCATCGCCAGCGCGAGCGTCTCGGCGCGCTGTAACGCGGTGAGGAACAGCGGCAGCAGGATGGGCAGCATCTGCCGGGCGCGGCGCAGCAGGCCCCCGCGCCCCGTCCCCCACTCCGCCCCCCGCGAAGCCTGCGCTTTGGCGATGCGCTCCGCCTCGCGCGCCAGCAGCGGCATAAAATGCAGCGTCGTCTGCACCGCCAGCACCAAATCCTGCGTCGGCAGCCCCAACGCCTTCAGCGGCCTGAACAACGCCTCCAACCCGCGCACCAACTCCGAACTCGAAAGGCAGAACGTCCACAGGCTCAACAGCAAAATCAGCGCCATAAAGCGTAACGTGAGCAGCGCCGCCGCCCCAATCCCCGTCGCGTACACCCGCACCGGGCCAAGCGTCCACACCGGGACGGCGGCGGGATCGTGGAAGCTGAAAAACAATTGGATCAGCGCCAGCAGGACGATGAACGGCAGCGGCGTCAGCAGGCTGCGCAGCGCGTACCGCAGCGGAATCCGCGCCAGCGCCAGCCCCACCAGCACCACCCCCAGACCGACGATCACCCCCAACCACTGCCGCGTCACGGCCAGCGTCACCAGCAGCAGCGACCCCGCCAACAGCCGCGCGCGCGGATCCAACCGGTGGATCAGCGAACCGGTAGGCAGATATTGCCCGACGGCGAAAGATCGCAAAAATTCAAATTCGCTCATAGAAAGTCCACAGATTTTCTCAACGGATTGAACGGATTTTAACGGATAAGAAAAATCCGTTCAATCCGTTCAATCCGTTGAGAAGTTTTCAGAAAGCAGCCAGGAACACAAGTCATCCACAGAGAGGCTAGTGGGTGGCAGCGACCAGCCGCGCGCGCGCAAGACATCCACCAGTTGACCGATGACCGGCGTGTCCAGACCCAGGGCGTGCAAGGTGTCACTCTGCGCGAACACTTCGTTCACCGGGCCGGAGAGGGCGTTGACGCCCTGCGCCAGCGCCGTGACCTGCTCGGTCAGCCGGGCCACGTCCTCCATCTGATGCGACGACAGCAGCAACGTCACCCCCGTTTCCCGCAACGCCGCCAACCGATCCAGCAGGTCGGCGCGCGCCGCCGGGTCGAGGCCCGCCGTCGGCTCGTCCAGCAGGAGGATGGCTGGCTGCAGCGCCAGCGTCGCCGCCAGCGCCACCTTGCGCCGTTCCCCGCCGCTGAGCGTGAACGTGAGGCGATCTTTGAAGGCGTCGAAGTCCAGCCCCACCAGCGTCATCGCCCAGCGGACGCGCGCGCGCAGTTCGGTGCGGGTCAGCCCCAACAGGCGCGGCCCGTAGGCGATTTCATCGCCGACGTACTGCTCGAAAATCTGCATCTCCGGCATCTGGAAGCTCAGGCCCACGTAACGGCGCACCGCGCGCACGTCCACGGCGGGATCGTTCAGGTCGAAGTCCCCCACGCGCACCGCGCCGGACTGCGGGCGCAGCAGCGCGTTGAGGTGCTGCATCAACGTGGACTTGCCGGCCCCCGTCGCGCCAAGCAGGCCGTGCGCGCCGCCCGCCGCCACCGTCAGCGAGGCGTCGCGCAGGGAGGGCGACGCCAGCGGCGTCCCCGCCAGGTACGTGTGCGCCAGATGGCGCATGTCAATCAGCGGGGCGGCCGGCGGCGAGGGCGGCGGGGCGGCAATCGGCGAAAGCGGCGGCGCGTGATGGGGCAGCGCGTCCAGCGCGGCGGCGAGGGCGGGGATGGTCAGCAGGCCGGGCGGCAGCGTCGGGACGCGCGCGCGCAGCGACTCGGCCAGCACGGCAGCCGGTGGCAGCGTCAATCCCAGGGCGTGCAGAGGTTGCGCATTGGAAAAGACGGCAGCCGGCGCGTCATCCAGCGCCACCCGCCCGCGCTCCAACACGATGACCCGGTCGGCGTCCACGGCCTCTTCCATAAAATGCGTGACGACCACGAGGGTCAGTCCCATGGTGTGCATCTGGCGCAGCATCGCGCGGACGGCGCGCCGCCCGCCGGGGTCCAACATCGCCGTCGCCTCGTCGAAGACGATGCAGCGCGGGCGCATCGCCAGCACGCCCGCCAGCGCCACCCGCTGCATCTGCCCCGCCGAGAGCAGCGTGGGCGGGCGCTCCCGCAAGTCCGCCATGCCGACGGTCTCCAGG
>Ga0116144_10004887_pt1 | contig 12461 bp, 8 predicted proteins | sample AD_UKC035_MetaG_FD_89746 | JGI IMG/M metagenome (GOLD analysis project Ga0116144, IMG submission 89746) | Active sludge microbial communities of municipal wastewater-treating anaerobic digesters from USA - AD_UKC035_MetaG | ecosystem: Engineered > Bioreactor > Anaerobic > Digestate | place: USA... | reverse complement strand
GGCGAAAATCAGAGACACTTTTAAACGTGAAGTTGCTGCTTTGCATGATGGGAGGAGCCACCGCCTGGAAGTATTGTTCGCGTTCTTCACCCAGTTCGTTTAAAATATAGGATAAGTCCATGTGCGTTAATTAATAAGTTTCACAAGAATTCTGTAAAGCGGATATCCGGAAAGAAATAAAACAAATCCGATCAGCGAGGCTTGCGGATTGGATACCAGCACACTGATGTTCACCAGGGTGTAAACCACAATGAACAGGGCGGGCATCCAGGGGTAGCCAATCATTTTGTAAATGCCAGCAGGATCGCCTTGCTTTTTGGCACGGTGTCGTAAAATAAAGATGGCTGCCGAAGCAGTAACAAGACTAATGCTGTCGAAGAACATCACATAGCTAAGTACTTGTGTGAAGGAGGCGGAGAAAAACAGCGTTAATACGATGAAGCCTACAAAGACCGAAACAGCAAACTCCTGTACCTGGGTTTTGGAATTAATTTTTTTGAAAACGGGGGGCAATACTTTGTCTTCGGCCATCGCATAATACACCCGCGGATTCGACATAATGGAGGCGTTAACGTACGCCATCACAGAAAGAAACATGATGACGGCTACTACATTAAAGGCATAATCGCCCAGCAGCACACGGGCCACATCGGCCGCCAGGGTAGTAGAGTTCTTCAACCCTTCAAACCCCAATACTTTGAAGTATGAAAAATTTACGAGCAGGTAAAGCGAAAGAATAATGGCAATGCCATAGAAGATAGCGCGCGGCATGGTGCGTGCTGCGTTGGGTATGTCGCTGCCAAAATTCATGGTTTGCTGATAGCCGCCATAGGTAAAAAATACAGGCACAAAACAAAGCCAGAAAGCCTTGAGCCAATCGGTGGTGGTTAAGGGGGTTAATTCCGCTGGAGCATCAACCGGTTCAGGCGCAGCCACAATGGCCACAATCAGCAAAACAATTAAACTGATTTTTATAATCATCAACACATTCAACATGCGGGCGCTCATTTTTATACCGGCCATGTTGATTCCGTACAAGATTACCATAGCTGATAGCGTGATGATGCGAATGGCCGCAGTGGGTTCCATCTGCGGAAACAAAATGGGCTGAATGTATTCGGCACCGATAATGGCTACACTGGCAGTAGAGGCGGCATTGGAAATCACCGTCATCCAGTTTACCATAAATGCAAAAGAAGGATGGTAGCAATGGGAAAAGATGCGGTAAAAACCACCGGCTACCGGGTAGCGCGATCCGATTTCGGCAAATGTTAAGGCACCAAAAAAGCTGATGAGTGCACCCACTATCCAGGCCACAAAAAAGATCTCGGGCAATTGGGCTTTGTTGGCTACTTCTACCGGAGTTCGGAAAATACCCATCCCGATAACCAGGCTTACCACAATCATGGTAAGATCGAACAGGCCAAGTTTGGGTTTAATAGACACGGGAACGGAGGCTGGCGGTGTTTAGTTGAATGCCGATTGCAAACTGAATTGGAACGTAATCAAAATACGCATCGTTGGGAACGGCCACATTCAAACCCAACTGAACGAGCCCATGCAGGTTGCCGGCAATAGGAAACTTTCCTGTTGCTGCAGGCTCTAAAAAAAACTGAGGGCCTTCATCAGGCTGAATGGTAACTACATCGAATGCCGGGTTATTATCGTTTGAAGAGAAAGAGGTAAAATTCACGAGCGATGCACGCAGGGTAAATGCTAAATTGAAGCCCGGGTTATTTGTACCAAAGGTTGGCTGAAGAAAGAAACGATTATACTTTCCGGTTGCAACCAAATCCTTCTGGCCGAAGTACGGGGTGAAATAATAATTAGCAGCGTAACTGGTTCCTTGTCCAAAACCATATCCTGTAAATATTTCAATGCGGTAATTACGAGTGGCGTTATAATAACCAATCCCTCCTTCCAGGTACTGATGCTTCCGGTTGTACTTCTGGGCTGATTCGTAGTATTTCAAAAACGATCCGTTGGTTATAATGGCCAGGTGTTTGCCAGGTGCGTAGGCCAGTTGGCCTTCCAGGCCGGTGGTGAGGCTAACAGTTCCCTGAAACTCACCTTGTTGCCTGAAAAGAGGAACGTTTCGGGTGTTAGGCACATAGAGTTGCGGAGCGCATGAACTAAACAGAAGCGCTACAACAATAAATTTTTGCATGTGGATTGAAGTTCAAAAGTTAAATTAGCCAAAAATCAATACAAATGAATTTTAATGTTGAAGAAATAAACCAACTCATTCGCCAACGCAGATCAGTTTTTCCGAAAGATTATACAGGAGCTATTGTGCCAGACAACATTATTAACCAGATGCTGGAGAATGCAAACTGGGCGCCCAACCATAAACTTACCGAGCCGTGGCGCTTTGTTGTCTTCAGCGGAGAAGGACTAAAAAAGCTGGCTACTTTTCAAAGCGAATGTTACAAACAGGTTACCGAAGCCAAAGGCACGTTTCAGGAAGAACGCTATCAATCGATGAAGACAAAACCATTGGAATCATCGCACATTATAGCCATTGGCATGAAGCGCGATGCAGCCAAACGTTTGCCCGAGTGGGAAGAACTGGGTGCTGTGTTTTGTGCCGTTCAAAACATGTACCTCACAGCCACCGCCTATCATGTTGGCTGTTATCTCAGTACTGGTGGTGTTACTAATTTTGAAGAGGCCAAACCTTTTTTTGGTTTAGGGCCGGAAGATAAGTTGTGCGGATTTCTGCATGTGGGCATGCCAAAAGGAACAGTGCCCGATGGCAGGCGCAAGCCAGTAGCTGATAAAACAACGTGGGTGAAGAATTAACTTTTGTATCTTGAAAATCTTCGTGGAAGAATGAAACACAAAACCATATCCGATAACTCAATCCCGCTTCTGCGGAGGGGGGCCGGGGCTAAGCCTCAACTCGCATTCGTGGTACTCTTCTTCTTCGCCTTTGCTGCCTGCACATCATCCAAAACCAAACAGCCCGCATTTACCCTTACTAAGACCGATAAGTTTTTGTTCAATTCGTTTGTGGATTGCAACATGGCCGAGGTTTGGGTGGGCGATACCTTTCGCATCTTTCCGGGTAAGTATGGGGAAGACACACTGTGGGGTTTTTCGGATAACCTTCGGTTTGGAAATGGCGCCAATGCGGATGAAGCATTCGCCAATCAGTTTGAAGAGTTGATTACACCCAATATGCCGAAGAATGTAAAGCCAACCGAAGACGGGTTGCACGGAGCGGTTTGGTTCGAAACGGTGTATCAGGATGCTGCCGATCCATCCGGAAAAACGTTGTATGCAGTTTACCATAATGAAAACTATCCCTGGAACTATCCTCACAAGGAAAGTACAGGTGAAGGATACATTTATAAACACTGGCCAGTGGGAATAACGGGCGAAACTTCACCGGCTGCGGTATGCCGCATCGGAATTATGAAATCAACCGATGGGGGATATCATTGGGATAACCGCGGAATATTTATTGAGGACTTGCAGCCGCGCATGATTTTAAAACCACATAACACCTCCAAAACGTTTGCCGGAGGGGTGGGCGATCCGTCTGCAGTAGCAAGTGGTGATTATTTGTATTTGTTTTATGGAGAGTATGGATATCCCGGAGTGTACGATTCAGCAACCTATGATCCTGTAAAGGAGTGGAGCGGCCAGTGTATTAGTGTGGCCCGCATTAAACTTTCTGATTTGGATAACCCGGCAGGTAAAGCAAGACGCTGGGATGGAAATGATTTTGCTGCGATGCCGGATGGCGTGGGGGTACCCGTTAAGTCGTTGCAGATACCGATGGAAGCAGGCGGTGGCCCCGCCTCTGCGCCCAATAAAATGTTTCATTGGGGGCCATCGGTAAGTTGGAACACGTATTTGAATTGTTGGGTGATGATGATGGCCCGCTCCGAGAGTACATCGTGGAAAGGAAGCGCGATTTATATTTCATTCAACTTCCATGAAGATTTAACGCAGGGCGACAATTCTCAACAATGGACGAAGCCCCAACAAGTGTTGAATATTCCCGAACACACGCTGTGGTATCCATCTTTGCAACCCATGAATACTCCGGAAGACATTGCGAATAAGTACACGAGTGTTCGCTTAGGCAAACGCGCACGTTTATTTTTTAAAGACATGTTTACGAACGATGCCGGATTTCAAAGCGAGTATAAATCGGAATATATTATTGAGTTTGAAAAGTAAAATAATCACCACACTTTGCGGAGAAGTTGAAAGTACTGCAGTATGAAAACAGATCGACATTCCATTGAACAGGCACACGAGCGCATTAAGCCTTACATTCATCGCACCCCGGTGCTCACCTCAAAAAGTGTGGACGAGGCAACCGGTTGCCGCGTTTATTTGAAGTGCGAGAACTTTCAGAAGATCGGGGCTTTTAAGGCACGCGGGGCTATGAATGCTGCGTTATCGCTGGATGAAGAGCAGCGCGCGAAAGGATTGGCCACACACTCATCGGGTAATCATGCGCAAGCCCTTGCCCGGGCTGCAAAAATCCTGGGAGTAAAGTCGTACATCGTGATGCCACGCACGGCACCTGAGATAAAAAAGCGAGGCGTGCGCGGCTATGGTGGAGAAATATTTGAGTGCGAGCCCAATCTGCAATCGCGGGAGGAAACGCTGGCTGAGGTAATCCGGAAAACCGGGGCAACCGAAATTCATCCGTTTAATAACTACGATGTGATGGAAGGCCAGGCCACGGCTGCCAAAGAATTGTTTGCCGATGTGCGCGAGCTGGATGCCATTATGGTGCCGGTGGGTGGAGGCGGCATGCTGAGCGGCACTGCATTGGCAGCAAAATTCTTTTCTCCAAAAACAAAAGTGATTGCCGGTGAGCCTGCCGGTTCAGACGATGCGTTCCGCTCTTTGAAAAGCGGCAAGATTGAGCCGGCACAATCTCAATCCATAGCCGATGGGTTACTCACTTCGTTGGGCGACAAGGCTTTTCCGATAATAAAAGAAAACGTGCACGAGATCATAACCGTAAGCGATGCGGAGATAATTGCCGCTATGCGGCTGGTATGGGAGCGGGTTAAAATTGTTATTGAACCATCGAGTGCCGTACCATTGGCTGCGTTGATCAAAGAGAAAGACCGGTTTAAGGGTCAGTGTGTGGGAATTATTTTGTCAGGCGGAAATGTGGATTTGGAAAAGGTGTTGAAGTTGATGATAAAAGAGGATTAGAAAAATAAAAGGATTCTATACAACAGTAGAAACAATAAGAGAAGTAAAATCAATCCAGTTATTAAATTCTTGTAATACTTCGAGTCATCCTCATAATGCCGGGACATATAGTCATTGAACTTCCCCTTAAATCCTGAAAGGGCCCAATAAAAGAACGCGCCAGTGGCAACAATGACTAATGTTTTAATGTCGAGACGCATAATTGGCTGGGTAGGCTCCTACTCATTCAAATTCTGAATCAACTGATAATAAAATTGAACAATCTCTTTGTAGTTGCTTACCGGCAAATGTTCGTTGATACCGTGAAAGCCTGTCATGTTAGAGGCGTTTACGCGGATTGGAAAAAAGCGATACGCATTTTCACTAATGGCATGGTAATGCTTGGTGTCGGTTCCACCACTTACCAACCCGGGTGTTACAAGTGTATTTGGCATCAGCTGTAGAATCGTCTTCTCAATTAATTTGTAACTACCCGATTCATAATCAGAAACAGGCGAAGGTTCGTTTCGGTTGCTGATGGACTTAACGGTGATGCGATCATCATTTACAGTTTTGATGATGTGTTGCAGTACTTCTTCTGTTGTTTCACCCGTCATCACTCTAAAGTTTACAACTGCGCTGGCGCTGGTTGGAATTACATTATCCTTTACACCACCTTTAATAATAGTTGGCGCAGTAGCAGTACGTGTATTTAATGCCTCCTGAATTTTTGCACCGAATAACCACGTGTTGGCAAAAGCCATCTTTTGTACAAACGGCAGGTGTGGTCCCATCAACTCAATCTGTTTGTCGATGAGCGGAATGGATTTATACGGAAACTGATTGGCCTCCAGTTTGGCGATGGCCCGTGCCAGCGAACCAATGGTATTATCAGCCGAGGGCATGGATGAGTGCCCGCCCTGAGTGGTGATTGTCAGTTCAAAAGAAACATATCCTTTCTCGGCCACATTGATAATGGCCAGTGCTTTGTCTAATCCGGGCACCATGCCTTCGGCTATCTCACCGCCCTCATCTAGTACAGCTTCCAGTTTCACACCTTGTTCCTGCAGGTATTTTGCAATGGAAGCCGCACCCTGGTCGCCACCAATTTCTTCATCGTGGCCAAAGGCCAGGTAAATGGTACGCTTTGGTTTCAATCCCGAACGCAGCGACATTTCCACAGCTTCCAGGATGGCGAGAACACTTACCTTATCGTCCATGGTGCCACGGCCGTAAATGTTACCATTCTTTATTTCGCCCGAGAAAGGTGGCGCTTCCCAGTCTTTTAACGTGCCGTCATCTACCGGCACTACATCCAGGTGCGACATGAGCAACACGGGCTTTAATGAATGATCAGTACCGGCCCACTTGTACAGTAAACTGTATTGAATGGTTTTCTTTTCCAGTAATGAATCTACCCATGGAAAAGCCTGCGCCAGGTGTTGATGCAACCCCATAAACGCAGCCGAATCGTGCGGGGTAGTGTAGGAATATGAAACCGTTTTAAACTGAATGGCTTTCTGAAGGCGCGTAAGTGCTTCGTCCGGAACTTCAACCGGAGTTACCCAGGCAACTTCAAGGGTTGGGGCGGTGAAGGTAAAAGTCTTGATGAGGATAAAAGCCACGAGCGCCAGGACTGCGAGGCCAAGTAATTTCAGAAATTTTTTCATGGGCAGGTTTAGATAACCCTAAGGTATCAGAAATGAAGGAGATAATTACGGCCACCGGAATTTTTGTGGGGATGAAAGTAGTAACAGGCTTTGGTTGTTGCCAGTTACTACTCCTTTATGTCAGCAACCTCAGTTCGGGATGAATTGTGTAAGCCAGTCTTTAATTCTTCTTCATCTGATCGAACTTGCTTTCGGTTGCCTTTTTTGGAAACACATTATCAGCAGGATTCACCTCTCCGGTTTCACCGGCAGGGTCAATTACCACGTTGGTTACTTCCTTCTCCTTCACAAAAACTTTTTTTACTTCCTGTTCATTCAGGCGCCAGATTTCTGCGGGTATCCGCTCAATTTCCTTGCTTCCATCTTTGAATGTCCATTCTATTATAACCGGTGTAACCAGCCCGCCTTTGTTCTTTAAGGTAATTTCGTAGAGATTTTTATCAGCCAGTTTTTGTCTTATCTCGCCATCGTTTACACGGTTACGGAAATCGCCATAGTAGGCATCGGGGGTATTAACCATGGTAAACTCCCGGGGCCCGTTGCTGAAGTCGGTGGCTTTGCCTTTTGAATTGCCGGAAGCCAGATCGCCTTTTTGTGCTTTCACCCCTTTGTTCTCTACATCTTTGGTTTCCGATTTTACCTTAAACCATTTTACTTCATCCAGTTCCACATCCACATTATCAACCGTATAAAACCAACCACGCCAGAACCAATCCAGGTCAACCGCACTGGCATCTTCCATGGTGCGGAAGAAGTCGGCCGGCTTGGGATGTTTGAACATCCAGCGCTGGGCATATTCTTTAAAAGCTTTGTCGAATAACTCAGGCCCCATAACCGTTTCGCGCAACAGCGTTAAAGCGGCTGCAGGTTTACCGTATGCATTCGGACCAAAATCGCCACCGGGTATGTTATCCGATTGCCACATGATGGGGCGCATCATGTTTTTATCGCCCCGCATATAGCCGGCCATGCCTTTTGGCGAACCCCAGTTGATATTTACATCGGGGTAGCGTTCGCGTTTCACTTCTCTTTCTAAAAATGAGTTTAACCCTTCGTCCATCCAGCTCCATTGGCGCTCGTCTGAGTTCACAATCATGGGAAAGAAGTTATGACCGACTTCATGGATGATAACGCCCACCATACTCTCGTACGTGCGGTGCGACCAGGTGCCATCCTTTTTTGGGCGGCCACCGTTGAAACAGATCATGGGATATTCCATGCCCTGGTTGGCGGTATGTACGGAGTATGCAGTAGGATAAGGATAATCAAATGTGCGCTCGGAATAAATTTCCAATGTGTTTTTGATTGCCTTGGTTGATTCCTTCGCCCAAAGGGGGTTGCCTTCTTTTGAATAGAGCGATTGAGCCAGCGGAGTTTTGTCACCCACCTTTACAGCCATGGCATCCCAGATAAATTTGCGGGAGGTGGCAAACGCAAAATCACGTACGTTTTCTGCATAAAAATCCCACGTGCTTTTTTTCTTCGACCGTACTTTTTCTTTTTTCTTAGCCTCGTCTTCCGTAACAATAAACACGGGGGCATCAAATGTTTTCTTGGCCCGTTCAAACCGCTCAATCTGTTCTTTTGTTAATACCTCTTTTGGATTTTGAAGCATGCCGCTGGCACCCACAATGTGGTCGGAGGGCACAGTAATGCGCACCCGGTAATTGCCGAACACGAGGGCAAATTCCCCTTGTCCTATAAACTGTTTGTTTTGCCAGCCTTCGTAATCATCAAACACACACATGCGCGGAAACCATTGGGCAATGGTATATAGGGCATTGCCATCGTCCGGAAAGAATTCATAACCCCCGCGCTCCGGAAATTGCATCCGGTCTTTTTCCACGTAACTCCACTCCACAACAAATGCATAGCGGTCGCCTGTTTTCATGGGTGTGGGAATGTCCACCCGCATCATGGTAAAGTTGATGATGTAGGGCAGGTCTTTGCCCGTTGCAGCGTCTTTTACTGATTTGATTTTGAAACCACCATCGTAGCCATACGTATCGTCTGCTAATGGAAAAAACTTAGCCGGAATAGAATCGCGTACGCGATTTGTTTCCGTCATCGAGGTTATGTTGTCTTTCGAAAGGTTATTTTGGTCCAATTGCAACCAAAGAAACCGAAGTATTTCGGGCGAGTTATTAAAGTAAGTGATGGTCTCTTTGCCGGTGATGAGTTGGGTGTCTTCGTTCAGTTCTACGTCAATGTCATAATCGGCACGCTGCTGCCAGTAGTTAATGCCCGGTGCACCGGAAGCTGCCCGATAGCTGTTGGGAGTAGGTAGTTGTTGATCCAGTTGTTCAAACTTGCCTTGCCAGGTTTGTTGAGCAAGGGCTGGGACAACCAGACAAAGTATCAGAAAGAGTACGATAGATTGCTTCATAAAATACATTATTATTTTGCTAAATCGGTAAAGCGGGAGCATAGCGGGTTCGTATAGCGCTGGCGACTATTTTGCTGCAAGGTAGTGGAATGTTTTTGATTGGACGAAACCACATAGAGACATCGATTCTATAGTTCCGGTGACTCACAAAAATATTCATTCAAGAAAGTCTTTTGGCCTTCATTAAAGGTGTTCGGGTAATTGAAGTTTATTATAATCAATTACTTCATACGTAAGATCATCCAGCTATGTTCTGGTAACCATTGCTATGTTTCTATGTGGTTAATACACCGATGTAGCATTCTGAATTTTCAAAAAGTGGGAATCATTACTTCCCCTTTTTCAACTCGTCAAATTTGCTGGTTTGGTTCTTTTTGGGAAAAGAATTGTTGTCAAGACTAATGTCCGCAGTTTCGTTCGAAGGGTCAATCACCACGTTTACCACCTCTTTATCCTTGGCAAATACCTTCGTTACCTTGGTTTCGTTTAGGCGCCAGATTTCGGCCGGAATGCGCTCAATTTCCTTGCTGCCATCTTTATACGTCCATTCAATAATTACGGGCATTACCAACCCGCCCTTGTTACTTAGGGTTAGTTCATAAAAGTTTTTGTTCTCCATTTTAGTCACCGTGGCTTTATCATCAATACGATTTTGGAACTCGTCATAAAAGCGGGCATCGGTTGGAATCACATTAAAGTATTGTGGCCCCTGGCTGAAGTCGGCAGGTTTATCGCCAGTTCCTTTGGTTGCCAGGTCTCCCTTGGCTACTTTCTTGCCTTTGGTCTCTACAGTAGCCTGGTTGGTTTTTACTTTAAACCATTTTACATCATCCAGCGAAACATCATTGTTGTCAGTTGTGTAAAACCATCCGCGCCAGAACCAATCCAGATCTACGGCCGATGCATCTTCCATGGTACGGAAGAAATCGGCTGGTTTGGGATGTTTGAAAGCCCAACGTTCTGCGTATTCTTTAAAGGCTTTGTCAAACAGCTCGGGCCCCATTACGGTTTCGCGCAGAATATTTAATGCGGTGGCGCATTTGGCATATTGTTCATTACCAAAGTTGGAGCGCACAACCGATTCGGAGTTTACCATCAACGGTCGTTGTAAACTTGCATCTCCTTTCATATAGGGCACAATGTTGGCGGCAGGTCCTCGGCCAATTGGTTTGTCAGGATAGTTTTCTACTTCGGTTCGGTATTGAACGAAGGTGTTCAAGCCTTCATCCATCCAGGTCCACTGGCGTTCGTCATTGTTAATGATCATCGGGAAAAAGTTATGACCCACTTCGTGAATGATAACGCCAATCATACCCCACTTAACCCGGTCGGGAACGGTGCCATCTTTTAATGGCCGGCCATAGTTGAAGCAAATCATTGGGTATTCCATTCCCAACGAAGCTGCATGCACGGAAGTAGCTTGCGGGTAAGGATAGTTGATGGAATATTTGGAGTAGGTTACCAGCGTGTTCTTAACCGCTTTGGTAGATTCTGCTTCCCACAACGGATTGCCCTCTTTCGGATAATACGACATAGCCAGCGTGGTTTTATCGCCTACTTTTACGGCTTGCGCATCCCATATAAACTTACGCGAGGTTGCAAACGCAAAGTCGCGCACGTTTTCTGCCTCAAAGCGCCAGGTTTTCTTTGCTTTCGATTTTGTTTTTTCGCGCTGCACCGCCTCGGCCTGCGTACAAATGATTACCGGCTTATCGTACGAAGTTTTTGCCTTTTCGAAACGGGCATATTGATCGGCAGTCAATACTTCTTTCAGGTTGCTTACCATTCCGGTGCCGGCCATCACATGGTCGGCCGGTACGGTCAGGTTTACTTTGTAACTACCGAAGTTCACAGTAAACTCACCTTGTCCCCAGAATTGTTTGTTCTGCCAGCCGATCACATCATCATACACACACATGCGTGGAAACCACTGGGCAATGATGTATAAATAGTTTCCATCTTCCGGAAAATACTCCATGCCACTGCGTCCATCGTTCATGGTCATTCGTTTAACACGGTCGTTGATATTAAACGACCACTCCACAGAAAACGAAATTTTTTGTCCGGCACCCAATGCTTTGGGCAAATCTACCCGCATCATGGTTTGATTAATGATGTATTTGAGGGCAGCGCCCGATGCATCTTTCACCGATTTGATTTTGAATCCTCCATCAAAGTCGGTAAGGTTTACGGTGGAGGCAAGTGTGGCCGCAGCTACAGAGTCGATTACACTGTTGTTGGTAACTTTGGCCGAGTTGTTATCCTTTGCGTTGATGTTCTGATCGAGTTGCAACCAGAGGTAGGTAAGCGCATCGGGCGAGTTGTTGTGGTACGTAATGGTTTCTGCACCGGTAATGCTTTGATTTTCATCATTCAGCTCGGCATCAATTACGTAATCGGCTTGTTGCTGCCAATACTTGGGGCCTGGCGCTCCTGAACCGGAGCGGTATTCGTTAGGAGTAGGCAGCAGTTGATCCAGTTGTTCAAACTTGCCTTTCCATTGGGGTTCTTGTGCCTGTACAGCAATCCCAATCAGCATAATGCATGCGGCTAAAACCTGTTTCATAGGAGTAGATTTAAGATTCAAAAGAATTCAAGATTCAAGATTTAAAATTCAAGATTATAAGACGTGCGTTACCAGAAAATCCGATCCTTCATCAGTACCAGCGCCATGCCGGCAATAGCGGATGAGATTACCAGCCGCCAGTCTCTTCGTGCCACACCAACCAATTGTACCAACACAAACCCGGCTACCAAAAATATTGCTACAATAATTAACTGCCCTAACTCAAGCCCTACGTTAAATGCAAACAAAGGCGTTACAATATTCTGGCTTTTGCCCAACAATTCTCTTAAAAAATTGGAGAAGCCCAGGCCATGGATTAATCCAAAGAAAAGCGCAAACACATAGTTAATCTGAATGGCGGCTTTGCTGCTAACCTCATCACGTTTCACCACATTGGTAAATGCGGTTATAAAAATGGTAAGCGGAATCAGAAACTCAATTACTTCGCCCGGAAAGACAACGATGTTAAGTGTTGCAAGCGCCAATGTAATAGAATGGCCAATGGTAAAGGCCGTAACCAGGATTAATACCTTCTTCCAGTCGTGCAGGAGGTACACTGCACAAAGCGCAATTACAAAAAGAATATGGTCATATCCGTTTGTATCCAGAATATGATCTTTTCCTAATCCAAAGTAAAGTGCAAACTCACTCACAACCTCGTTTTTTATTG
>Ga0116144_10004885_pt1 | contig 12466 bp, 12 predicted proteins | sample AD_UKC035_MetaG_FD_89746 | JGI IMG/M metagenome (GOLD analysis project Ga0116144, IMG submission 89746) | Active sludge microbial communities of municipal wastewater-treating anaerobic digesters from USA - AD_UKC035_MetaG | ecosystem: Engineered > Bioreactor > Anaerobic > Digestate | place: USA... | reverse complement strand
CTTGCTTTCCAAAGGCGCCGGCGTCGCGGCGGTGGACATCAACGCGGCGGCTCTGGAAGAAACGGCGGCTCTGGCGGGGGATAAGCAGCCCAACCTGAGCACCCACGTCGTGAACATCACCGACAAGGTCGTTGTCGAGGCGCTGCCGGAGCAAGTCATGGCGCAGCACGGGGCGGTGGATGGCCTCATCAACAATGCCGGCATCATCCAGCCATTTGTGAGATTCCAAGACCTGGCGTATGACACCATCGCGCGGGTCATGGACGTCAACTTTTACGGCACGCTGACCATGACCAGGGCCTTCTTGCCCCACCTGCTGGTGCGTCCCGAAGCGCACATTGCCAACATCTCCAGCATGGGGGGATTCATGCCGTTTCCAGGGCAAACCGTCTATGGGGCCTCCAAAGCCGCCGTCAAACTCTTGACCGAGGGTCTCAGCTCCGACCTCTTGCACACCTCCGTGCGGGTTACGGTGATTTTCCCCGGCGCCATTGGGTCGAATATTGTTGGGAATTCTGGGGTGGGGATCAGCCAGAGGATGGCGCGACTACAGAAAATCATCAGACCGTTGCCGCCCGCGAAAGCAGCACAGATCATCATCCGGGGCATCGAGAAGAACCGTTATCGCGTCCTTGTGGGCGTAGATGCCGTGTTCATGGATTTTCTGTATAAACTAAGCCCCAAACTAGCGGCGCGGCTGATGTATCACCTGATGAAAGCGTTGCTGCCAGAATAGGAAATGACCCTATTGCAGCGCCTGTCCCACGCCCAGGTCTGTCGGCGTGTAGACGCGGATGGCGGCCTGCCCGCCGAGGGGACAGTGGTTCTCGCAAATGCCGCAGCCGATACAGCGCTCTTGCACCACGTAGGGGCGCTTGAGGGTGAGGGTCTCTCCATCGGGCCGCACCACCTCTACCTCCTCAAGTTGGATGGCTTTCTCCGGGCGCGGGCACATTTCCTCGCAGGTGATGCAACTGCGCTTACTGGCCCACGGCAGGCAACGGTTGCGATCAACGTAAGCGTGCCCGATCACCGTCTGGCGTTTCTCCTCCAGCGTCAGCCGGGGGATGGCGCCGGTCGGGCACGCTTGCCCGCAGGCGTTGCACGAAAAATCGCAGTAGCCAATGCGCGGCACGAGCACCGGCGTCCAGATGCCGGGCCAACCGGCCGCCGTCAGGCTGGGCTGCAAGGCCGAAGTCGGGCAGACCTTCACGCAGACGCCGCAGCGCACGCACTGGCTGAGGAAGTCGGGATCGGTGGCGCCCGGCGGACGCAGCAGGAACGGTTGGGGGCGCTCGGCAGGCGGCGTCACCGCGCTCAGTCCCACCACGGCCACCGCCGCGCCGGCCGCAGCCAGGAATTGCCGCCGCGAAGGATCGTAAGGCTGCCAGGCCGCCGGCGTCAGATGCCCGTGAAACTCCTGGGCTTCCTGGGCGCAGGCCGGGGCACATTCCAGACACATAAGGCACTCGGACGGATCGCTGGCGAAGGCCCGTGCGGCGTCAATCGTCCCGGTGGGGCAGGCGCGCGCGCAGCGGCCACACGCGATACAGCGGTCGTTCGTTGCGCGGCGCAGCCAGCTCACCTTGCTGACCAATCCGAGCAGCGCGCCCAGCGGGCACAGGTAGCGGCACCAGAAGCGCGCGCGGACGGTATTCAGGGCCAGCACGGCCACAAACAGCAGCACGGTCAAGCCGCTGAGGCCGTAGACCGGCTGGTACATCGGCAGGATGGCGCTCCGCAGGAAGTTGTCAACGGTTACGACGGCATCCAACAAACCGGGCACGGGCAGCCGGATTAGAGCTTGTTCGAGGCCGGAAATGAGCGCCACCAGCGCCGGCCAGATGGCAGTGGCGATTGTCCGGTAGAGCAGCGTGATGGGGTCCAGGACTATTGGGCTGAGGTTGCCCAACAGGGCCGCCACGAGGATCAGTCCCAGCAGGAAATACTTGATCTGTCGCCACCGTGGATGAAGGTCCGCCTCTTTCGCCTTGGGTTTGTGCGCCGGCGTCCAATCCAGCACCGTCCCCAACGGGCAGAGCCAGCCACACCACACCCGCCCGGCTGCCACAGCCAGCGCCAGCGCGATCAGCCCGCCGACCAACAACGTCGGTATCACCCGCCGGGCCGCCAGCATCCCCGCCAGCCCGGCCAGCGGATCCAGGCGGAAGAACAGGTCCGCCGGTAAGAAGGCGATCCGTCCAGCGCCCACCAACCCCACGAGAAAGAGGATAAACACGCCGGCCTGCATCCATGGGCGCAGCCGGCGCAGGGTGCTTGCTTTCATCTTATCTGCGAAAATCTGCGCGAATCCGCGTCCGGTTTTAGGGGATTGCGTCTGTTGCGTCATCTTATGCGTTGATCTCTTCGATCTTGATCGAATCCAGATCCATCGTGCCCAGTCCTCGCTCGCTGGCTAACTTGATGTGGGCGACATCGGCAGCGGTCAGACCGAACAGGGTCGCCGCGTAGGCGTCGGCGGCCACCACGTCGGCGCTGGCGATGATCGTGTCCATCTGCTTGACGTCGTTCAGGTTGCCGCCGGTCGGGCCGTTGGCGACCAGGATGCGGGTGGCATCAATGACGGTCAGTTGCGGCTTAACGACGGTCGCCAGGTCTACGATGGACTGAGGCAGGCCGCTGGCATGGAGCGCGCCGCGATCTTTGACTGTCCCCATCAGGTTTTTGAGACCAAGCGTGAGCGTAGCCATGCTGTGGTGTTTGGCGATGGGCACGTTGATGATCACATCGGCGGTGAGGATGTCGCCATAAATCTCGGTCTTTTTCAAGGCCTGCGCGTTTGGGATGTCCATTGCCCGGTACTTGAGGGCGTTCATCAGTTCCATCTGACCGCCGGCCGCCTCGACGGCCTCGGCGACGCCGCTTGTTTTGTAGGCATCCTTGGCCGTGCCGCCAAACGGGAAGTCCATCACGCGCACGCGTTTGGCCCCGGCGCCCAGACACAGCGCGACGATGGCGGCCACCACCTCCGGGTTCGTGGTGCTGGCGTACTCCGGGCCGTTATAGGCATTGCAGATGTTCGGTTTGACGATCACATCGGCGCCCTTCTTGACGAAGCGCTCGATACCGCCCACGGCGGCGATGGCCCGCCGCGCGAGTTCTGCCGGGCCGGGCGCCTGACCGCGCGCGACCGCCAGATAGACGCCTCCTGTGGCATCCGGCGGCGCGGCAACCGCAGTTGCCGCTGCGGGGGCCGAGGATTGCGTGGCAGCCACTGCGGGCGTGTCTGCGGGCGGAGGCGGCGCGGCCGGCGCCTCGGTCGGCGCGGCTCCTGCGGTTGGTGCAGCGTCGGCGGCCGGCGCCGGTGGGTTGGGGGGGGGCGTTGAGTTGCAAGCGGCAAGAACGTTGCCGCCAGCCAGGGTCAAGGCATAGAGCATCGAACGACGCAGAAATTCACGACGCGAAATCATCTTTTTCCTCCCTATTTTATCTTATCCCGATGAGTCGTGACTATATTCTATCACAAAGCCACACGAGGAAGCCAACTCTGCTCGCTGCTTCTACCGGTACGTCTGAAACGTCAAAATGTACAGCCCCTTAGTTGACAAGTTAACCGAATAGGATAAAATTTGGTTATTAGTTAACACGCTAACTGATGCGTCGTCGTGTTTTATAACAAACCATAGCAGGTAAGTGTATGTCAGAAATCAAATACATTTGGCTCCATGCTCACAATATGCTCCGCTCTGCCAGGCAGATCATCAATGAGAATCTACGGCCACTCGACCTCAGCAGCGCTGAAGGCAATATCTTGCTCCATCTCTTCACGCAGGGCCAGGAAATGGGGCAAGAACAACTGGTTGCCCAACTGGATGTCAGCAAAGCAGCCATATCCCGCACGCTTAACTCGCTGGAGACGAAAGGGTATATCGTCCGACAGCGTGACCCAGATGACTACCGCGCCCACCGGATTCGGATGACCGACAAAGCTTTGGAGATCGGGCCGGCAGTTGAGCAAATCTACAACCACATCTTTACACTGGCCGTGCAGGGTATCTCGCAGGATGAGTTGGATGGGTTTATGGCCCTGTTCAACCGCATATCGGAGAACTTTATCGGCGAACAGGTCACGTCATACCAGGAGGATAGGGATGCTGCGTAACGATCTGATTGGATTTGGTTTGTTCATAGGCTACTTTATTGTCGCCGGGGCGCCGCTCATACTGCTCAAAGCGTACCACAAGACTCCCTTTGAGGTGACACGTAAGCTGTATCACTTTGTGATCGTTTTGTCCATCTTCCCTCTGTTGAAGCTATTCAGCGCCTGGTATGCGGCGGCGCTGGCTTCATTGACGTTTACATTAATTGTGTACCCGATTCTTGCGCTGGTGGAACACTCCGCGTTTTACAAGCGGATTGCGGTTGAGCGCGAAGAAGGGGAATTTAGAAGTAGTTTCATCATTGTGCAACTCTCGCTGGCGACCCTGATTTTCATCTTTTGGGGTCTGTTAGGCATTGATTGGCAGTACGTCGCCGTGGTGGCGGTGATGGCCTGGGGCTTCGGCGATGCGGCGGCGGCCCTGGTGGGTAAAGCATTGGGGCGCCGCAAGATTTCGCATCCACGCATCACCGGGACGAAGACCGTTGAGGGCACGCTGGCGATGGTTGTCGTGGCCGGGCTGTCCATCTTCCTCACGCTCCTGATCTATGCCGGCCAGCCCTGGTATGTGGGCTTCACCGTCGCGGCGCTCGTCGCGCCGGTGTGCGCCGTCGTCGAACTATTCTCCCCGCGTGGTATGGATACGATCACCGTCCCGCTCTCGGCAGCCTTCGCCATCCTGCCGCTAATGTCTCTCTTCTCCTTCCTTGGGGTGTAAGATGACCGATTTATCCAAAGAACAGGCGGCCAGCCGCGAAAAAACTTTGTTGACGGCGTTGCTATTGAGCGCGCCGGGGCCGCTAGTGACGGGACTCGCCACCCTTTCCAGCCATTCCACCACGCAACTCGCCGACTTCATCCGGCGTGATATGGAGTTGGTAGCTTTGTTTCTTTCCTGGTGGGTGTTTCGGCAACTTCAGCGGAACACGGGCCTAAACGCAGCGGAGCAATCGCGCTTAGAGCGTGCCGCAGGCTTAAGCGTGGCCGGGACGATGCTCTGCTCTGGTCTGGTTATGGCGATTGTAGCCCTGTCAAGGCTGTCCGTGTATGAGCCGGGTGGCAAAGTGCTCTCCGGTCTCATCATTGCCATCTTGGGGTTGATCACCAACGGGGCGTTTTGGCGGCGCTACACCGTCTTAACGCGCGAACAGTATAGCTCTGTCATTGCCGCGCAGCAAAGCCTCTATCGCGCCAAAGCCAGTGTTGACCTGTGTGTCGTCACCGCGCTGACCGCCGTTGCCGTGTCCCCAGCCCATCCCGCGACCCGCTATGTAGATATTTTGGGTTCCATCATTGTCGCCGGCTACCTGCTGTGGAACGGGTTGCGGATGGCGCAAACCCATGTGAGCGATGTCAAAACATGGTTCCAACGCTTGCGCCGGCATTTCAGTGCGTCATCCCCGGATTAACCGACGAGGTAGCCAAGCGACTCGGCATTCATAGACCTATTTTGCGCAGCCACGCGGCCACTTCGGCTTGTACGTTCCCCGTGCCACTGCCATAGACTGCAAAACTGCTCAGGAAAGTTGCCCGAGGGCACAACTTCGCCATATCCTGGGCCACTCTATCCAGTCCGCCGCCGCCGTGCGTGCAAAATGGTACGATAGTTTTTCCCGACCAATCGTGTTCCGCCAGAAATGCGGCCACCGGCGGCGCGATCGTGCTCCACCAGTTGGGCGAACCGACGAAAATCGTGTCGTAGGCTTCAAGATGGTCGAGGGTCGCGCGTAAGGTCGGTTTGTATCCCGCCTGTATCTCTTGTTTCGCCTGTTCCACGACCGCGTTGTACGCAGCGGGATAGGGCGCTGCAACCTGTATCTCGTGAAGCGTCCCGCCCACCTCTTGCTGAATGAGATGGGCGATTTTGCGCGTGTTCCCGGAACGGGAAAAATAGACGATAAGGATAGATTCAGCCATAGGTAACACCTCTCAGTCAGTTTTGAGTACGGCTCTAATACCGGTCGCCGACTATCGTAATCTGTGACATAGCCATGTCAATCTCGCCAAGATCGTCCGCCGTCAACGCGATGGCGACCGAGCCAATGTTTTCATCGAGACGCACCAGCTTGTGCGAGCCGGGAATGGGGCCGAGGCCAGTACCCAGTTCATCGTGTTTGCCCCCCAACTTGATGACGATGACCGCTTTTCAAACTCAGAAATACGCCGTCAACGGGTACGGCCCGTCCAGCTCCTCACGGGTAACGCCTAACAACCCCTCTAAGTTAGGCGCGAGCCACCACTTCACCAACAGGATTTGCCCACCCATGATCTCAAGGCCCGTGATGCAGCGCGGATGGACGCAACTGCCGGCGTTGAAGTAGAGCGCGCCCCCCGGCTTTGGCAGCGCCGGGCGGTGCGTGTGGCCGCAGATGACCGGCAGCTCGTGCGCCCGCGCCCACGCTGCCACTGCGCGCTCGAACTTGCGTCGCTTGTGAGAATTTTGCGCCGGGCTGGTGGGGTCAGGGACGCCGATCAACTGCAAATAGCGCCACACGCGCCGCGCGAAGAACCGGGCGACCGGCCAGCACCGCTCGGCCAACAAATCCCCCTGATGGCCGTGCAACAGGAACCACCGATCTCCCGTCTCCGTGTAGCGCAAAATCAACCCTTCGTGGACGGTGATGTTGGGAAATAGCGGCAGACGCTTTTGCTCGCGCTCGTTGTAATAACTGTCGAGGTCGCGCCGGACGTTGTGCAGCGCGCGCCAACAAATATTGTGATTTCCCACCAGCATATAGAAACGTCCTTCCGCGTAGAAGCGATGGAGCAGCCAGTAGATGTGGCTGTGCGCCTGGCGGATGGTTTCAAATGCGCGGTTTTCCCACAACTCCTCGCCATCGCCGAGTTCGATGTACGTGAAGCCGGCGGCGTAGTAATAGCGCAGCGCGTGGAAGAACAATTGCTGGTTGCGCGCGAAGTCGTCCGCCCAGCCGTTGTCGCCGCGATGGCAGTCGCTAAACAGGATGAACTTGTCGGCGGCGGTAAACGGGAGCGTCAGAGCGGTCGCTAAAACTTGGTCAAAACGTGTGGGGATAGACATATCGCCTTTCACCTGAGAATGAATTCTCAGGCTGATACAGAAAACCCGTTGAAAACGGGTTGGGGGCCGTCTTTTTACGGCAACCTGAGTGCGTTTCTAACGCACTTTACATAGCAGCCGGTGGTTTCAACTTACGGGCCAACGATGGCGCGCCACCACCGCTCCCAAAAATGTTGCGGCGTGGGCGTGGGAGTGGGGATGGGGGTGGGCGTCGGGGTAGGCGTGGGGGTGGGGGTTGGGATGATGGGCACGACCAGCGTATCGCCCGGCTGCGTCATCCCGGCCTGGGTGCGTGACCACTCTTCCACATAGGCGTCGCTTTGCACGTAAGCCAGTTGCGCCTGGAGCGTGACCTGCTGTTCCCAAACGGAGGTCAACATCGGCTCCAGCACTGCCACTTTGTCCTGCAAGACGCGATTCATCTGCCAGGCGTTAAAAAAAGCAGAACCGAGAGCAATAATCAATACCGCCATCACGCCCCAGATCACCCAGGAAATCCGTTTCAACGCGGGGGATTCATCATTTGTCTTGGTCATACAAGGCAGTGTAGCATGATCTACAGCAAATACAACCGGGGTAGGCGAAAAAGCGCGTGAGCGACTACGCGACTACGCGACTAACTGATAGGAACTTCGGGCGGACAAATCCGAATCACTGGTATACTAGGGGAGTGAAAAATGGTACTTTCCGTTGCATCCGTTCAATCCGTTGAGATTTGGGGAGGGAAATAACGTGTTAAGTGGCTTTTCCTTAGACATATTCTTGGGCCGTTTGTTGGTCATTTTCCTGGGCATTCCCATTCACGAGTGGGCGCACTGTTGGGTGGCGAGCCTTTTGGGAGACGAGACGCCGGGGATGGAGGGGCGATTAACTTTGAATCCCTTCGCGCATCTCGACCTGATGGGCACACTGATGATCTTGATGACGGGGTTTGGCTGGGGCAAGGCCGCGCGCGTGAACCCCTACGGGATGCGGCGCGTGCGTAATCCACGCACCGGGATGGCCTTGAGCGCGCTCGCCGGGCCGATGTCCAACATCATCCAGGCTATGATCCTGGCGATTCCGATCCGGCTGATCATGAAAGGTTGGCTGCCTTTTTGGGGTGAGATGCGCATGTGGGAGATTCTGCTGGCCGCCATCTCGGTCAACATTGGGCTGGCGACCTTCAACCTGCTGCCTTTCCCGCCGTTGGACGGATCGCGGATTCTGGCCGGCATCGCGCCCGGCCCTATCGCCAATTTTCTCGAAAGTCTGGAGCCTTACGCCGGGATGATTCTGATGGCGATCCTGTTCATCCTGCCGCAAATGGGCCTTGATCTGGTCGGCTCGATGATCGGCCCGATGCAGGAATTCCTGGTAGACGCGCTGTTTTTGTGGTAAGCCAGGCGCGTATTGTTTACCGAGTGCGGCAATTTTGCCAGACGCTTTGCGCCCCCCTGCGGCAGGCCGACGTCGCCTATGCAGCGGAACACCTTTCGCCTGGGTTGCTCCGCCTTTTTCAAAAGATGACGCAAGCGGAACAACAGCATGGTATCACCCTTAGCCGGGCGTTGGAGGCGCAGGGTCACACCGCCCCCGACCTGCTGGCGGCGGCGCTGCTGCACGATGTGGGGAAAACGCGCTATCCCCCGCGCCTCTGGGAGCGCGTCCTGGTGGTTCTTGGCGAACATTTCGCACCGCGCCGCGCCGCTGCGTGGGGCGTCGGGACGCCGCGCGGCCTGCGGCGTGGTTTTGTCATCCGCCAACAGCACGCCACCTGGGGCGCAGACCTGGCCGAAGGCGCCGGCGCCTCCCCGCGCGTTGTCGCCCTTATCCGTCAACACCACGACGTCCCTGCCGGCGACCGCGAATTGGCCGCATTGCAAGCCGCAGACGAAGGATGAGCGGATTGGCGGATCGGCAGATCGGCGGATCAGCGGATCGGCGGATCGGCGGAGTAGTGAAGAAATGAAACAAAAAGCTCAGCACTCAGTCCTCAGCACTCAGCACTTATGATCGAACCACGTCGTATTTTAATGCTCGCCCCCACGTCCTTCTTCCTGGACTACGGCTGCCACATTCGCATCCTGGAGGAGGCGCGCGCGCTGCTGGCGCAGGGGATGGAGGTACGCATCGTCACCTACTACCTGGGCCGCAACCTGCCGGACCTGGACATCGTGCGCTGCGCCCCCACGCCCTGGCGCTCCGACTACGAAGTCGGCTCCTCACGCCACAAAATCGCTTTCGACGTGCTGCTCTCGTGGAAAGCCCTGTGGACGGCGCTGCGTTGGCGGCCTCACCTCATCCACGGCCACTTGCACGAGGGCGCGCTCATCGGCAAGGTGCTGGCGACGTTGCTGCGCGTCCCGCTGGTTTTTGACTTCCAGGGGAGCATGACGGGCGAAATGCTCGATCATGGCTTCATCAAAGAAGGCAGCGTGGCGCATTACTGGTGGCGGCGGCTGGAAGCGCGCATCGTTGAAATGCCCGACGCCATCCTCACCAGCACCATTCACAGCGCGGAGCTGCTGGATCACGTTTTTCAGCGCACGGAGAACGTTTATCCGCTGCCCGACAGCGTCAACCTGGATTACTTCACCCCCACGTGTCTGCTGCCCGAAGACCGGCAGGCGCAGCGCGCGGCGTTGGGCATCCCGGCGGGACGGCAGGTGGTGGTCTACCTGGGGCTGCTGGCCGATTACCAGGGCATCCCGCAGTTGCTCCAGGCCGCTGCGTGGCTACGCGCGCGCGACTACGCCGTGTCGTTCCTGCTCGGCGGCTTCCCCGGCGTGGAGCACTACCGCCGGCAGGCCGCCGACCTGGGTTTGACGCCGAAGGACGTGGTGTTCACCGGCAAAGTCCCCTACGAGACGGCCCCGCAACACCTGGCGTTGGGCGACATCGCCATCGCGCCCAAACTCTCGGCGACGGAGGGCAGCGGCAAAATCCTCAACTACATGGCGATGTCGCTGCCGGTCGTCGCCTACGACTCGCCCGTGAGCCGCGAATACCTGGACAACCTCGGTGTGTTCGCTGCCCCGTTGGGCGACGCGGCGGCGTTGGCGGAGGCGCTCGCCTCTTTGCTGCGCGATCCCGACAAGGGCCGCGCCGCGGGCGTCCGGCTCCGCGAGTACGCCGCCCGGCACTTCTCGTGGGAGCGGACGGGGCGGCAATTGTTGCAGGTGTACGAAAAACTATGGTGACGCAAAAACGTCCGCCGTGGGCCAATCCGCGTTGGGCCGGCGCGTTCTTCTACTTCGGCCTGTGGGCCGTCATCGGCAGTTACGCTCCGTTCTTGAACGTCTACTTGAGCCGGTTGGGCTTCTCCGGCTTCCAGATTGGGCTGATTGCCGTCACGTTCCCGCTGATGACGATTGTCGCCGGCCCGTTTTTCTCGATGCTGGCGGATCGCCGGCGGATTCAAAAGCCGGTGCTGCTGCTATCGTTGGGAAGCAGCGCCGTGGTGCTGCTGGCCTTCCTCGTCGTGCGGACGTTTGCCGGAATTCTGCTGCTCGCGCTGCTGCGGGCGGTGCTCCTCAGCCCACTGATGCCGATTGCCGACGGGCTGGTGGCGCGGATGGCAGTCCGCCATCGGATTGACTACGGCAAGCTGCGCTTGTGGGGGTCGTTGAGCTTCGCGCTGACGGCCATCGGCGGCGGCGCGGTGTGGGACGCGCTCGGCTTCCCGGCGATGTTCATCACCGCCGTCGTGCTCATCCTGCCGGTGATGGCGCTGACGCTGTGGCTGGAGACGCCCACGGCGACCACCGACCGGCGCGCGGCGCCGCCCTTGCAGCACCTCTGGCGCGACCGGGGACTGATCGCCCTGTTGATCGCCTACTTCCTGATCGGCATCGCCGAGGGCATGTACGGGACGTTTTCCAGCATCCAGATGGACACACTGGGCGGCGGGCAGGTCTGGGTGGGCGCGCTGTTCGGCTTCTCCGCACTCTGCGAGCTGCCGGTGATGCAATACAGCAGCGCGATTTTCCGCCGGTTGGGCAAACCGCGCGCCATCTTGCTGGCTTATAGCCTGGTGGGACTCTCGCTGCTCGGATACGCGCTGGCGCGCGCGCCCTGGCTGCTGCTCGGCTTTGCAATGCTCAAGGGGATGGGGTTCGCGCTGTACTTCGTGGGCAACGTCAGCCTGATAGACGAGCGCGCTCCTGATGCGTGGACATCCACGCTGCAATCGCTGATGAACGCCGCGTCACGCGGGCTGGCGCCGCTGCTCACCGTGCCGCTGGCCGGCTGGTTTGGCGACGCGCTGGGGTTGCCGGCCGTCTTCGCCAGCGCGGGCGGCGCGGCGCTGCTGGCGGCGGGCGTCATCGGCGCGGCGGTGATCCGCAACAACTTTAGCGACGCGCCGTTGCTGTCCGAATAGCTCATCCTCAAAATGTCTCAACGGATTCAACGGATGGAACGGAAGTTGCCCATCCGTTGAATCCGTTCAATCCGTTGACCAATCCCCAGACCGCTTGAAAACTCTGCAAGTTGAAGTATCCTACAAAAAAGCTGATGAATCAGGAGGCAGACGATGGCATTACCCTCTCTCTTGCACAACAAACTGCGACAAACCTTGATGGACAACGGCCCTTTTGATAGCAACGAAGAATTACGTGGCGTTTTTGCCGATCCCCGATTGAGTCAGTGGCGGCACAGTGTCCCGGAGGCTTCCAACCGGGCTTCGCGGGTCAACTTCACCATTGCGAAGTTGCTGGATGATTGGAACGCCGATGGCGAGAATGCCCTTTACTTGTTTTTGGTGGTGGTGAGCGAGCAGACCGAAAAGTCAGTCTTTGCTGATTTGGCCGAGGAGGTGAGAGTCGGAACTATCCAGGATAAGATTACTGCTTGCCAACAAGAACTTAAACAAATCGCAGAACATCTCGCGCGCGGCTGGAGTGATCCAATGTATGCCGCCACACGCAAGGCAAAAGTCGAGGAGGAGTTGCGGCAGTGGGGGGAGCGTTTGAAGGCAACGACGAAGGGGAATTTAGTTCCAAGAAATAGGGTGGTGATTGAGGAACAACGTCGTATTGACGCAGCAATACCTGAATCTGCGTACGTTGATCAAGAAATACGCTTAGCCGTTCAAGTTAAGCTCATGGAATCACCGTTACTCAACGTTGGGGATTTTCCTGTAAAATTACAAAAAACACTAACTGGAGTTTCTGAAGCAGTAATATTAAAATTTCCCATCAATCAATTTACTGGGGAGCCTGCCCCAGCTCATCTTATCTTTAAGATTGATGCGCCTAGTTTTACCATTAAGGAACCAGAGCAAGAAATTGAGGTTCAGGCAACTAGGGATTCCAATATTATCT
>Ga0116144_10004877_pt1 | contig 12479 bp, 10 predicted proteins | sample AD_UKC035_MetaG_FD_89746 | JGI IMG/M metagenome (GOLD analysis project Ga0116144, IMG submission 89746) | Active sludge microbial communities of municipal wastewater-treating anaerobic digesters from USA - AD_UKC035_MetaG | ecosystem: Engineered > Bioreactor > Anaerobic > Digestate | place: USA... | reverse complement strand
TGATCCAGAATCTCTTCAGAGGTGGTCTCTCCCACCAGTTCGCCAAGATGCGCAAGCGCCTCGTGGATATCAACGGCGATAAACTCCATCGATATGCCTTGTTCCATACTTACTAGCGCCCGCTCTAGAGCACGACACGCTTTTTCGAGGCTGTTCTTATGACGAAGACGGTTAATGATTACCGATGCGCCGCCAGTTTCTTCGTTGTGCCGAGAGATGCGCTCGTACAGAACATCACGCAGTATTTCAATATATTTATGGTATTTTGCCGAAACCCGTACAGCCGGCAGATCCCGCAATAGCTCCGGCAATGAGCTGGTATCGAGCAGTTGCGGCAGATCAGCCTTGTTGATGACCACGATCATCCGTTGTTTCTGAAATTCCTGAGCAACGGTCATATCGTCGGGGGAAAAGGGACGGCTGCCATCAAGTACAAAAAGCACGACATCAGCCCGAGCAACTTGCCGCCGAGTACGCTCGGCACCTTGTGCCTCAACCGGATCGGCCGGCGATTGCGTAGACAAGCCCGCAGTGTCGACCAGCACAACCGGTATCCCTCTGACACTGACACTCTCTTCGATAGTATCCCGGGTGGTTCCGGGTATCGTACATACGATTGCCCGATCCTCTTCAACTAATGCATTAAGGATACTTGACTTTCCCACATTAGGACACCCCAGGATGACTGCACGGACTCCTTCTCTTAAAAGACGGCCTTCCTCGTACGTGGCCAACAGCTTCCGCATCTTTTTTTTCACAGTTGACAAACGTTCAACTATTTGTGCAGCCGGAAATAGTTCGAGATCTTCTTCCGGAAAGTCAATGGCGGATTCTATGTGTACCAAAACGGCAGTAAGATCCTGCTTAAAGCGAGTTATCCGCTCATGCAGCGATCCTCCAAGTTGGCCGGCTGCTTTTTTTAGAGCGGTTGCGGTGCGAGCGGTAATGATATCAAGAACCGCTTCCACCTGAGTCAAATCAAGACGGCCATTCATGAAAGCCCGACGGGTAAATTCACCCGGCTCCGCTAATCGCACGCCCGAGTGATGCAGCACCAGTTCAAGGATCCGCTCCAGCACTACCAAGCCGCTGTGGCAGTGAATTTCCAGAACATCTTCCCGGGTGTAGGAAGCTGGACCAGGCATGAAAGCCAGTAGTACTTCATCAATGATCTCGCGAGTAGCTGGATCGCAGATAGAACCGAGCAAAAGTCGATGAGCAGGCAAAGGCCCTCGAGCTCTCGGCTTGCGGGCAACAAAAATCGAATCAGCAACAGCAGTTGCATGAGGCCCGCTGATTTTGATGATGCCGATCCCACCAACCCCGATTGGAGTAGCTATCGCGGCTATAGTATCGTCGGTGTTCATGGCTTTGGTAGATTGGTGTATGGGTTAAATGGAGAATTGGTTAATTGGTCAAATGGTTGATGGGATAATTGGTTGATTCGTTAAATAGAGAAATGGAGAATTCGTTGATTGGATAATTGGGGAATTGGAGAATTGGGACAATGGTACATCCCGCTATCAATGCCCCATTTGTCCATTTAACCAATGTTCCATTTCCCCAATTCTCTATTTGACCAGTTTCCAGTGCTCTATTTAACCAATTGTCCATTCAACCAATTTCCAATTACGATCTCTGCTTATGCGGATAGATGATGACGCGCTTAAGAGCCCCTTCCCCTTCGCTTTTTGCGATAATATCAGGATCGTTTTGCAGAGCCAGATATATCACCCGGCGTTCCTGGGGATTAAGAGGTTCCGTTGCAACCGTAACTCTTTGTCGTTTCGCCCGATCACCTAGGCGCTGAGCAATCGTTGTCAACTTTGCTTCCCGCCGATTACGGTAGTTCTCCGTGTCGATGATGATCGGGATCCGATCTTCAGGTTCTCGGTTTACTACTTTATTTACTATAAACTGGATCGAATCCAGTGTTTGACCTCGTTTCCCGATAAGGAGTCCGGTACCGTCACCAGAAATAGAAAGAAAAATCTTATTGTTAGTTAATCGAGAGCTCACATTGGCAGGGATCTGTGCGTTCTTGAGCATTCCCTGAAGAAATGCTTCGGCACGAGCACATTTTTCTTCCTTCGGATCCCTTTTGGCACAAGCACGAATCTGGGCTTTTTTAGTACCGATAAACCCGAGAAACCCGGGAGATCCATTTGAAATAACTTCGATATCAATTCTGTCGCGTGAAACCTTGAAATGGTGAACCGCTGCTTCGATCGCTTTTTCAACAGTAGTGCCTTCAAATTCCATCGCCTCCATGGTACCTCCCTTTATGAAACACGCTTGTCGATGTAGATTTGTTGGAAGATCTGTAAGATGTTGTTCACCAGCCAGTAAATAACCAACCCAGACGGAAAATTCAGAAACATGACAGTAAAAACGATGGGCATTGCCAGCATCAACTTTGCTTGCATTGGGTCGGCAGAGGTGGGGGTCATCTTTTGAGTAACAAACATGCTTGCCCCCATCAAGATGGGAGTGATGTAGTATGGATCATGCGCTGAAAGATCTTTTATCCAGAAGATGAAAGGAGAGTGGCGCAATTCAATCGAGCCCATGAGAACCCAGTAGAAAGCGATGAAGATGGGAAACTGAATCAGGAGTGGCAAACAACCTCCCAAAGGATTCACCTTGTGGGAACGGTACAGATTCATAGTTTCCTGGTTGAGCTTCTCACGGTCATCTTTATACTTTTTCCTCAGCGCCTCCATTTTCGGCTGGAGATCCTTGAGGGCTTTCATAGAGGTGTAACTCTTATGGGTAAGAGGGAAAAAAACCACCTTAAGAATAATCGTGATAACAATTATCGCTATCCCATAGTTGTGGGTGAGTTCCTTGAGAGCCTTCAACGCATAGAGAAGCGGCTTTGCAACAATATCAAACATTCCAAAATTAATTGCCTTTTCAAGATGCATCCCCAGCGCGCTGAGTATGTCGATGTCTTTGGGGCCACAGAAAAAACTAGACGAAAAAATCCGGTTTCCTTCCGACTCAGCTTCCGACTTTTGTTCAATGGCTGAGATAACCACGGTGTCTTCTGTTGGCCGGGCCATAGTCGCCGTGAACAGATCCGCTTCGCTGGAAGCCAGGAATGCAGCAAGAAAATACTTTTCCTCATAGCCCACCCAGCTCACATTCCGGGAAAAGACTTTGTTTTCATTCTTTAAATCTTTGAGACTGACCTCGTCGAGTTTGTTCTCCGCCCAAGCTGCCGGTCCGGTAAAACCTAGCTTCGTAGAAGTATCTTTCTCCAGGTCAAGTATCCGCACCCAACCAACAGCAGCGCCCGTGTAGTCAGAGGCGGCGGGGCTGCCCTCGATTTCAATGTCTAAGGTAAAGGTATACCGGTCCGGCACAAACGTGAGTATCTTCCTTACCTGTACTCCATTACCCACAACGGCGCTGAACACGACCTGATCCGGCTCTGAAGCGGAAGAAAGATCCAGCGACTCGCGATCGGCCTGAAAGAGCAAATCCTGCGTGCCAACACTTTCATTTCCGATCAGTGTAACGCCAAGAGGATAGGTTCCCCACTGTCTTCCAGTCACCATTTCTATCGGCCGGGCGTCTTTGCCCAGCTTATCAAAATAATTCTTCAGGACAAAACTCTTCAGAACAGCGCCGCGCGTTGAAAAAACTGCCTTAAAAACCTTATTTTCTATTAAAATGTCTCTTCCTGTCTCGGATGATGCAGACTGAGGTTCAGCCTGAGCTGTCGGTTTGACAACATCAGCCGGCAGACCCGGAATTATAGTCGTGCCCTTGTTCTCAGGAGACTGAACTGTCCGCTCCTGAACTTTCGGAGGAGTGGACACGCTTTTATTTCGAGGAGTCAAATAGGCCTGAAATGCAAAAACTACCAGAATGGAAAGCACAACTGCCAGAATGGCTCTTTTTTCCATACGTATTCATCTCGCTTTCACGTTTTTCTTTCGAAGTTACTTTTTCTTGGCGGCACTGGGTCCCACCCGCCGGGATTGAAAGGATGGCACTTGAGGATACGGCGTGCACTCAATACAAAACCTTTAAGTATTCCATGGGCCTCTATCGCACGAATAGCATACTCTGAGCAGGTTGGATAAAACCGACACGAAGGAGGGAAAAGGGGCGAAATAAAGAGCTGGTAGGCTTTGATAATGATGACGACGATTGTCCTCATACCATCGGCTTACGCTGGTGACGCATCATCGAAGAGCTGGGTCAGTTCAGCAGCTAAAGAATTGTACGAAAGTCCGGCTGAGTCCGGTTTTGCCACAAAAACGAAATCATACCCTTTGGGCAGTCGCGGCTTGCTCAACCTAAAAAACTCACGCAGAAGACGTTTCACCCGATTTCTTTTGACGGCACTTCCCACTTTCTTGCTTACCGACATTCCAAGCCTGCGAGTGTTGGTGCTGTTGCGGTACATGATGACAGTAAAATGCGGTGTCGAGTACCGCGTTCCTCTCTTGAAGACGATTTGAAAATCGATACTCCTGGTTATCTTCTCCCGCTTCCGCAATCGAGAATTTTCCATGACCTCATGGACTTCCTCTTCAGCATACGTAGCTTCGTCTAATATGGTATTCGCCCCTTGTAGCCGATGATTCCCTGTACTGTCCGCTCCACGCCCGAGGGACTCGAGTTGAGAGGAAGGACAACCGAGTCCACCATAGTTAGTTTTGGTAGCTTTTCAGAAGGCGCATCCCTTCGCCATCGGTTTTGGTCCGCCCCGGCAGAAGGTCTTTCACTCTGCCGCACGATGGCTAACACAATACCAGTTCGTCAGTCTAAACTGTGGAAGTTATCCGTTTACTTGAATTTTGTCAAGGGAAATATGGCGGAACACTGGTGAAGACGTTACGGACAAATTCTTTTGGTGAGAAATTTGCATGAAACAGCATTGCTTACTTGAGACTGCCTGACTGGATCAGCCGCTGGCCAAAAAATGAGCAGAACCTCCTTCCAAACCCTCTGCCACTCGATGTCCATGGCCCGGCCTCTGCCTCCCTAAGCCACGCGGCGGCGCACCTTCTGTCTCAGTAGCTCGGCAATCTTGCTTGTTCCCAACAGCTCTACAATACCACCATCCTTCAGCGCAATCGTAAGAAAACTCTTGTCCAACCCATTCTCTCTAAGCTCGATAGAGCTGATGTCTTCGTATATTAGCTCATATGATGACATGTGGAGCGGCAATGATGAGCCGGAAACGCCCTGAGGATTTTCTACGTGCTTGAGCGACATCGCCTGAATATCCATAGGCAGATAGTGGCCTGAACCACCTCTGATATCTCCATGAGCATCGTGTTCACTAGAGGTTTCAGCCTCATCGTGTGTGAGAGCGTACGCTGCTCCGACAGGAACAACTATCAACTTCTCCGATGCAAAAAAGAAGAATGCAATTCCTACCTTCTCGGGCAGAGGATACTGATAGTATCCAAATTCCGTTACCTGAGGCAGAATTGGTGCCGGAAGCGGAGGTTCGTTTTCGAGGATAACCTCCGTACAGAGGATATCGGTTTTGGGAACTCCAAGCAGAAGAAGACAATGGTCCTGTAATTCAGCGGTCCCTTGATCGATCCACCTGTGATAATTCTCTCCAAGGTATCTGCAGGTCGTGTTGAGGCGATCGATCAGAGCGTCTCTTCTGGTAATTGCTTTTTGACGTTGCTCGAGAAGATCAAAGCGGACACGCACCGCCATTCGGTACTTTTTTTTCTCCCGGCTGTAGCTAATTGAACAACAGAGAATCGGAAGGAGACAAAAGGCAACCCAGCCCCAGCATTCCCAAAGCACCAATAGGAAACCAAGGGCAATGAACAGAACAATGCCCACATACGGACAAAGATAGTTTTGTCGAGAAGGTTCGGATACTACGATCGGTATGGAGACCGCAAAACCTTTCCAGGCGGTGAGAACATCATCAGCACATATGCCGGATGCAGGCGGAGCTACGCTTGATGTGGTTGTCATGGCCTAAACTCCTTCATTCAAGAAGTCCGTACCTGGTGCCCTGGCCGGCGGCAGCACAGCTACAGCATCAGCTTCTTATTACGAAAAATAGTACGCTGAATACCAAGCGTTGGGAAATCATCAGCGAACAGGTGCGTTACTTTCTTCTGCTGATTTTTTCGCTGAGCTCATTTCTCCAGCAGGTGCGGCTTCTACCTCCGGATAGTGCATCTTAGCGAGATGGTCCGATTCAGGTGCTCAGAGTGAATGGGTGTACCATTGTTCCTTGGTGAGGCGTAGCTCTAGCAGACAAAGGCCACAAACACCCTCAGCCATCTCGGTCCGAGGAGGAGTTCTTAACTGCCTGATAAAGCAGTTCTTAAAGTATCGGCAGGTAAGACACTCCAGCTTCTCTCCATCATCGAGAATACAGCCAAACGTATTCTTGCAGATAGTGCAGTAACGAATCATACTCTCTTCCTTGTTTTTTTCCCCTGGGTTACCAGTTTGATATGTGGCGGGACCCTTTGTGTAATGATCAGTTACTATTCATTATCGGCATCGGGTGAGATTTACTTGAGGTTGTAATCACAGATTACCGAGTGGTACAGGAGCAACACTTTAAGATGAAAAGTGCTGGCACGCTCCGAATCAATTCCAAGAGAGCTGTGTGTAGCATAGCAGTGGGCGGAGAGAGCAGTAAGAAGTAAGCGAAAGCCTCTGGACGCCGCAGGGCCCCCGCACAAGGATGCTCCGGAAGATCCGTTTCATTTCCGGAATAGAATTTGCAACTCGAATTATTGAAAACGCTAGAAGTAACCTCCTCACTGCACATAACCCGGTCTATTGCTAGGTTCACAAGACCTAGTTTCCCCCCCAATGACCGGGTTATTATATTTTTATTTCAAGCAGCTCGCGAGCTTTGAAGATCAGATACCAGGTACCTCCTTCGTGCAGTGCGTCTCACAATCCAGAGGTATATTCACGTAAGTGACGTGCTCGATTCAGCATATTCTCTGGTTCAATGTGTCACATTTGGGACAGATTGTCATTATGCAAGCAGGCTCAGCATCTTTGCGCCTAGTCGATGCAGGTATATGTGTCGGCTGTACTGGCGGCTTAAGTCACGGAAGGTTTTCTTGAAGCTATGAGAATCCTGATGATAGTAGGCGTGCAAAAACCGAAGAACATCGGTTCGGGTAAGTGGAAGCCCCTGAGCCTTGAATTTTTCTGCCGAGCGGTTAAGACGCATCAGATTCTGGCGACGTTTGCGCTCACTCAACCGGTTTTGAATGGTCGACTTGTCAAAGTCGATCAGATATATGCGCTGGGGTCCTGATTCTTCAGGTTGTACTATAATATTTTTCAGGTTCAGATCAGCGTGAAAGATACCGGCATCGTGCATTTTGCGCACCATTACCGCTATCGACGTGATGACTTTTCTTTTCTCCTGGACTTGCGCCCGCGACAGTGTCTGCCCCTTATGTTCCAAATAGCTGTAAAAATCTTTGCCATTCTTTATTTCTTTAGAAACCAAATGGCCGCGATGCAGTTTCCAGAACACAGTTGTGTGGCATGCAGCCACAATTTCAACCGTGGAAACACCCCTTTTCCTTGCTTGCCACGTCAGCCACAATTCATGCAATGGTCGCGACTTCCCCCAGTAAAGATCGGAGACGAACTTCTGAATCGGTCCACCGCGACGATACTGACGAATGACGATCCGTTCATCAACGTGCCCCGGAATGGTTAGCGCCTTGACCGCGCTCCGACCGCGGCAATCTTCTCCCATCAGGGGAGCAGTATCGAACAATCGATCCGGATGAGCAATCCCGAGTTGAATCATCCGCTTGAGATAGTGTTTGCTCAGCACGACCGTTGTTCGACCCTGTTTAAGGAGGCCGTATGAATCAGGAATTGGATTTCTGCTTAGCTTCATGGAGCATACCGGCATATTATAGATACCTCCGCAGCGAGACTGCTTCTCACTCCTGACCCTTATTATACTGAGACAGTTAAGCATAAAGACGCCATTTTTACAACTCTATGGACAGCTCTGCGTACGGTATCTCCGGTTCGACATTCATATCGCCCAGCCGTATGCTCAACGAAAAAAAGGTATGATGACGTCGTCAATCGTAGCCTGCAAAATTCGAGTCTTGGTCTTTGCTTCCTTCTCTCAGCTTTTCCTCTGGAGCTTGCTCAGCTCTTCCCTGCTCCTTACTTCCCCAGACCCGCCGCGGGATTGACAAAGGAGATAAGTCAGGTAATATGGACCCATGGACCTCGTTTACAAAAAAATCCTCATTATACGCTTGGGTGCGGTTGGAGATGTGATTCGCACGTTACCGGCCTTGCAGGCTTTGCGCAGCAATTTGCCTCACGCCTATCTCGCCTGGGCGGTGGAGGACCGGGCGGCATCGCTTCTCCTGAACCATCCAGATCTTGACGAGGTCTTTGTCATTCCTCGTCAGAAATGGCAGCGAGAACCCCTAAGCTTGTCCACCTATCGAAGCGCCTCTGATCTTCTCCGCAAGATACGAAGGGCTCGATTTGACTACGCTCTCGATTTCCATGGTCTCCTGAAGAGCGGTCTCATTACCTTACTTAGCGGTTCGGCACATCGGTATGGCTTCAGCCACGCCTTCTGTAAAGAAGGAAACCACCTGTTCACGAACTATCACCAAATGCTCCCAGAATACAAGATAAACAGGGTTGAGCGAAATCTTTTTCTGGTAAAAGCGCTGGGGCTCAACATCGACGATCATACTCCGACGATTCCCATCAACTCCGAGGACCAGATGCTTGCCAATGCCATTATGAGCACCTCCGGCAGTGACGGTTCCCGGCTGAAGATTCTCATCCATCCGGGCAGTAGTCCTCAGACTCCATACAAACGGTGGCACTGGCGCCGCTATGCTCATCTTGCCGACGGTATCATTCAACGGTATGGTGCAACCGTGTTTTTCACTGGAGCACAGGATGAGTTCGACACCGTGAGGCAGATCACCGGACAGATGACTGAATCGCAGTATGTAATCTGCCATACCTCTACGCTAACGCAACTGAGTGCACTAATCAAGCGCTGCAGTCTCTACATAGGCAATGATACGGCTCCCATGCATCTAACCGCATTTGTCGGCATCCCTGTCATCGCTCTATTCGGCCCTACCGACCCGACTGAAAATGCTCCGTATGCTCGAAACCGCTCGGTAGTGATACGTAAAGACGTATCCTGTAATCCATGTCGCAATCGCAGGTGCAATGATCTTCGCTGCATGGATGCTATCTCGGTTGACGATGTTCTGGAGGCAGTAGAAGGCATTCTTTCCTTGAGGAATGGCGATCAAGCCACTCAGATCCCAGCAACACCGGCAAGACAGTGAAAAGAACCATGGGACTTCAGCGGATTCGATTATCACCTCCAGTCTGGTACCGGCCTGCCGGAACCTGGATAAGGCATGTGTAGGTAATGGAGAGCCTTCGGGAACACGCCTGGAAATATGCTTCCTGGGATGGAATGAACTGGGTCATTGCTCATGACTGCGAGCCCTCGATTTTGGCTCGGATCTGGACAAACGCAAAGGAGCCGGAACGCCATTCTGACTGCCGGGTGATCCAGAAGAATATTCTGCGAACCTCAATCCTGGCCAATCTGTTGGATCATACCGATGGCAGCATCTTTCTCAAACGCCATCATCGCCGGCACTGGCGCGATGATGTCCGCAGTCTTCTCGTGCCCTCCCGCGCTTTCAATGAATGGAAAACCCTCCTTCATTTTCAACGGCTCGGCCTGCCGGCACCGGTACCAATCGCTTACGGCGAGCAGCGCTGCCACGGCATTGTGAAAGACAGCTGTCTTATTACCAAGGCACTTCCGGATGTCCAGCCGATTGTGCCTGCCCTTGGGCTGGAGCTTGCTTCGTTGACACCGCGGCAGCGTTTTCTTTTCCGCCGGGAGCTTATCGATCAGCTCGCTTATCTCGTTGCCCGGCTCCACAATGCCGGCGTCTACTACCGCGACTTGCACGGCGGTAATATTCTCTATCGGAAAACCGCGGGAAAGCCACTGGAGCTCTTTTTTGTCGATACCGATAAGGCATGGTTCTTCTCAAAACTGAGCCACAAAAAGCGTATCGCTGACTTGGCTACGCTGCACAATTCTGTTTTTGGCGGCAGCCTGTCGATGTGGACACGCTTTCTCATCAACTACCTCAGAACTTCAGAAAATTTCTCCCCTTCATGGCGCATCCTGTTCACGAATGTGAAGCCCGTAGCAGAATCTTATCAAAAGCGGCATCGTATAAGCCGCAGGAAACGATGTCTCAAAGAGAGCACAACATTTGGCGTAGCAGCGAAAAAAGGAACAAAATTATATTTCAGAAAAGATGTCACCCGCTCGGCTTTGGAAGCAGCGCTCGAATATATCGAAGAGCAGGGCAATCAAGGCGATTCTCGTTGCAGCCAAAAGAGGTTTTCCATAACGATCGTTCCGTCCCAAGTGCCCGGATCGATGTGGTGTGCTTCGGGCTATCGGTACTCGTTCACAGAAAAGCTTCGCTCTCTTTTCGGACACTCGGCGGCAAAACAAGCCTGGATAACTGCTAATACGCTCGTGGAACGAAATATTCCGACGATGAAGCCGCTGGCACTGGCAGAACGGAGAAAATTCTTTATGGTGACGACAAGTTGTCTCATTGCGTCGAATCCGGATGGAACCGAATCGCTTCTTCAGTATGTTCTCAGCCGTTTTTCTCAGGATCGGGCTGGCGCCGCATGCACTCGGTTCCATTGTTTACTAAGAGCCTTCGCCTCCAGTCTGAGCGAGCTCTATCGTAAGGAAGTCTTCCTTCCCAGCCTTACTGCAGAAACAATTCGGGTGTATGAAGCCGGATCTGCCTGGTGTTTTTTATTCCCCTATGATAGCATGGCTGTCATCGACCAGCCGGTAGGTGCTGAGAACATGGTGCACAACCTTCTCAGCATCCATCGCTCGCTTCCGCCCGGAATCGGAAGCAGCGCGCGTATCCGGTTCGTTTATCAGGTGCTGCGTTCCCGGCCGTCCAAGGAGAGGGACAATGTTGCCAAACAACTTCAGTGCTGTGCCACGTCGCTTCCGGAAAAGGAAATCCCGTGAAAGTGCTCCAGCTTTTCAACAACTGGAAATGGACCGGACCGGCAGAATACGCCCTCAACCTGGCAGCCGAACTGACGGCATCAGGAATTGATACTATCTTTGCGTGCGGCCGCCCTCCCGCCGGGGAAGAGGAAAACACAGCAAGAATTGCCCGGGAACGAGGATTAGAGCCGGTTACTGATTTCTTGCTGAGCAAGCATTTCGATCTTCGCGCCGCCTTGACTGATGTTCGCGGCTTGCGGCAGTTCATTGAACGGGAGCGAATTACCCTGCTCCATACACATCTTACCAATGGGCATCTCCTTGGAGCGCTTGCCATACGGGGTACTCAGCCTCGTCCTGCTCTGATCCGGACCTGCTACGAAAGCAGCGACAGCACGATCAGGGACCGGCTTCTGTCACGATACGCTGCTGATGGCATCATCGCGGTATCGACAATGACTCAGCGGTCACTTACCGGTCAGCAGCGTATCCCGGCCGAGAAGGTTCTCCTCGCTCCTGCTGCCATCGATACCCACCGTTTCGATCCTGCAAGAGGCACCGGTGACAACCGGGCCTGCTGGGGGATCGCTCCGGATACGCCAGTCGTCGGTATCGTCGCCCGGGTACAGATGCACCGGCGTTTTCACATTTTTCTGGAAGCGATTCGCCTAGCGTGCCGGGAAATACCGGATCTGAAAGTGATGGTCATCGGCCGTGGTACGCATATCTCGAAACTCGCTGTCGATCCGGTCCATAACATGGGTTTGCAGAAGCACTTCGTTTTTACCGGGTACCGCAAGGAGGATTATGTCGAGACTCTGAACTGCCTCGATATAAAGATCTTTTTGGTTCCCGGTTCCGACGGCTCCTGTCGTGCAGTGCGGGAAGCAATGGCCTTGGGAAAACCGATCATAGCTGCCCGAAGAGGTATGCTCCCAGAAATAGTGGACCATGCTGTGAATGGTCTGATCATTGACGACTCCAGCCCGGCCTCGCTGGCATCCGCTATCGTGTATCTGGTCCGCAACAAAACCGTGCGGCTGCAGTATGGGCAGGATGCCCTGAAAAAAGCGCATTCAGAGTATTCTTTGAAGCGACAGGCAAAAAAAATCGTAGCATTTTATGAAGCGGTGCTCGCAGCCCGAACTCCGGAATAAGGCGAGCAGCGCTTTCAATCGACTCTACTGCGAGGAACTCATGCCATCGGCGACAGTATCAGTCTGCATAATCACGTATAACGAGGAGAAAAACATTCGGGCGTGTCTGGAAAGCGTTCGGTGGGCCGACGAAATTATTGTCGTTGACTCTTTCAGCAATGATGCTACTGTTAGCATATGCAGTGAATACACACACAATGTAATGCAGCGATCATGGCCCGGACACGTGGAGCAAAAAAACTTCGCCATCGATCAAGCTA
>Ga0116144_10004874_pt1 | contig 12483 bp, 14 predicted proteins | sample AD_UKC035_MetaG_FD_89746 | JGI IMG/M metagenome (GOLD analysis project Ga0116144, IMG submission 89746) | Active sludge microbial communities of municipal wastewater-treating anaerobic digesters from USA - AD_UKC035_MetaG | ecosystem: Engineered > Bioreactor > Anaerobic > Digestate | place: USA... | reverse complement strand
GTAGTTCAGGACGTCGCGCCCGATGTGGGGGAAGAGCCACAGGTAGACGCCGATGACGACGAGAACAACCAGGATGCTGTAGACGACGATCCGGGAGGGCGTCCAGAAGCCGCCGCGCGGCGCTTCGTCCTCCGCGTCCTCCTCCTCCGGCTCTTCCTCCGCCGGCAGGGCTTTCGGCACGGCCGGCGCCGCGTCCCCGCCCGCCGGGGTGCGCGCCGTCGGCGCGGCGGCCGCCTTCTGGACGGGGGGCTCCGGGGTCGGCTCCGCCGTCTGTGCACGGGGTGCCGCGGGCGCCTCCTCCCGCCTTGCCGGCGGCGGGACGGCGTCCTTGAGGGGGTTGATCTCGAAAAACTCGTGACCGCAGCGGCCGCACCGCACCCAGACCCCGTCGCCCGTCATCAGCTCGTCGCTGAACCGGAACTTCGTCGCGCACTGCCTGCACTGGATAATCATCGGTCCCTCTTCCCCTGTGCCTTGAGCCCCGTGCCCCGAGCCTGCAGGGCCGCTGCTACTCCTCCATCACGTAGATGTCCGGCAGGTACCGGGCCTTCTCGTCGAAGTCGATCCCGTAGCCGAGGATGAACCCCTCGTCGAGGTCGAAGCCCACGTAGTCGGCCGTGAACTCGATCTTGCGCCGGTGCTTCTTGTCCACCAGCGCGCAGACCCTGAGGGAGCGGGGGTTCTGGTTCCTGAGCTTCCTGACCAGGAAGTCCAGGGTGATCCCCGTGTCGACGATGTCCTCCACGATGAGCACGTCCTTGCCGGCGATGGGGGTCTCGAGGTCCTTCGTGACGAGGACCTTGCCCGAGGTGGCCGTTCCGGACCCGTAGCTCGCGAGACGGATGAAGTCGATGACGCAGGGTGTCTTGAGGTGCCTCACGAGGTCCGCCATGAACATGAAGGCGCCCTTGAGGACGCAGACCACCACGAGGTCCTTCCCCTCGTAGTCCCGAGAGATCTTTTCCGCCATCTCCCGGACGACCCGGTCGATCTCGTCGCGGGAGAAGAGGATGCGCATCCGGAGCTTTTCCATAACCCCCCTCCTTCAACGATTGTTGAGACTAGCCAAGAGAGAGCGGATTGTCAACGTGAATCCATGGGTTCCCGGCATCGGAGCACGACGGCGTCGAGGCGTTCCCGGATGATCGCCTCGGCCCTGCGCACATCCCCGGCGCTGCGGAAATCGGACTGCAGGCTCAGAAAGATCCGGTCGAAGCGGGATTTCCCGCAGCCCAGGGCCCCGTAGTCGATGGCCTGGATCGAGTACTCCGTCCCGTCGAAGCTGTACTTGCCGAAGCGGTTGGCCGCCTCGGAGCGGAAGGGCCAGGCGAGCTTGAGCTCGAAGAACCGGCGCGCCCCGTTGCGGATCTCCGGGCGGGCGAAGCGCGCGGGGCCCGGCATCTCCCCGAGGGACTCGCTGACGTGCCGGAAGAATTCCTTCACGAGATCGATGTCGGTGACGCAGACGCCGTAGAGGTACCAGTCGTCGAGGATCTCGAGCAGGGCGAGCTTCTCGGCGCGGGCGAGGTAGCTGTAGCTCGGGCAGAAATGGCCGTCGCAGAGATCGCGGCCGTAGAAGGAAGCCTCCCGGAGGTCCCGCCCGCCGTTCTGCATGGGGTGCAGCAGGCAGCCCACCCTGCGTTCCTCCGCGTCGAGGAAGCCCACGTACTCGCAGCAGTGGATGACTTCGTAGCGCCTTGTCCCGTCCTCGAGCCCCTTCACCGTGTCGGAGAAGCGGGGCAGGTCCTCGGGGCCGCCGACGGTGGTGCGAAAGAGCGCCGTGCGGCGCCGCAGTCTCGCCGCCAGGGCCTCGCGGCCCGAGTCGGCGTAATTGTAAAGGCCGCAGCAGGCGCCGCAGGACTTCGAGGCGTCCGGCTGGCAGAGGTGGACGAAGGGGCTGTCGGGCCCGTCGTGCAGGGACAGCGGTCTGCGGGCCGTGGGCGAGCCCCCTTTTGCCGGTTCACACATGACTTGAAAAATTTCCCGATCGCGCATAAGGTGTTCCCCCGGCCTGCCTTTCGGGGCCGGGATGCCGGACGGCGGAAGCGGGTCGTGAACACCCGCCGCCGTTCGAGCCGGGTATATCGGCAAATCGCTTCCGGGGTCAAGCACAAAGGTGGAGGGCAGAGGCACATGAACCGGCGCGGGGAGATCCGGATGCCCAACGGGCTGGTGGCGGAGATCTGGGACGGGTCCCGGATGATCGCCGCCGATACGGCCAGCGTCGTGCTCGTCGTCAGGGTCCCCGTTGCCGTGAAGGGGGAATACTTCGAGTCGTCGGCCGACTGCGAGAGGACGAGGCGGGTCTTCGGTCCCGAGATCGTCTTCGAGTTCCGCAACGAGCGGACCTTCGTCCCCGCCGGGGAGCGGGAGGCCCTGTTCGAGGAATTTCTCGCCGCCTTCAGGAAGGACGTTCTGCCCTACCTGTCGAAGGAGCATTTCCCGAGGCGCTACGTCCTCTCGAAGCACCGGGAGATCGTGAAGAACCCGTGGAAGTACCCGGCCGCGGATGAGGAGGATGACGAGGGCGCATCTGGACGATCGGAGAAGGTAAGAAGGTGAGAGGGTGAGAACGTTGGATGAGTCGGTGCCAAACGCTTGCGTTCTGCTTCTTCAACCTTCTTGCCCTCAGACCCTCTTGCCTCCTGCCTTCGGAGACGTTTGAACCGCTCGATGACACGACGTTAAAGGTAGACATGTCCTGTCATGGACCCGAACACCGCCTGCTCGAGACCTTCCTGGCCCTCGTCGAGAAGCCGAGCCGCTACATCGGCGGCGAGGCCAACGCCGCGGACAAGGACCGCTCCGCCTGCCGGCTGCGCGTCGCCCTGGCCTTCCCCGACGCCTACGAGGTGGGCATGTCCCACCTGGGGCTCCAGATCCTCTACGCCATCCTGAACGCCCACCCGCACGTCTGCGCCGAGCGCGTCTACGCCCCCTGGCCGGACATGGAGGCGAGGCTGCGGGCGGCGGGGCTGCCCCTCGCGACGCTCGAGTCCGGCACGCCGCTTGAGGCCTTCGACCTCATCGGCTTCTCCCTGCAGTACGAGCTGTCCTACACCAACGTCCTGACCATGCTCGACCTGGGACGGGTGCCGCTGCGCGCGAAGGACCGGCGCGAGGGGGACCCCATCGTGATCGCCGGGGGTCCCTGCGCGTTCAACCCGCTGCCCATGGCGCCCTTTTTCGATGCCTTCGTCATCGGCGAGGGTGAGGAGGTGATCTCCGAGATCGCCGACGTTCTCCTGGAGGCAAAGGGGAAGAACCGGCGGCGCGAGGAGATCCTGGAGCGCCTCGGCGTCCTGGGGGGCCTCTACGTCCCGGCCCGGTTCCGGGGGGGGAGCCGGGTGCGCAAACGCCTCGTCGCCGATCTCGACCGGTGGCATCACCCGCTGAGGCCCGTCGTGCCGCTCATGAACACGATCCACGACCGCATTTCCCTCGAGATCGCCCGGGGCTGCACCCGGGGATGCCGGTTCTGCCAGGCCGGGATGGTCTGGCGGCCCGTGCGGGAGCGCAACCCCTCGACGCTGCTCGCAATGGCCGAGGAGGCCCTCGGGGCGACGGGCTACGACGAGATCTCGCTGCTGTCCCTGAGCGCGGGCGACTACTCGCGGATCGAGCCGCTGCTGGGGGAGCTGATGAACCGCTACAGCAGCCGGCGGGTGGCCCTGGGGCTGCCGTCGCTTCGCGTCGAGACCCTGACCCCGAGGCTCATCGAGGAGATCCGCCGCGTCCGCAAGACGAGCTTCACCATCGCCCCCGAGGCCGGGACGCAGCGGCTGCGCGACATCATCAACAAGGGCAACACCGAGGCGGACCTCCTCGAGACGGCCCGGCGCGTCTTCGAGGGCGGGTGGAAGTCCATCAAGCTCTACTTCATGATCGGCCTGCCCGGCGAGCGCGGGGAGGATCTCGAGGGGATCGCCGACCTGGCCCATCGCGTCATGCGGGAGGGCAGGGGTCGGCAGGTCAACGTGGGACTCTCCACCCTCGTCCCCAAGCCGCACACGCCCTTCCAGTGGGTCCGCCAGATCGGCCTCGAGGAGACGCTGGCCGCGCAGGGACACCTCAAGCGGCGGCTGGCGAACCGCAACATCAGCTTCAAGTGGCACGACGCCCGGATGAGCCTCCTGGAGGGGCTCTTCTCGCGGGGCGACGAGCGGCTCGCCGACCTCGTGGAAAAGGCCTGGTCGCTCGGCGCCCGATTCGACGGGTGGAGCGACCGTTTCCTCTTCGAGCGCTGGGAGGAAGCCCTTCGGCGATCGGGCATCCGCCTCGAGGAACACCTGCGCGGCCGGGGCACGGCGGAACCCCTGCCCTGGGAGATGGTCGATGCCGGGCTCGACAGGGCATTCCTGCTTGCGGAATACGAAAAATCCCTGCGGGGCGAGCCGACCCCCGACTGCCGCCGCGAGGGTTGCCGGGGCTGCGGGGTCTGCGACGGCTCGCTCGTCGTCATCCGGGAGGCCGAGGGGGTCCCGGACCGCCCGGCCCCCGCCGCCGATGCGGCTCCGGCGGCCGGCGCGCCCCCGGTTTCGCGCTGGCGGCTCGTCTTCGCCAAGACGGGGATGTCGCGGTTCCTCTCCCATCTCGAGGTCTCCTCGGCGCTGACCCGGGCCGTCAAGCGAAGCGGCCTCGCCCTTCGGTACTCGGAGGGGTTCCACCCGCACCCGAAAATCTCCTTCCCCTTTGCCACGGCCGTGGGGATGGAGAGCCTCGAGGAGTTCGCCGACATCCAGCTCGAGGGCGTCATCGGCGACGCCCGGGAGGCTGCGGGGCGGATCAACGCGGCGCTGCCCCGGGGCCTCGAGGTCCGTCGCATCGAGCGCCTCGAAAGCGGCGAGGCGCCCGTGGCGAAGATCGTCAGGGGGTTTCGCTACCGCGTTTCCCTGCCCCCCGAGCTTTGCGGGGAGGACCTGGAGCAGCGCATCGCCCGTTTCCTGGCGCTGCCGTCCGTCATCGTGGAGCGAGAGGGCAAGGGCGGGGTTTCGCGCAAGGACGTGCGCCCCTACGTGGAGGGGATTGCCCTGGATCGCGGCGCCGGCTCCCTGGAGATCGTCCTCCGGTTTGACGAAGGCCGGACCGCGAGGCCGGCCGACATCCTCGGCCTGGCCCTCGGGCTGGACGACGAGGGACTCCGGGGCCTGCGGGTCGTCAAGACGCGGACGATCCTGGAGAGCGACGAGGGCTGAAGGTCGCCGGTCAGCCTCTCCGGCGGTCCCACTTGAAGCAGCTTCCCGGGAACTGCTTGGCGTACTTCTTCATCTCCGATGCCCGCTCCGTCATCTCGCCGAAGTGGCTGAAGGGCCCCGCGGACGTGTCGGTGATCCCGATGGAGATGCTGGTGAGCGGGAAGGTCCGTGCGGCGCCCTGGCGGTCCACCGACTGGATGCAGCCCCTCTCGCGGTCCTCGGCGTCGTAGAAGCCCGGGATGATCCGGTCGAAGGTGGTCACCAGCTCCTGCGAGGCGGCCTCGATGCCCTCGGGGCTCATGATGTAGACGAAGTCGTCGCCCCCGATGTGCCCCACGAAGCTGCGCTCCCGCTGCTTGTCCTTCACCGCGCCGAGAATGAGCCGCCCCGTGATGCGGATGATGTCGTCGCCCCGGGAGAAGCCGTACTTGTCGTTGAGGGGCTTGAACTGGTCCAGATCGGCCCAGGCCAGCGCGAAGGCCTCTCCCCGGTCGAGGCGCTCCTGGATCTCCCGGTTGATGGAGATGTTGCCGGGCAGGCGCGTCAGGGGGTTGATCTCCACGATCCGCTCCGAGCGCAGGATGCACAGATTGACCCGCCGCAGGATCTCCCGGTCCAGGGCCCGCCGCCAGATGTAATCCTCGAACAGCAGGGAGTCCCCCGGGGTGAGAGCGTCTTCGTCGCCCAGCACGGCCAGCACCGTGAGGTTGCGGAACATGGGGTCCTCCTTGAGCTGGCTCAGGGCGCCGACGGAGACGAGGTCCTTCGGGTCCACGTCGAGGACGACCAGGTCCGGCGGGCTCGTGCTGCAGATCAGTCCCATGGCCGACTGGATGCGGTCGAACAGGATGACCCGGTAGCCGTGACGGATCCGGTTCTCCACGGTGCTCGTGAGCCCCATGTCGCGGGAGATGACGATCACGGTTTTCATGTCGCGCCGCTTCTCCTTCCATCGGGCCGCTCGACGGGCCGGCGATTCGAAATCATGAAGTGAGGAAGCCGTGAAGAGCGGAAGATCGGCGGGGATGAAAAATCTTGTCCCGTCCGCTCTTCCTCATTCCTGCTCCCCCGGTTTCCGCAAGGCTGCATCCGAGGCGGATGAAACGCGGATCGCGGGACCCGACCCCGGCCGTGCGGTCAGGACCTGAACTCCTCCTCGGTCTGCTCGACGGAATCCTCGAGCTCTTTGAGGATTTCCCTCAGGTCCGCCTCCGACAGGCCGAGGGTGTCCCAGGCCCCGGGATTGACCTCGGGGACGAGGCGGTCGCCCGAATACCCGATGCCCCGGGCCTTCACGATCACGTCGGCCGTGTGGACGATGGCCGTCTCGAGAGACGCCAGGGAGGAGCCCTGGGGACGGTGATGGTTTGCGATGCACTCGCAGAGCTTCCGGGGGAAGTGCCATTTTTCCGCCAGCCAGCCCGCCACGGCGGCATGGGTCTCGGAGAAGCGGCCGCGCTCGGCGTCGAAGATGGCGATCCCCGCCGCCTCGGCCTCCTTGACCGTCCGGTCGTACTCCTCGGGCCAGACGAGGGTGAGGATGACCTTGCCCACGTCGTGCAGCAGCCCCGCCACGAAGACCTCCTCCGGCTCCTTGAGGCCTTTCATGCGGCCCAGGACCTTCGAGGCGATGGCGACCCCGATGGAGTGCTCCCTGAGGCCGATCATGGCCTTGTGCATGATCTCGAAGACCGACACGCTCAGCAGCAGCCCCTTCACCACGTTGAGACCCAGGAGCATGACGGCGTGGTTGACCGACGAGATCCGGCCCGGGAACCCGTAGAGGGCCGAGTTCACCATCTGGAGGATCTTGGTGGTCAGGGCCGGATCCTGTGATACGAAGTAGCTGATTTCATTGAGAGAAATCTTTGGATTCTCGATGATCGTCGACAGCTGCTTCAGCACGCTGGGGATCGTGGGAATGGTGCTGATGTTCTCCACCCGGCTCCGGAGGGCTCTGGGGTCCATCTCAGCCATACATCGCCTCGATATGCTCTTGGACCGCCTTCTTGAGGAGCGCCATCCGGGGGTTGCCCCCCACCTTTCGGAATCGCTCCTCCAGGGCGGCGAGGAGTTCCTCTTTCGGCCGCGCGGGCCGGGACGGTCCGTCGATGTAGACGCTGTCGACGCCCATGTTCTCGATCTTCGAGATGCGGGCCTCCGTCAGTTCGGTCCCCGCGGCCATGAGGACCATGCCCGAGGTATTCTCCAGGGGCCGGGCCAGCTTCATGCCCGGCCTGAGCTGCTCGACGGGTATTTTGGGCATCGATTCGCGGTCCTTTCGCTGACGTTGTCAAGATGAGGCATGCAAATTCCGTGGAAAAATGTTAGAAGGGAGCATCGGGCCCCCGCGCACGGGAAAAGGCCGGGGCACCGGGCCGATAAAAGTTGTTGACAAACAGCGTTGAATCCCTATAATTGCTGTTTTCAATTTCCCTTCAAGGAACCGGACATGTACGCAGTCATCAAAACGGGCGGAAAACAGCACAGGGTCTCCGAGGGGGACGTCCTGAGGGTGGAAAAGCTCGAAGGCCTCAAGGGCGACACCGTCGTCTTCGAGGAGGTCCTCCTGGTGTCGAAAGAGGACCAGACCCGCGTGGGCACCCCGGTGGTCGAGGGCGTCAGGGTCGTCGGCGAGATCGTCCACTAGGGTAAGGGGCCCAAGATCATCATCTTCAAGAAGAAGCGCCGCAAGGGGTTTCTGAAGAAGACGGGGCACCGGCAGCCTCTCACCGAGGTCCGGATCAAGGAAATATCGCTTTAATCAGCTTCAGGAGCGTGGAACGATGGCACACAAGAAAGGCCAGGGCAGCAGCCGCAACGGCAGAGACAGCAACGCCCAGCGAAGGGGGGTCAAGGTCTACGGCGGCGAAGCCGTCAGCGCAGGCTCCATCCTCATCCGCCAGCTCGGCACGAAGATCCACCCGGGACGCAACGTCGGCATCGGCAAGGATTATACGATTTTCGCCAAGATCGACGGCGTCGTGAAATTCGAGCGCTTCGGGAAGGACCGCAAGAAGGTCAGCGTCTACGCGTCCTAGCCTTCCCGGCTCCCCGAGACACACAACCCGGCGTGAATCAGATTGTCCAGGCCCTCGGTGATCGATCGAGGGCCTTTTTATTGGCATCGGAGCCCGCAGCCGGGGCTTCCCCGGTTCCCCGGGAAACGATGCGGGTCAGGGGTGGATTCTTGAAGTTCGTCGACGAGGCGAAAATCTACGTCAAGGCCGGCGACGGGGGCCGCGGCTGCGTGAGCTTCCGGCGGGAGAAGTACGTCCCCCGGGGCGGCCCCAACGGGGGCGACGGCGGCAAGGGCGGCGACGTGGTCGTCGTGGCCTCGGCAAGCCACCGGACCCTGCTGGATCTCAAGTTTCAGCAGCACCACGTGGCGCGCCACGGGGGCCACGGCGAGGGCAGCGACCGCACGGGCCGCAATTCCGAGGATGTGGTGATCCCCGTGCCGGTCGGGACGATCGTCGCCGATGACGCAACGGGGGAGGTCCTGGCGGACCTCGTCGAGGACGGCCAGCGCGTCATCGTGGCCAGGGGCGGCCGGGGCGGAAAGGGGAACGCCTTTTTCGCCACGTCCACCAACCGGGCGCCCCGCTATGCCCAGCCGGGCGAGCAGGGCGAGGAGCGCTGGATCCGCCTCGAGCTGAAACTGCTGGCCGACGTCGGGGTCATCGGGTTCCCCAACGCCGGCAAGTCGACCCTCATCGCCCGGGTCTCGGCGGCGAAACCGAAGATCGCCGACTACCCCTTCACGACGCTCACCCCGAACCTCGGCGTCGTGCAGTACAAGAATTTCGGCACCTTCGTGATCGCCGACATCCCCGGCCTCATCGAGGGGGCCACCGGGGCGTCGGTCTCGGGACCCGGTTTCTGCGGCACGTGGAGCGGACGGCCGTCCTGGTCCACCTCCTGGATCTCTCCGGCGAGGCCCCCGTGAGCGGGTGGCGCAATTTCGAGACCATCAACCGGGAGCTCGAGCTCTACGACCCGGCCCTGGCGAAAAAGCCCCAGGTCGTGGCGATCGGCAAGGCGGATCTCCCGGAAACGAGGGAACGGGCGAAAAAAGAAATTGACTTCTTCCGGCGGAAAAAGATAGAAGTCTTTTTAATTTCAGCAGTTACGGGCGAGGGGATCGACGCCCTGATCGCGGCGGTCGTGAAAAAACTCAAAGGGGATGAACGGGAAGACCATGAGCACTGAGCGCAAGAAAATCCTCGCCGGCGTCCGGCGGGTCATCGTCAAGATCGGCAGCGGCGTCCTCACGGGCAGCGAGGGCCTCGACCGGGACATCATCCAGCAGCTCGTCGACGAGATGGCGGCGCTGATCAAGAAAGGCTACCACATCGTCATCGTCACCTCCGGGGCCATCGCCTCGGGGAAACACCGCATGGGCATCTCGGGCAAGCTCAAGAGCATGCCCGAAAAGCAGGCCTGCGCCGCCATCGGGCAGAGCCGGGTCATGCGCGTCTACTCCACGGCCTTCGGGAAACACGACCTCTACGTGGCCCAGATCCTGCTGACCATGGAAGACCTGACGGACCGCAAGCGCTTCATCAACGTGAAGAACACCCTGTCCACCCTGATGGAGTGGAACGTCATCCCCATCATCAACGAAAACGACACCGTTGCCGTCGACGAGATCAAGTTCGGCGACAACGACCACCTCGCCGCGATGGTGGCCAACATCACCGAGGCCGACCTCGTCATCAGCCTGACGAACACGGAGGGGCTCTTCGACCGCAACCCCAAGGCCCCGGGGGTGAAAAAAGCCAGGCTGATCGGGGTGGTGCGCGAGATCACCGACGAGATCGAGGCCATGGCCACGGCCGAGACGGACCCCACCGGCATGGGCGGGATGCGCAGCAAGATCCTGGCGGCCCGGAAGGTCACGGCCTGCGGGATCCCCTACATCATCGCCCGGGGCAAGAAGAAGGGGATCCTCGGAGAGATCTTCTCGGGCAAGGACGTGGGGACCCTCTTCCTCCCCATGACGGAATGCCTGTCGAGCCGGGAGTACTGGATCGCCTTCACGCTGCGCTCGCGGGGAAAGCTCTTCGTCGACGACGGCGCGAGGAAGGCCATCGTGGAGAACGGCAAGAGCCTGCTGCCCTCGGGCATCGAGCGTGTGGAGGGGGAATTCGTCGTGGGCGACCCCGTGCTCGTGATCGGCCCGGACGGGAAGGCCGTCGCCAAGGGCCTCGTCAACTACAGCGCCCAGGAACTGCACAAGATCCAGGGCCTCAAGTCCTCGAAGATCGAGCAGGTTCTCGGCTACAAGCACTACGACGAGGCCATCCACCGGGACAACATGGCCGTCCAGAAGGCCCAGAGGGCGAGAGGGTAGGGCACAGGGTCCGGGGTACAGGGAGTCCCGCCGTCGACGTTTCCCCCCGATCCCCTCTACGCGATGACGTATTCCGGGAGCACCTTCCCGGTTTTGTCGAACCGCACGCCTTCCATCTCCAGCAGGGCCCGCTTGAGCGCGAGCCCGCCGGAGAAGCCCCCCGGCGAGCCGTCCGACCGGACAACCCGGTGGCAGGGGAACAGCAGGGGGAAGGGGTTCTTCGCGCACCCCCGGCCTGCGGCCCTCGCCGCGCCCGGGGCCCCTGTTCTCGCGGCGAGCCGCCCGTAGGGGATGACCTTCCCACGGGGGACGGCTGCGAGCGCGGCAAGCACCCTCCGCTCGAAGGGCGTCAGCCGGTCCCTGTCGAGCACGGTGGCGTCGAAGGGGACGGGCTTCCCCGCCAGGATGCCCCGAATCCCCCTTGCGAGGGTTGCGACGGCACCGCAGGATCCCTCGGTCGCCTTCGGGAAAAGACTGCGGATCTCCCGGATCGTTTGCCGTTCCGGGGCCGGCAGGCCGATGCGGACGACCCGTGGGCCGCGCCCGTCCTCGGACCAGACGATTGCCGCAGAGCCGAGGCGGGTCTCGACGAGCTCGAAGAAATAAAGCGGCGGGGCGGTCATGGAACCCTCGTTTGACAGGAAGCCTCCGCTTCCCCCGGGATGCGGCAATCCTACCAGAAAACGGCCCGGGTGCAAAGCGATACGTCACGAGGGGGCCGAGGCAACAGAAGGGGGCCGTTGGCGGATATCTATTTCTACCTGATCGTTGTCGCCTTTCTGGCCGGGTTCATCCAGGGACTTTCCGGGTTCGGCTCCGTCCTGTTGTCGCTGCCCCTCATGGTGCTCTTCCTGGACATCCGCGAGGCGATCCCCCTCGTCAACCTCATGGGCGTGATCCTCACGGTGATCCTCATCGTCCAGCTTCGGGCGCACTGGGAATGGGGGAAGATCCTGCCGCTGCTGGCCGGGGCCTGCCCGGGGATCCCCGTCGGGGTCTGGCTCCTCAAGCGGATGGACCCGGTGCACGTCCAGGCCGTTCTCGGGGTGGTTCTCCTGGCTTATGCCCTCTACGGGCTGCTCTTCAAGCTGCCGATCGGGAAATGGACCGGCCGCTGGGCCTATCTGTTCGGTTTCCTCGCCGGCTGCCTGGGCGGCGCCGTCAGCGCCTCGGGCCCGCCGGTGATCGTCTACACCTCCCTGCAGGCCTGGACGAAGGACCAGATCAAGGTCACCCTCCAGGGGTTCTTCGTCGTCTCGGGGCTGCTCATCGGGTTCTTCCACGCCGCCGGAGGCCTGACGACGCACCGGGTCATCGTGCTTTTCCTGGTCACGATCCCCACCCTCCTGGCCGGGACGTGGACCGGCTCGCTCCTGTACGGCAGATTCAGGGAGGAAGGCTACCGCAGGGTCATGCTCGGTCTGCTGGGCGCTCTCGGGGTCTTCACGCTGGCGAGGGTGCTCTAGGGCGGGGTGCGGGGACTCGGATGAAGATGGAAGTGAAGAAGACGGGAAGGCGGCAAGCGCGGGAAATCCTGCAAGAGGCTGTCCGCTGAAAGCCGTTCCGAACTTCTGAACTTCCCAACATCACGGCTTTTTCCGGGCGCGGTCCCTGTTTTTCAGCTTGACAGGTCCTCGAAACTTATGTATTAAAGCGCCTTTAAGATTGTACCCGCAAGGAGGATACGCGTTTGGCTACCCATCGTTCGGCGGAAAAAAGGGACCGGCAGAGCAAGAAGCGCAAGGCCCGCAACGCGGCCGTGAAATCGCGGACGAAGACCGAGATCAAGAAAGTGCTGGCTGCGGTGGAGAGCAAGGACGGGGAGGGTTCCGAGAAGGCCCTCAAGAGCGCCATCCGGGTCATCAAGAAGGCCGCCTCGAAGGGCGTCTATCACAAGAACAACGCCTCGCGCAAAGTCTCCCGCCTGACCCG
>Ga0116144_10004870_pt1 | contig 12488 bp, 11 predicted proteins | sample AD_UKC035_MetaG_FD_89746 | JGI IMG/M metagenome (GOLD analysis project Ga0116144, IMG submission 89746) | Active sludge microbial communities of municipal wastewater-treating anaerobic digesters from USA - AD_UKC035_MetaG | ecosystem: Engineered > Bioreactor > Anaerobic > Digestate | place: USA... | reverse complement strand
GTGATGGCGTGTTTCAGGTGAAGGCAACAGGCGGCGACACCCACCTGGGAGGTGACGATTTTGACAAAGTCATCATTCAACACTTGGTCGATGAATTCAAAGCGCAAAATCAAATCGATCTTACCGCTGATTCACAGGCCACTCAACGCCTCAAGGAAGCAGCAGAAAAGGCAAAAATTGAGCTGTCCTCAAGCATGGAAGCGCAGATTCAGCTTCCATTCATATCGGCAGGACCCAATGGGCCACTGCATATTGCAACGACACTGAGCCGTGCAAAGCTTGAATCCCTGGTTGAGGGGCTTATCGCAAAAAGCTTCGAGTCGGTGACCAAAGTGCTTCAGGATGCGGGCATTACCAAAGACAAGGTCAATGAAATTGTTTTGGTTGGTGGCATGACCCGCATGCCGAAAGTGGTTGAAGAGGTGAACAAATACTTTGGCAAAGAAGCACACCAGGGAGTCAATCCGGATGAGGTGGTGGCCATAGGTGCCGCCATTCAAGGAGGAGTGCTTTTGGGCGACACAAAAGATGTGGTGCTTTTAGATGTAACCCCACTTACCCTTGGCGTTGAGACACTTGGTGGCGTTATGACACCGCTTATCAACCGCAACACCACCATACCAACGAGTAAATCCGAGACATTCTCAACTGCAGCAGACAATCAGACATCGGTTGAGGTGCATGTGTTGCAGGGTGAGCGACCGATGGCTCGAGATAATAAATCACTTGGCCATTTCACACTTGACGGCATTCCACCCGCACCGCGCGGTGTGCCACAGGTTGAAGTCGCCTTTGATATTGATGCAAATGGTATCCTCACCGTGACTGCAAAAGAGAAAACCACGAGCAAAACAGCAAACATCAAAATCACCGGATCAACGGGCCTTTCAAAAGACGAGATAGAAAAGATGAAATCTGAAGCGGAGCAAAATGCGGCCGCAGATAAAGAAGCTCGCGAGAAGATAGAATCAAAAAACAGGGCAGACACTCTCATTTATCAGGCAGAGAAAGCCTTGAAAGAAGCAGGTGAAAAAGCTCCGGCTGAGGTTAAGACAGATGTTGAAGCCAAGATAAAGGCGCTTAAGGACAACTTGGAATCTGGCACAAAAGCAGATTTGGACGCAAAGTCTAATGAGCTTCAGCAGGCAATTGCCAAGCTGGGATCAGCATCACCTCAAACAGGTGGCGAGGCACAGCCAGAAGCGGGGGCCGCTCAGCCTGATGCAGGAGCAAAACCTCCCCAAGGCGACGAGAAGAAAGTTGAAGAGGGCGAAGTGGTGGGATAAGCAAGGGAAAAGTTTGCTTATAAATGTGAGGGTTTTTCCGTGCCCTAGGTTTATTTCATTTCATATGGGAGGTATCATAGAAATTAATGACACTCTGCGTATTTCAAAAGCACAGGGGTTTCCTGCCGATCTTGAAATCAAAAAACATTTGGTAAAGCCAATTAGTTTTGATGTGGTCAAAGATAAAATATTTACTTTTAGAAACAAGTCAAGAATTCGGATCTATAAGATTCCTCCCGTTCGCAACTTTTTAGTAGAAGATATAAATGACAAATGGTTGTATTGGGGGTTGATACACATTCTCAATGTGCACCATGATTATGAAAATCAGACCACATCTGGGAATTTTCGGGTTATTTATCTCAATTCACCAGAAGAGATGAGGCAGGCGTATGCACTCATTGACAGAAATGCTAACAATGATTATTTTGCAAGTTGAAATATGTCTGATTACTACTCCACCCTAGGAGTTTCAAACTCTGCATCGGCAGATGAGATAAAATCCGCATATAAGCGGAAGGTGGTGGAGTGGCATCCGGACCGAAACAAAAGTAAAGAAGCCCCGGAGATGATTAAGAAAATCAACAAAGCGTACGAGGTGCTCTCAGACCCGCAAAAGAAATCCATGTATGATCAGCTTGGACATGACAATTATGAAAAGCGTGGGCCAACATCTGCATCATCGGGCCAAGGTTGGCCGGGAGGAGCTTACCAATACTCGACCGGGGGCCCGGGTGGTTTTAATGTCGAGTTTGATTTCGGTGGCGCCGGGGTTGAGGATATATTTGAAACATTCTTTGGTGGTGCACGAGGCTACGGAGGAGGGCGTGCGCGCCCCAGACGCGGTGTGTATGAGATGACACTCATCTTTGATGAGGCGGTGCGCGGAGTGACGAAACAAACAGTGATAAGCGGAGCATCAAAAGATATCAAGATACCTGCGGGGGTGGATAATGGCATGCGGATACGTTTTAGTGATTTTGATGTGGTCGTCCATGTAAAGCCACATCCTCATTTCCGACGTGAAGGCCAGGATTTGTACTATCAAATGGATGTACCATTCACGACAGCAGCCTTAGGCGGTGTTGTTCGGGTGCCTCTTATTGAAGGTCATATTGATTTAAAAGTTCGCCCTGGAACTCAATCGGGAAGCGTGGTTCGACTCACCGGCAAAGGCATTCCTTACCCCAATCGCAATCAATGGGGAGATTTTTATGTGACGTATCAGGTGCACGTACCTCAGCGCATGAATGCAAAAGCGAAAAAACTACTTGAAGATTTGCGGAAAGAAATCGGATAGCTTTTGTATCACATGCACCACACGTATGCGCACACTCCCTCAAAACATAACGCACTACCGCACGTACCTTCGTATGATGCAAGCGATAGAAACATATTTGCACAACAACAATTTCTTAAAAGTGGATTTGCCCGTGATGCTTCCTGCGCTCATCCCGGAAAGTTATCTGGAAGTGTTTGAAACCGAGTATCGATACTTTGACACCCGGCGGAGTTTTTACTTGGCCCCCTCACCAGAGCTTCTCTTGAAAAGACTTCTTGTTGATGGAGTCGGGAATTGCTACTATCTGGGAAAAGCATTTAGAAATAGTGAGCCGGAGAGCTCTAAACACCGCGGGGAGTTTACCATGTTGGAAATGTATAAGGTTGGTGCGGACTATTTACAACTTGCCGACACAGTGCTTGAAATGCTTCAGGCGCTTCATGTGGCTACACGACCAAAACACACTTCCTCTCAGATGATGCGCACATATCAGGGCATCTCTTTTGATTTGTCCAAATGGGAGAAGCTCACGGTAGCTGAAGCATTTAAACGGTATGCCCAAATAGGCGCTGAAGAACTTTTCGATGAAGAGCAATTTATCGCATCAGCTCGTAAAAAGGGATATCAGACAGTGTGCACGGACAGCTTGGGTGAACATACCTACTCGTATGAAGATCTTTGGTCGCAAATATATGCAAATGAGATCGAGAAAAATCTTGGCACTGCGGGGCACCCCACAATTTTGTATGACTACCCCATTCAATTTGCAAGTCTTGCCAAGCCAAACGTAGACGGTACGACTGCCGCCCGGTTTGAAATGTATATTGCGGGTGTCGAGCTGGGCAATTGTTATGGAGAGTTGAGTGATTGGAAGTTGCAACATGATCGCTTGGTGAAAGAACAGCAAAAGCGAGAAGTGTCTGGTAAAATTGCCCATGTCCCCGACTGGGGCTTTATTGATGCCTTAAAGCGTGGCCTTCCCGACTGTGCAGGAATTGCGATAGGGGTTGAGCGATTGGGCATGATTATTGCAGATGTTGCATCAATTGCTGATATTCGCCTTATTGAAATCGATTAAAAAATTACTTTTCAAACTATTTATATGAAAACATACGCCGGCGGTTTAAAAAAGGGTGATTTTATCATTCATCAGGGGAGCATTAACCAAGTTATAAAAACCGAGTTTTATTCACCGGGCAAAGGATCGGCGCTTATGCATACGAAGCTCAAAAACGTGCAGACGGGTAAGACGGTTGACTATGCGTTTAAATCCAATGAAGATGTTGAAACGGTCGAAGTCAACAGTATTGAGATGCAATATATGTATAAGGATGCGGAATCTCTCTACTTTATGAATGCGCAAACATATGACCAAGTTGCCGTGCCGGTGGGTATGGCTGAAGGGTTTGTACAATATTTAAAAGAAGGGGATAAACTTTACGTGTTTATGCAAGAAGACAAGGCGCTTTCGGTTCGGGCACCGCTCACCGTCCGGCTTAAAATCACCCACACAGAAGATGCCGTGAAGGGTGACACTGTCTCTAACGCCCGCAAGCCTGCAACAACCGAAACCGGTGCCACAGTGATGGTACCTCTTTTTGTAAAAGCGGGGGAAGTCGTCACCATAAATCCTGAAACAGGAGAGTATGTGGGAAGATCTGCAGAGTAATCACCCCTTGTGAATTTTCTGGCTCAAATCTTTGCATGAGCGGATATTTTTGGGATGATACTGGTTGCTTAACCCAATACGCTTTGCTTCGGCAAGTACTTTCTCAAACCCCATCGTTTTTCGCACCTCACCAAGCAACCCAACCTCACCCACATACACAGATGATGGGGGGAGCGCCACTTCTTTGACGGATGATACTATGGCGGCAATCACGGCTAAATCTGCAGCGGGCGATTTTACATTCACCCCTCCTGCGATATTCACATACACATCGTATCCATCAAGATGAATGCCCATATGTTTTTTAATGACCGCCAAAAGAAGCAGCATGCGATTGTAGTCAATGCCATTAGAAACTCTGCGCGGTGAGGGGAATGTGGTTTTGGTGGCAAGGGCCTGAACCTCAAAAAACAACGGCCGCTTGCCTTCCATGATGCCTGCGGTGGCACGGCCGGGTACGGGTTGCTCATCTGACGTTGCTTGGGCAACAAACACAAGAGGATTGTCTACTTCAACCAGTCCCGCACTTTGCATTTCAAAAATACCTATCTCATCGGTTGAGCCGAAGCGGTTTTTGGTGGCGCGCAATATGCGAAAATGCGATACTTTTTCACCCTCAAACGTAAGCACCGTGTCGACCATATGCTCGACAATTTTAGGCCCCGCAATGTCGCCATCTTTGGTGACGTGCCCAATGAGGATCATGGCGATGTGCTTTTCTTTGGCAAGACGGACGAGTTGCAATACACACTCACGCAGTTGAGCAACCGAGCCGGGTGCTCCTTCTTGCGTTTTTGAGTACACCATTTGAATTGAATCGACGATGATAATGTCAGGTGGTATTTTCATTTGCTCTATCCCATCGGTAATACCTTCAATCTGAAGCGTATCGGAGAAGGTGCATCGAGTAAGTGATGTGCCGAGTCGGTCAGCTCGGTGTTTGATTTGGTTGGCCGATTCTTCTCCTGAAATGTAGAGTGAGTTAAGTGAGGGGATTGCTTGAAGCAGGAGGGTAGATTTGCCGATACCTGGCTCGCCTGTCAGAAGTACCACTTGGCCAGGAACAAAACCAAGGCCAAGCACCCGGTCAAACTCGCCAATGCCAGTGACCAGGCGACGCTGCGCACGCTCATCTTTGGGAATTTCGGCGAGGTTGGTGGTGGTGAAGGGGGCCGTTTTGTCGGTTTTGCGTTTGGATTTTTCTTCCATGCCACGGGCTTGTTTGAGCGTATTCCACGCTCCACAATCAGGGCATTTGCCGATAAAGGTGGCAGAACCATACCCACATTGGTCACAGATGAAAAATGACATATGAGGCATTATCCGGCATACACGATAAAATTACAATAAGGGAGTGAGCATGGTTACCATATGGGGAGGTTTTTGTGAGTTCTAAAACGAAGTGCACCACCCATGGTAGAATAGGTTGATTTAACAATCTAACTATGGGTATGTCACTGACAACATACAGTCACCTGTCTCTTGTGGAGCGTGAGAGACTGTTTGGACTGTTAAAACAAGGTAAATCGCTCAGAAACATAGGAAAAGAGCTGGGCAGAAGTCACACCTCTCTCGCTCGAGAGATTAAACGAAATAGTAAGTATGGGAGAGCATATATCCCCTGTAGGGCACAAGCTCGATATGAGCGAGTGACTGTCCGTCAACGGAGGAAAGGACCTCTGAAGAACCCCGGAGTATACCTCTATGTACGAGAGCATCTGCGAAGAGGTTGGAGTCCCCAGACGATAGCAGGCAGACTGTATCTGGAGGTACCGGGAGAGTCTATCACGGGTGAGACTATCTACCGATACATATACCAAACAGCCAAAAGAAGAAAGCAGTTTGTAAAGTACCTGACCCATGCCCACACCAAGAGGAGAAGGCTCACAGGGAGATCAGTACAAAAAGCACCTCGAATACCCTTTGCCATACTCATAGATCACAGGCCCACAAAGATCAACACACGGGAGTCTCTTGGCCACTGGGAGACGGATCTGATGGAATCAAGGAGAGATTGTCCGGTAGCTCTCTGCGTATCTACTGAACGAGTAACAAGATATGTACGCATTACAAAGATACATAATAAAACAGCAGGGGAAAAGAACAGGTCGGTACACACATCACTTGCTCCACTTCCTGATAGACTCGTGAGATCAGTCACCATCGACAATGGGTCTGAGAACACCGGATGTTTTGATTGGGGTCTGCCGGTATATCGCTGTAACCCCTATCACAGCTGGGAGAAGGGTACGGTTGAAAACACCATTGGGAGAATCAGACGATATATACCAAAAGGAACTGATCTTGATAGATATTCACCTGCAGATATTCAAAGATTAGAAGATATGATGAACAACACACCAAGGAAATGTTTGAACTATCTAACCCCCAAAGAATCTCTGTTACAATTTCTTAAATACAAACCAACCTACAAACCTAAGTGGTGCACTTCCAAGTAGAATTCAGGTTTCATAAAATATATGCATAAATTGACTTATAATTGACCCGCAGCTATCCGAGGGCTGTTGAGCCCTCGGCTGCAACGCGTAGCACTTTACAATTTGATGGAATGGGTGTTCCATGCCAAGGTGCTCAATGTGCAGTAGAGCGTGTTGATAGAATTCTATATGAATATTGCAGAGCAGCTCGGACTACCATTAACTCTCCCGATTTACAGTCCCATCTTAAGATTAAAGATGAGTGTGTAGGCTCTAGCCGAGAACCAACATCAGATCGTGTCAATAAAAGATGCGGAGCGGTAGTTATCGGGACAGTCGCGGTAGTGAGTCCAAACGAATAATAGGACACTAATGCATCACATTTTCTCCACTGTTTCAAATCCGAGTGATCGAATGCCGCGTGTGAGCACATCATGTACTTTTTCAACGAGTGTAAGCCGTAGATTTCTCAGTTCACCTTCTGCCTTCAGTATGGGAGCTTTGTCATAATATGCATTAAATGCTTGTGCAAGAGTATGCAAATACGTACACATAATATGCGGTGCATACAGGCGCGCCGCTTGAGCCGCCACATAGGGGAATTGGGTGAGTGTGCGAAGCAAGGGGGTGTCAAGCGCCTCATCAAGAATCGATGCATTTATGGTGTTTCGTGTTATTGCAATTCCCATCTCATGCGCTTTTGAAAGTAAGCTCTGACAGCGGACGTTGGTATACAAAAGATATGGCCCTGAGTTACCCTCAAACGAAAGTGACTCTTCAAAATTAAACGTCACATCCTTGCCGACATTTGATCGTAAAAATGAGTACTTTATGGCGGCGACTGCCAACCTCTCAACTGTCTGTTTAAGCTCTTATCCGGCTAGTTTTCCGTTTTCACGCATACGCTTCAAGAGTCTGTCGCGCACATCGTTGAGCAAATCTTCACCGCTTATTATTTTGCCGGTACGTGAGGACATTTTGCCTTCGGGGAGTTTGACGACCCCATGTGCGATATGCACGGTGCGTCGGGCCACTTCAGGCGCCACAAAACTCATGGCTTTAAGCACCACCTTGAAATACTCTTCGATTTCATTAGCGGTTATGATGAGTGATGTGTCAAATGGATGATCTGCGAATTTTGTGGGATTCAGGCCAATTTCTTTTGCTTCGTAGGTGGGGAGTCCGAAAGAGTTAATAAACACACGCGTATGCAGTCCATATTTTTCACCTTTAAACACAATTGCGCCGTCACTTTTTTCAAAAACTCCGTCTGTCAGGTGCTTGTGTACGAGTGCGTGGCCGAGCTCACCAATGAAGCTTTCAAAGTAGTATCCGTCGTCTACAAATTTGGTGCCAAGGCGCTTATAGATAGTTTCAAAGTAATCAAGTGTCCATTGTCTGCCCTTCTCATAATATTCTTGCACCAATTTTTGAGGAAATACCTGTTGAGCGATGAGTGATTCATAGTGTACTTGGGGTTCAAATGCTGGTCGCTCTCTTTTCCACATTGCTTGCGCTGCCATAAAAACCTGCGCATTGAGTACTTTTATCTCCTCTTTTGCTTTTGCATCTTCTTTGTATGCGGTGGCACCTTTGGCATAGCATTGGCCAAGCCACTTCACACGCTGCGGAAGTGGTAGTTCTTCAACATCTTTTAATGACAGGGACATTTCACTTGGTGCGTTTTCCTTCGAACTTTGCACTGCTTGTAGCATCCCCCACACACTGCATGCTACATGGATGCCCACATCGCCTTGATAGTTTACTCGGCGCACGTTAACCCCAGCCGTCTCCAGAAGTCGTGCCAAAGACTCTCCAACGGTGTTTGAGTATAGGTGCCCAATGTGAAATTCCTTAAACGGATTGGGATCGGTGTATTCGAGCGTAAACGATTTGCCCGTGAGATCCGGCACAACAATGTGCACATCGTTTTCGTAAACGGAGCGCAGATGCGCCGATGGTTTCATAAAAAAATTGAGAAATCCCGGTTTGACGACATCGATACGCTCAATAATTTCATGAGGTGGCATCGCCTGAGCGATGCGATGCGCCAGATCAAGCGGGTTACTTCGATTGGTTTTGGCAAGTGCAAGTGCGACGTTTGAGGTGTAATCGCCAAAATTGCTGTCGGTGGGCAGTTCAACAGAAACAATGGGAGCTTCGATTGAGAGGCTCTGCAGGGCTTGCTGTATGAGTGTCTGAATGGTGTGAGTGAACATAAGCTGACGCATTATACCGAAAAATAAAAAATCGCAGGGTCGAACTTTCCTTTGTGCTGATGTTACAATAGATACCCATGAGACACAAGTTATTGTATATGTTGCTTTTGATGGGCGTTGCGGCGCTTGGCATTGTGGTGAAGGTCTATGTGTTTGATGCGCAAGCCGCTCAACTGGGACTTTTGCGGGTCAACTCCTCGCCGGAAGCGACGGTATTTATTGATTCAAAAGCGATTGATAGAACACCGCTCACCTATTCACTTAAACCAGGCGAATATGTGGTGAAACTTATTCCGTTGGCTGAAGATGGGAACATAACTGATGGTGCTGGCGTGCCATGGGAAGGCACAGTGCGCATTCAAGCATTTGCTCAGACAGTCGTTCGGCGTGAACTGCGAATTACTGAAGTGGAATCGGCAGGGGAAGTTCTTACGGTTAAACGATCGGATAATCCGGTCGGATCCGGCATGGGGGAGATACTGGTTGAAACGGAGCCCACGGGCGCCATTGTTTCGTTTGATGGGCAGGATGTGGGGGTGAGCCCGTATCTCATTAAAAATGCATCCGTTGGTGTGCATGAGATTTCGGTCTACGCCCCCCGCTTTAGGCGGCGCACTGCACAGGTGCGTGTTCAGCCAGGTGGCTACACCACTGTTGCCTCCTTTTCACTGGGTGTAGACAGTGAGTATGCCACTAAATTTGCGTTTGCAGATGCGCTTGAAGCATCGCGAAGCGCCATGCTTCCTGATGTGCCCGTCGCACCCGCAAGCCCGACTCCGACACCACAAGTTGCAGGAGTGGAGATTCTTGAAACACCCACAGGTTTTTTGCGGGTACGTGAGGCAGGGACATTTGGAGCACGGGAGATTGCACAAGTGCGCCCGGGAGAAACATATACATACTTGGGCGAGGAAGGCGGATGGACGAATATCAAACTGACTGATGGGCAAGAAGGGTGGGTGAGCAGTGAATATGTGAAAAAAGTATATGAGGGAGAGGGCGACGTTGAAGAGCTGTGATAATCACAAACACAAGAAGGTTGCGGGTTAATAATATCTTGTTCGACGAAGTTTTGGTTTTGCTTCTTCTTGCACATTAAATCTACAGCCTACGGTTCCACATATAACAGTCCCATCTTTACCATGCATAAAACATGTCGTTCCTATGCTTGATCCTTGGGTTGGCTCTGCAGCGAAACATTTTTCTGGGAGATCACCAAAATATCTTTTTACAGGATATCTTATTTGGACTGCTGTAGGTGCACCGCATCTTTCGGGGTTGCCTGGTATCGTTGGGTTTGCCATAGTGTAATTTTCTCAGAGAGAGAGTTTTGTCAAGTACTATAGGTTTTTATCGCTTTTTCCAGATGATTTTTGTGTAGAGAATATAGGAGTAAGGGATGACGACAAAGCTAATGGTAAGGAATTTATACACCATCCAATAGCTTTCTCCTGCGAGTGCGATGCCAATACGAATGCCTAAAAGCTGTATCACAATACTTCCTGCAGATATGATGTTGAATTTGAGAAGGTTCAAAATAAATTGTACAGCTCCTCCCTGCACTTTATTATGTGCGAAACTCCAAAAATTATTCATGAGGTAATTGGAGATGATGGCGATTTCAGTGCTTATCGCATTTGCAAGCAGTATCATGAGGCCGCCGGCTCGCAGCGTGTATGCGAGTCCAAAATCAATTACTGCTCCCATAACGCCCACCAACGCGAATTTGATAAAGCTTGAATGAGTGAACACATACCACAGTGTTTGAAACGTGTATTGAGGGGTGCTAATCTTTGATACTCCCGCTGTTCTATCAACAAAATGTACAGGTATCTCTTTCACCTGTGCGCCGCTTTTGAGAGCCTTGTCCAAAAAAGCCACTTGGAACACGTAGCCGGTGTACCCACTCATGCGGGGGGTAATCTTTTGGACAACCCATTTGCGTATAGCCCGATACCCACCCGTCCACTCGGTTTGTTTAAGGTTCATGAAACCGATTCGTACAATGATATTGGCGGCGATAGAGAGGATTTTTCGATGCAATGCCCAATTGGCGGGGATAGATCCACCCTTGCTGTAGCGGGTGCCAATAACCATATCGGCACCTTGCTCAATGGCTTTTATAAAGTGGGGAATATCTGCAGGATCATGTGAAAGATCGGCATCCATCTCAAACACGACATCGGCTTTCAGCGTATTGATTGCATAAGCAAAGCCCTCAAGATAGGCTTGCCCCAATCCATTTTTTCCCGTCATGATGATGTGCACTGACTCATGTTCTTTCTGGAGGCCTCGAACAATATCTGCGGTGCCATCGGGTGAGGTGCTGTCAACAACCAGTACTTCCAGTTGCCATCCGTTGACCATTTCTTTTTTGGAGACGATAGATTTGATAAGCTCTTTTATATTTGCCGATTCATTATAGGTGGGGAGAATAATTGTTGCCTTTTTCATACGTATGAGTGTCGTGTGATTAATTGTTTGTCGGTCGACTGCTCATTATAACAGAGCGCACATATTCGATTGTATGGCGCAACCCACTCTCAAGATTAGTTTGAGCAGACCAGCCCAAAAGTTTTTGGGCTTTGGAAGTTTCGGCACGGCGCTTGTGGGGATCATCTTGGGGAAGGTGCTCAGTGTGCTCAATGGGGCTTGGGGAATTGGTCAGTTGTTTTACCATGTGTGCAAATTCAAGCACCGTGAATTCTTGAGATGAGCCTATGTTGACCACCTCACCCGTGGTATGTTCGTAGTTCATGAGGCGCACAATGCCCTCAACCGTGTCATCTACATAACACAAGCTTCGTGTTTGCGTGCCATCACCATAGACGGTGATAGGCTCACCGCGCAGAGCCTGTTGGATGAAATTAACAATCATGCGCATATCAGCGGGAGACAAATGTGGTCCATAGGTGTTGAAAATGCGCACAATACGTCCGTCTACTTGTCGGTCGCGGATGAAATATGCGGTGATCGTCTCGCCGAATCGCTTTGCTTCATCATACACCGAGCGCGGGCCCGTGGTTGACACATTACCAAAATATGTTTCAGGTTGTGGGTTTACTTCAGGATCCCCATACACTTCAGAAGTTGATGCAAAGAGGAACTTTGCATTGTATTTTTCCGCAAGCTTTAGAAGATTGAGTGTTCCAACGGTATTTACCATCATGGTTTCCATCGGGAGTGCGTGATAGCTGAATTTTGAGTGATGATTGGGAGATGCGGGAGAGGCAAGATGAAATATTTGGTCGATGTGTTCAAACCCCGCGGGGGCTTCTTCGACTGACATAATGCTTACATCCTGATTGACATAGGTAAGCGCCGGATTGTGCAGATGGCCCTCAAGATTTTCCAGTGCGCCGGTAAGCAGATTGTCAACCACAATGACAGTATGCCCTTCACTCAGTAGTCGCTTGGTGAGGTGTGAGCCGATAAAGCCAGCCCCACCCGTGATGATGATATTCATATTATGAATAATATCAGTAATTGACTATGAAATGTAGTTGTCACTTGCTTATGTTGTTGTTTTTCGACCGGTTGAGACATAGGTAAAACCAAGCTGTTTCATTTTGCTGAGGTCATACAAATTACGCC
>Ga0116144_10004863_pt1 | contig 12508 bp, 15 predicted proteins | sample AD_UKC035_MetaG_FD_89746 | JGI IMG/M metagenome (GOLD analysis project Ga0116144, IMG submission 89746) | Active sludge microbial communities of municipal wastewater-treating anaerobic digesters from USA - AD_UKC035_MetaG | ecosystem: Engineered > Bioreactor > Anaerobic > Digestate | place: USA... | reverse complement strand
CGCGGCCCCGCACTGCTCCTTGCCGCGAGAAGGCGGTTCGCAGGGCTCCGGCACTATGCGCCGTCGCACCTGCTCCCAAGGAGGTCTGCATCTTATCAACACCCCCTATGCGCGGCCGGCCGGTACCCAACTGGGCCGTCAGGGCCGCTCCCGTCCGCCTTCGGCTGCCGTACAACGCAGAAAATTATTTCCCGCGCCCATAAATCCCCGCTGTTATAAGACGCAGAACACCTCCTTCAGAGCCCTGCTTACCTTACTCCTCATACCTTTCCAAGATTTCAGACAACACCTTAGGAGTAATCCCCAATGTGTCCGAAGTCTTTTTTCTGGAGTTGCCGGCGCGCAACAACTCTCTTGCTGATTTCGCCAGTTTTTCTTCTTTCCCCGGTCGTATTTCAGTATCGTATATGCCTTTTGCAATACTGATAATTTCCGGGACATAGAGCTCAAAATCCACAAACTCCTCCGGGAATTTCTTTTTAAGCGTATACCGCAGCGCCTCCTTCTTCATCCGTGAGAAATCAGCCTCCTTCACAAGCGCACGTGCGTATTTATCCTTCTCTTCCTCGGAAGGGCCGGATTCATCCTCTTCCTCATATGCATCCGCAAACCTTTGCGTCGCGGAAGGAGTCAGCAGCTCCAGGTACTCACTCTGCCATTTAGGGTACTCCTGATATGTATGCCATATGTTATTGTGCTTAAAAGCAACGATCAGCTCATCACCAAAGCCCTCATAAGCCTTATACTTCTCGGCCTTCGCAAGCGTAGATTTTATATCGGGGGCAACTTCCTCATCAGGGTCATCCCCAATGAGCCGGTCATATATATCTTCTTGCCATGAGAACTTACCGAGCTGCATATACACAAGGCCAACCCCGAGCTTCTTGCCGGTTTCAAGAAACATTTCGTAGTTTCCCTGCGCCTCGTCCCAGTCAAACATTTCCGGCGAAACCTTGCCCCTGGGCTGTTCTTCCCACAACTGGGCCAAGTCATCCGTATAAAATATCTGCAAACCTAACCCGCTACAGACCGAGACTATTTTGTTTGCGATATTCAACAATGAGTCGTTTTTATTTATTTCACTCATAATTCCTCCAGCAATCCCCCTATCGATTACACTTTACCAAATCAATTACCGTCGGTTTCCCCATCCTCCCACTCGTCCTCCCCTTCAAGACCGCTAGAGAACCCAACGGTAACCTTTTGCGGTTCAAGATAAAAGCCTTTATATGACCGCGTAATGATACACATTAGTTCTTTTTTACTGAACCCTTCTTTCCCGTTAGTCTTCTTGTTGATAACGGCCTGCTTCACAAGGTTAGCCAGGAAGGCGCCGACAACGCCTCTTTCCTTTAAGAGGGCAAGCACATCTCCGTCGCCAAAGAGAGCCAGAAGTTCCGGGTCCTGCGTCCGCTTTTTCACCAAGTCAAGGTAGTTCCGCGGCTCCAGCGCCCCCATATCCAGCACTTGGTCAAACCGCCCCGGACGGCTGGCGGCCATATCCAGTGTTTTTTTATCATTAGTGGTCGCCAGAACAAAAAGCTGGCTGTTTATAAACCCATCCAGCTTTTGCAGGAAAGTTCCAAGCACGTTCCTGTCGCTCATGCGATTACGATCCCCCACCACCAAGTCTATGTCATCCACACAAAGAATCGCAGGCGTAAAGATGTTTGCAAAAGAGAAAAGCTGACCAAGCCGCCAGTCCCCCCCGCTCGCTAGGATCATAGTCGCTTTCCCTTCACAAGCTTTCGCGATGGACCGCACAACCTGCGTCTTCGCTGTGCCTGGCGGACCCGACAGGATATAGCGCAGTGAGGTTTTCAGCTCGTCGTAGCGCACTATGCACTCTATATAGCGCTTCAGTTCCCTCATTATCGGTTTTGGCAGGAATACGTCATCCAAAACCGCGTTTTCCAGATCTTCGATTATCTCTACGTCTATTGGGCGCGGCCCGGAACCGCAGCTATGCACCGCTTCCACAACCCGCAGCAATTTGCCACGGTACATCGAGTTATTTATGGCCTCTTTAGTGATCATGTCCCGGAGAGAGTCCGGGCGCTTGGAGTCCTGAGACGTCCCTGATATGACGATTTCGTGCACTATCCCGCGCATTTCCTCGTTCATGCGTATAAGACTTACATAATAATATGCGCCGCAGTACTTTACATGCGCATACACATAACTGTCTTCAACCTTCGCGAGGCCCTTATCGGTCTGGAACGATATATTCGGCTTCGTGATCACAGGGTGCGTGATGGAGGTCATGCCGTGATAAGCCTGCACCTCCAGCTCGGGATTAGTGAGCGCCTTTGTATAAAGGGCATACAAATACGTTTTCGTAAAATCAAAGACCCAATTATTAATTTCCTTCTGCGCGTTGAACGAGTCAACGCCAAAACTGAACGGAATAGATTCCGGTCCCCTTCCAGGTCTAAAGACCTCAGTTATGGGCCGGAACCTCGGCAGATTATGTGACATAATATTTCCTCCAGACTATACGTTTTGAACCCAAAAACTTGTTTATTGGTATAATCAATTTGTGGCAATACTGAAACACGTCGCTGACACCTTAAAGGGCAATGAACCGCTGCACGTGCGCTATGCCGACGGAGAAAAGTCCCTTTTCACCTGGACGAAACGAATACCGAAGAACAAAACCCTTATTGGCGAACCCATCCGATTGATATTCAGCAACGGCGAAGTGCTTTTTAAACCCGGATCAAAGATGTACGGACTCCCCGACGGGTCCCTTTTGTATACAGGGCAGTTCAGCATCAGAATTAAACCTCGCAGGAGCCCGGCCCCGAACTAGAACTATTACTCTAGTGTAATAGATAAAAGCTCAAAAGTCAAGATGCAAAAGAACACGGCAGGAATTGTCTACGACAAGAACACAGGGATGGAGCTGTTCACCTCTAAAGAGGCTGCTCGATTTCTGCATTATCACCCCGTAGCCTTTCGCCACCTGGTTTCCACAGGCAAAATACGTGTTCACTCGCGGGCAGGGAATTATCCTTTGTTCATCCGCGAGGAACTGGAAAAATATCAATTAACCAATAAATGGGCCGGAAAGAAGGCTAAAATCAAAACGCTGCCCAACCCGCCGCCAGCGCCGACCGGCAAGAAGGGAATTCTCGCAGTAGTGACTGCAAGTTACAAGAAAAAAGATGTTGTCCTGGAAAAGCTAAACAATTTCAAGTGGGACGACGTCCCGGCGATCCGGGCTAAGGTTGCATCCAAACACGGCAGAATCCCGTTTCAAATAAATCTTGAACTGCCGGACGGTACGGCATTCACCATTAACTTCCACACGTCTACTACAGAAGCTGAAGCCCACAAAACCATGGCGCGCAACGCGCCAAAGCCCCTCTGGGGCAAACGCAAAGACGGAACAGCCTGGCTGATTGGCTAACGCTTAACATAGTCATTCTCGGGGGCCCAATCAGAACCTAATTCCTTTGGGGTTCGCTTTGCGATTTTTCCTTTCCTTACTCCAACCGCATAGAGGTGTTCAATAGCTTGCCAGAACTCATCGGGAGTCAAATGAGTTTTCATGTCGTTAAAGATTCTTGCCTCAACGACCAACTCACTCTCATCGCTAGGATAAAGATGGTCGATTGAAGGATACATTGAGTTTTTATCGTCCAAGTCAGGATTCAAAACGATGTCGCTATAGTATCCGCGCACCTCGTTATTAGAAAGACTTTTTTTGGCGGCATCGTGTTTTTTACCAACGCCGTATTTACCTTTACGGCACCATTCCATCCAGGCCTTATTTAAAACCCAATTTATCGTCATAGTTACATCTCTCTACTTATCAGTAGATTTTTCTTTGACAGTCCAGAACCCCTCAAAGATATAGCCGATCTTAAACCCGAGCGCGGGTTTAAGCGTGCCGGCTTTACCGCCGCCGACAGTATCCAGGTCGAGGTCGATGAGCCTGTAGAAAACGTCAAAGGTCAGGCCGGTAGGCGTATCGGTGAACTCTTTGGTCGTGTAGAGAAACCCCGCAGAAATCATCGGTGCGGCGTAAATAGTCGTATCAGACAGCCCTAGGTCAGCGTAAGCCTGCGCGGTAAAGCGAAACGGCTTACCCTGCACCTTTGGCGTCATGAACTCCAGGCCGAGAAGGAGATCAAACAAATAGAACGTGTCCTTGCCGGTGTGCGGATTATCAACCCTGACACTCTGGAACTGCAACCCGCCGGTCTTGGAGATTGTATCGTTGTTCCCGACCGCACGGAACCCGAACCCCCAGGGCTTCACGCTCTCGCTGCCACCGCCCGAAATATTCAAGGTCTGCGCAGCAGGCATTATCATGTAATATTCGTTGGCCGCCATCCATTTATAGACCGGCTTATTTTCAGCAGCCTGAACCATACCGACAAAGCCCCTAAGCACTAGAAAAACAGTCAGGATATATTTCATTCTTCTCCCCCAACGCAAATAAGCCCTATATTTCATCATCCCTTGACAAATGGAGGCCGCTCTGCTACAATATTCCCATATGGGGAACATTGTCTAGTCGAGCACAAATTACAAACGCCATGATGTTGCTCGGCAAAAATATACTATCAAAATTCATTTCCAAGCACACTGATGCCGAGGGTCCGGTTCAAGCTTGGGCGAAGGAAGTAGAGTCATCAAATTGGACCTGCCCAGCAGACATCAAAGCCAGATACCCAAGCGCAAGCATAATCAATAAACTGAAAGTCGTCTTCAATATTAAAGGCAACACATACAGGTTATTGGCCAGCGTTAACTACCCGCTCAAACTAGTTGTGGCGCTAAAACTTGGGACACACGCCGAATACTCCAAATGGGACATTCGCTAGCGAATATATGCTCAAACTGATAAAAACGGAAGATGAATATCAGAGTTCATTAGAGACCCTAACCGCCCTAATGGACCGTGATCCCTCGCCTGGAACTCCGGAAGCGAATAAGCTTGAATTGCTGGCTTTTTTGATTAAGTCTTACGAGGAGAGCAAATATCCCATAGCCGCACCTTCCCCCATTGAGGCGATTCAATTCAGAATCGAACAGCAGGAATTAACCCACAGAGACCTCATCCCTTATCTTGGAAGCCGTAGCAAGGTATCAGAGGTTCTGGCCGGAAAACGGGAACTGACTCTATCGATGATAAAGGCCCTCAATAAAGGCTTGGGGATTCCTTTAGAGTCACTTGTTGGACAGAAGAATGACGCCACTAGTCCAACAGAGGAACTTGATTGGGGCCGTTTCCCTGTTAATGAAATGGCGAAACGCAATTGGATTCCCGCTATTACCAGCAACACAATAGCGGCCATTAAAGCCGCGGTTATTGACTTCCTAAAGCCTTTCGGGCATAAACCAGAAATTGTGGCTTTTTGCCGCAAAACCAGCGTCCATGGCTCAAGTAAGATTATTGATCGTTATGCTCTGCTAATGTGGACGGCCCGCATTTTGATCCTTGCACAAAAACAACTCGCCTCCACAAAATATTCAAAGGGGACGATAGCAGATTTAACAAAAAAGGCGTTAAGCTTCAGCACACATGAGAAAGGCCCGTTGCTTGCCTGCAAATTCCTTACCGAGAATGGGATTCCGGTTATTATCGAGCCGCACCTTCCAGGAACACGGCTTGATGGTGCCGTTGTATTGGCTGGGAATCGCCCTGTGATTGGACTAACCCTGAGGTTTGATCGCCTGGACAACTTTTGGTTTACATTGATGCACGAACTTGCCCATGTTGCCTTACACACAAATCCCGAGCATCCTCGTAACTTCTATGATGACATGGAAGTACAGAGTGAAACAGACGCCGATGAAAATGCCGCGAATAATCTAGCCGGGGAACTCATGATTCCTGCGGCCAAGTGGGAAACGAGCATTGCCAAGGATTTAAGGACGCCGGAAGCCGCCAATCTTCTTGCAGATGAACTGAAGATTAATGTCGCTATCGTGGCAGGAAAAATGCGCCATTCCTATAAATCATATCGCATTCTCAACAACCTGGTTGGGCTTGGTGAAGTCCGCAAACATTTTCCACAAATCACTTGGGGTGACAAATGAAAGATCATCACCAGTATGCTCCTGTGCTTAGATTAAAGGCATCAGAGCTTGATGCGGTCGGCAAATTATATCCCGATGTAAAGAAGCGGATTACGCCTTTAATCGAAATTATCCCCAAAACCGATGAAGAGAAGCCATTTGCCGAATACATAGCCACAAGGCTAAAGAATTTAGCGGCCGCTTGTGAGGGCATTCCCGTCTATATTGATTTTGCACATATTCAGTCAAACCCGGCAGAATTAAACACGGCCCTAAAAGCGCTCGAGGGAATGTTTGCCTCTAAAACAATTAACTACATACCCGTTGTCACATTAAGAACCCCGAAAGCGATTGGCGCGCACTTTTTGCGTTTAACACAATCGGGGCGGGATATTGCTATACGGATTAAATCAACAGAGGCCCTCTCTGCGAATTTTGCCAAAGCCTACCTCGATCTTTTATCTGCGAATAAGGCGGAGATTACGAAATTGCATCTTATTCTCGATTGCGAGTTAGTTGACGGTCAACCGCCAGATATAAAGGCAATCGCAAACAACTTACCGAATCTTTCACCATACGCCAGATTTATTCTGCTTTCCGGAAGTTTCCCTAAAGATTTAACGGGGTTCAAATTAGGGATTTCACAATGTCCCCGCAACGACTGGGGGCTGTGGAAACAAGCGAGGATAAGTAAGGCTTTTAGCAGAACACCTATATTCGGAGACTACGCTATACAGCATCCGATATATTCTGCTCCACCAGCCGCAGCCAATGTTAGCGCAAGCATCAGATACACTGCCGAGGACTACTGGCTAATTTTACGCGGAGAGTCTTTAAGGAATGCCAACGGGCCCAAGCACAAGCAATATGCGGCACACACGCTTCTTCTTGTTAGTCGCCCGGAGTTTACCGGAGAATCATTCTGTGCGGGGGATAACCACATCAATAGCACGGCAGTAGAACGAAGAACGACTGGAACAGTTAAAAAGACTGGAAATCCAAAAACCTGGCTTGCTGTTGGATTTAACCATCACCTTTCATTTGTTATCAATCAGCTCGCCAAGATTCCCTAGTCTTTAATATTTTGACAATACGATCACTTATCCACTTTGAACTCTTAATCGAGATAATCTTTTTATAAATTTCTAGTTTTGTCGCCTTCATCTTCTGAGGTTTTGGGCTAATTTTAGCCAATAAAGCGGCCGCCTCGCTCCGCCACAACAACTTAATCAATGCATCAACTCTTTTTTTAGAGTTGAAACCAGGTGTTTTTAAATCAATCAACTGAATATTTTTGGGTCCTGCTTTTTCCGCCAGGATTACCCCCCAGTGTTCAGGGATTTCTCTCAAAACGCCATACACATGCCTATACCCTACCACGATGGTAACGGTATCAAACACCTGGTTATATATCCGTATCTGTTCATCCAACCGTCTCAAAGAGTCGTTGTCACTTTTAATCTCAAAACCATGCAGTTTGCTATCTATCTTAAGGACATCTATCCTGGAATATCCGTGAAATAACCCGACCTCTTCAAATATTTTTATTTTTTTTGATGAGGCAGTATTACACAAACGCTTAACCAGCGCCTTCCGTATATGCGCATCATTCAGCCAATACTTTCTATCCAGATATGGTCGAGGCATCGTATTTTATTCGCCGCGAATAACTCCGGTTTTGCACAGCATGCCCCAATAAATTTCCGGAGCTTTTTTGCTTTTCGATAACTTCAGAAGCTCTACTGCCTTCAAACCTGAACACGGCGTGCTTGTAGCGCTATAAATTTTTTCAGCTTCACCTGAGAATGTATCCGCAAACCCGCCAGCGACATATGAACAAAAACCCAGATTTACTCCCTGATTGGCGACAATTCGATAATTGGGGATATAGTTGGATATCATCTTGGCATAATCAGCCGATGGCAAATTATACCTTGCGGTGGCTTTCGTATCGACTATTCCGCAATTGTTCTTTTGGGGCGAGTAGACTAGTATGTCTGTAAACGCGCCTTTTTCTGCCCGGCTTTTACGCTTGCTGCCAATCCAATGAGCCTCCAGGCCGAGCCCCGAATTAATTAAGTTATTCGTTGCCTGCTCAAATTCAGAGGCCGAGACTACTCCGCCTACTGACAACTCGAGATATTTGGTTTCAAAAACGTCGAGAGATCGCGGGATGAGCCGGTCAATGACCGCAGCTACTTCTTCTTTGGGGCCGCCGATTCGCTCAATAATATAAGAAACCAACGGCTCCGAAACCGCTGTGACCACATTCGTACCGCAATATTCGTAGAAAGCCGCTTTAATAAGCGATTCTTTAAGTGTTGCGGGGCCCTTTGATTCCGGGGCAGCACGCCGTATATCCTTGCTTCTGTCCCAGGCACCGAATGCGCGCTGAAAACTTTCCTCATTCTCAGGGTTCGCAAAATATTTATCAGCTTCGGCCAACGCCGATTGGTATGCGGTTTCTATCTCCTGGTTAAACACATATGCGCCGCGGGGCTGTTCAACGGGTACAATCAGCAGGCAGGATTCCAAATAATTTTTACACGTATTCGCTATCGTTAATACATCTTCCAGCCTGGATTCTATCGTATTGCCAGCTGTACGCGGGGTATATAAATCTTCAGCAGGGTTTTCGATAATATCCTGCAAAGATGCCCCGGCGCGCATTTTCAGAATCTTTTCTACGCAGTAGTCCTCGCAGGAATGGTTGTGGCCATAAATGACAGGAACAGCCATTTCTTCAGCAGTAAGCCAGGAAATTTCCGGCCTCTTGAGTAGCTTCAATACAAACAAAAGCGGCTTAACTTTTATTTCAGGATGGATTTTAACCTGAGTCCCGAGAGAATACGGACTTGGATATTGGAGATGCAACAATTGCCGTTGAAGAATTTTCAACGGGGCGCCCGTCTCACAAATATCTTCTCCCGCGATTGTAAAATCTATGCCGCCGCTGGCTGTCTTATAAACTACGCCAAGGCACCGGAGTTGCGCCTCGTAGGTGCGCGGCCCGCCGCTGTGCGGATCATATGGGCCGTAATCCCGGACCATGCCGCAAGACACCATTTTCCCGCGAAATTCATTTTGAAGGCTTTGATTCCCGACCCAAACCAATCCTTTCAGCGGCTCCAAGAACGAAAGCCCCTGAGCAACTTTCCACGGCTCAATCTTCCTGACGTTGCGAGGAAACATCCACAATCGTCGATACTTTGGATTATGACTGACAAATCGCGGCTCTTGCATGAGTAGGTTACCCAAACCCGTCTGCTATAGATATTTTACGATTCGAGTGACACTTTTAGATAGGGCTTTGTAGACAACATGCTCCCAAATCCTGACAACCCGCCAACCGGCCTTTTTCAATCCGGCATTTACTTCTTTATCCCGCCTTCTATTTCCGGCTATTTTCTCTTTCCAATAACGGACGTTCGATTTCGGCATTTTAAAATGGCCTGGATTCCCATGCCAAAAATCCGAATCGATAAAGACAGCTACTTTTTTTCTGCGGAAAATAAAATCAGGTTTGCCGAGGACTGCTTTGGAATGCGTGGAGAAATAAATCTTTCTGCGTCTTAATTCTCTTGCTACTTCTTTTTCCGGCCGAGTATTCTTCGACCGGATATTTTTCATGTTCTTTCGACGTTGTTCTCTGGTCAGGTTATCCACGATTAGGGCTTTGAGAAATCCATGTAATAGGTTTCGTCTTCGATTTTGTAAAAATCGACATGAGTGCGCCCATACCGTAACAAATCGGATTTTTCGACCATTTGCCCCAACGGCACGCCTAATCTCTCTCGGAAATATCTCCCAAGCGTACTATTGTTTTCAGTATGAATGCCTTTACCGTTGGCCTGCGCTCGATGACAGTAAAATATTTTTTTGTCATCAGTACGAACCGTAAAATCCACGCCTATTGCAGGAAAGAAATCCGTTTTATAGACACTTGCCGGCAGATGAATATACGCCTGGTTGCGTTCTCTCTTTGGCCGCTGTCCCCAATTTAATCCAGAAATTTTCGGCAAGCGGCTCTTCTTATCAAGCAATGAAATCCGAATGCTGGGTGCAACGGGGATTTTGGGCTTAAGCACCTTCCCAGATCCGGTTTCTTTTCCTTGGGCGGATTTTTTAATCTTGCAAAAATCGCATCGGGATAAATTTTAATTTTATGCTCTGCAACGGGATTATCGCACCTTACTGATCCATGCAAAAACCGATTGAAATACTTCAGCGACTTTGCCGGGTTTGCCGAGGCAAGGCACTCTCCTTGCCGTTTAGAGAATGCCGTATGCGTATAATTCGCAGAACCAACAAACGCCTTTATCGGCTTCCCTTTCTTCAACCACGTATACACTTTTGAATGCACCGCAGGGGAATTTACGTGATACCTGCACTCAAAGTTACTGTAGGTCGAGACTGCGGCTTTCAGACCGGAATGATTGCTGACCGATAATCCATCCTTAATCCCCATTCCGATAATAAGCCGAATCTTAATGTCTCTTTTTGTTTTTTTATTGAGCGCTTTTATATGGGAGACCGCCATCGCTGCGGTCGCATAACCAGAAATTACGCACAATTCATCCGCGCCAGCGCTGATTGGGTCAACGAGGATTTTTTTGTAAAGCTTTTCGCTCAACATTTTATTTGTGCGTTAAGCCGGGGATAGAGGAAGGCACAGAAGCATATTCAACCCCGGCAAAAGTTTTAAGTATAGACTCAAATATGACTTTAACGCCGGCAGGCGGAACAGCCATACCAATCTGTTTGCGAACACTTTCTTTTGAGCCCTCAAACACATAACTGTCCGGGAAGGTCTGGAGCCTGGCGCGCTCGCGATTTGTTAGCGCCCGATTTTCTTTCCAATGGTAGACATGCGTACCGCCGCCGCCGCTGCCGGTAACAGTGTAAGCGGGCTTATTGGGATCCAGGCGCTTATATATCTGGCTAATCTTCGCGCCGGTTATTTGCAGCTCAAGATGAGCAGGCAAATTCGCAGTAAATGCATTTTCACCGGGCTTAATATGCGACAGGCGCTCTACGACATGAGCTGATTGGTTTGTTAATTCGTTATTGGCCGCGTTTTTAGGGATAGGCGGATTCTCAATCGCATCCCGGCTTGTCAGCGGCTTCCCCTTAAATGGTGCGGGCACAGAAAAAGTTTTATTCAAGTCCTTGCGTATGCCCACGATAATTATGCGGTGCCTGGCCTGCGGAACACCGTAATTCTCAAACTTATAGAGATGCGGGACCACATTATATCCGCACTCAAACATTTCCCGCAGTATTCTCTCAAAAGCACTTCCATCATTGGCGTTTTTCAGACCGCCAACATTTTCAGCAAGGAACCATTGCGGGGAAAACTGCTTGAGGACCTTAATCCCATAAGAGTATAACGGGCCAAAAACCCCGTCCATACCCTTTTGCTCGCCGACAACGCTATAGTCGTTACAAGGAAAACCAAAAGCTAAAGCATCAATTTCATCCAGTTTCTCAATTTCCAACTTGCGGATATCTTTCCAAATGACCGACTCAGGATTTTTAGGGCAAATGTTCTTTCGATAGGTCTCACACGTGTCTTTATCGTAGTCATTAGCCCACTGGTGTTCAATCTTATATGTTTCTTTCTTGGGATTGGTGACAGCGACAGAAGTGGCGCCAATCGCAATTCCACCAGGCCCGGAGAACAGTTCTCCCAATTTAAAGGAAACCGTTTTAGGCTTGATATTTAAAGCTTTTTTTTGTTTTTTAATGGTGGTTGGCAAGTTCATATTTCCCCCTAAAATTATACAAAATAGCCTGCGCAATTGCAGCTTCCCCGACGACATATTCCCCAAAGAGGCAAAAGCAGGCTTTTTTTATGTTGATAGTCTAGCAGACCATCCCGACAACCGCGTGTCGGGTTGGGAAAGGCTATTTCTTCTGTTTTCCCCTGTTCCGGGTGGGTCATTCAGATGTATCAAGAATGGGCGGGGACAGGTAAGGCAGGGGCCAGGCAGGGTGCGACGGCCACACGGGAGCCAGGCGCGCCCGGCCTGGCCCCTCTCCTTATGGTCTTCGCTCCCCGCTCCCCCCGGTGGTTGCTTATAATTCACAGGAAAGACCACCGCGGCGGCCGCAGCAGCGGACGCCGGGGTGGTGTTTCATCAAGACTGCGGCCACCGGTCAGCCTGAGATAGATAACAAAAACAGGCCCGAGCCGCGAGCGGTGCGCGGCGCACCGCTGGCGAGCGAGGGCAGATACTTTATAGAATTAAACTGTTCAATTTGCTCTTTGCAGTGGGCGCGGGAAATAATTTTCTGCGTTGTACGGCCGCCGAAGGCGGACGGGAGCGGCCGGGTAAGGCCCTGTTGGGGGCCGGCCGGCCGCGCATAGGGGGTGTTGATAAGATGCAGACCTCCTTGGGAGCAGGTGCGACGGCGCATAGTGCCGGAGCCCTGCGAACCGCCTTCTCGCGGCAAGGAGCAGTGCGGGGCCGCG
>Ga0116144_10004856_pt1 | contig 12516 bp, 15 predicted proteins | sample AD_UKC035_MetaG_FD_89746 | JGI IMG/M metagenome (GOLD analysis project Ga0116144, IMG submission 89746) | Active sludge microbial communities of municipal wastewater-treating anaerobic digesters from USA - AD_UKC035_MetaG | ecosystem: Engineered > Bioreactor > Anaerobic > Digestate | place: USA... | reverse complement strand
CAGTACCACTCAATGGTATGCTCCTCTGCCGGTGGGCATGTCTCCGGGTTAAAGGGTGGAGCCGCATCGCTCGTTGCTGGTTGGCTGGCGGGATAGTCGCCACTAAGACCGTTAGCGCCGTCCGGCTCCACGGGTTGCAGGAGTTGCTTTAGTTTTTCTCGGTTGGATTCACGCATCGTGGCCAGTTGTTCTGTTGCCACTTCGACCCCAAGCCCTTGCGGAATCTGGACCTCCTGCATTTCATCCAGCGCAATCGCTTCTCGGAGTTGAGGCGACCGCGCCACGAGCTTATAGCACTTTCGCATCACAGTCTTAATGGCCATCGCGTCAAACGTCTTCGTCCAGGCTGGAGAAAACTCCCCCGCCTTCGTCTTCCGCACAAATCGGTCACGGTGGGCCTCGACTTCTGAGTACGACATAACCGCCACCTTGATCTTGCCGTTCTTCGGCTTAGCCCAGGCGTAATAAAACGCCGGTTCCCCTCGATTCTGGTCCTTGCTGGGCTTATGGTGGATACTTGGCGAGTCCCCAAGTTCATAGTCAAACTCGTCTTTTTCATGCACCACTTGCGCGTCGCCGTCTTCCACATGCCCGTACCATTCCGCCATATCCCGAAGACTCAGGTAGCCGATCTGAAATTGCGCCTCGAAGCACCGCTTCTCGGAGTTCCAGTACGGGACCAGGTGCGCCTGGTTCATAAGTCCCACTTCTAATCCAAACTGGACCGACTGCATGATCGCCCCATAGAGTGAGGTTGCGGAGCACTTCTGTAAATCAGGGTTCCGATGAATCGAGTTCATGGCTACCCGTAAGAAGCGGTCGATCTTGATCTTCTTTGGCAAGGCTTGCAGTAAAGCCTCCCGGTTCGCGTCAAGTAGCCCGGCAATGTCTGTTGGTTGTTTGGTTGCTAGCGCTGTGGTCATCCTTCCCTCCATTGTAAGATCGAGAGCCCGTTAGTGAACGCGGCCCAGTCTCGAGCGCTGGGTTTCACTGGCACTTGCTTAAACTCCCCATTGTCCTTGATGTAGAGAATCCACATCCGCGAGGCCTTGTCCAGCATCTTCTGGTAGCCGTGCACCTGGACGCGATGCCAGGGTGAAGGGACCCCGCTCTTGAGATCGAGCACCCCGTAATCCGGCCCCAGCATCCCCACGTAATCGACCCGTCCGGCATAGGGATAGACCTTGTGCCGGATCTGCCGCTCCAACATCATCGGCTGGGGTTTCGCGTGGGCAATCCACGCCATGATGGCCTGGTGATACCCATGATACTCCTGAGGCACCTCTGGATGGTCGCACCACCCCATCGATGCGCTAATTTCCAGCGCAAAGATGTCGTGCAGGTCTTGCCCCCGGTCGGCTGATCCAGGCGTATAGAAATCGCATCCGCCCGAGACCACCTCTACCACTTGGCTAACCGACCAGTAGCGGCCTTGGTCGTCGCCGTAGTGGCGCGGCTTGGATCTATCCACGCTGAGCATAGATATACTCCTCCGTGATCTCGACATCCGCCCGCCCGTCCAGCATTCCCGCAGCCCCCAGCTTATTGAGCTTCACCTGGTTCAGATCGAAGATTTGTGGGAGGTCACGCATCAAGGTTGCCGTATTCTTCACCGTATAGACCTTCCTGGTTGTTCGTGTCTGCTTTGTGCCAGCCTGCGTTTCAATTGACTTGGCCGGAGCCTGTACAATCGGCGCAGCCTTCAAGACCACTTCCGCCACGTCCTTCCCCTTCGCTTCGGCCTTTGCAATGGCCCTGGCGTTCTGCGCGTCGATCTTGGACTGGATCTTGGCTTGCTCAATTTTCGCCAGCCGATCCTGTTCCCTGTCCCACTCTCCCATCTTCTTCGAGAGCGCGTCCTCATGCCCCTTACACTCCTTCACAAACTCGTCGAATGGGCGCTTAGCCTCCTCCCATGCTGTCTTAAGCGGTCGGCACACATCTTCTTTCTGCGCTTCAGCCTGCTTCCGAAAGGCTCGAAGCGCGTCCCATAAGTCAGCCGCTTGCTTCCGTGCGGCTTGCCCTTGGACCGTTAAGCTATTCGCCTGTTCAATGACTGCCTTGCTTGCTTCAAATACGTCTACCGCTGTCTCTTGCATCGCCTTCCCTCCCTTTGTGTGATCACCACCAGTTCAATTCCACCCCTGTAATGATGACCGTTGCTGCCACGATGGACAGCAAGATCAAGGCATACCAGAGCAGATCGGCCCGATGGACCTTGCGCTCCCATTCGGCCGCCTGCATCTCGTATTCCATCATTCTGGCCCGCCGTGCCAATTGCAGGGCCGCTAAATCAATGTCTCTGACTCGTTCGTTGTCGCGCATGGGGCCTCCTGTAGTAGCTTGGCTTTGCCATCATCAAACCCGCTCGCATAATGCTGCTGCTCCACGGGGTCATCGGCCCATGTGGGGCAGACCTTCGCCCATCGGGCATCGCGAAAGCCTTGCAACTCTGCGCGGGCATACATCATGCGCCGTTCAAGAAATTCTTCATGGCGCTGGTAGCTGATGTCCGGATGAATTAACATACTGCCTCCTTTCATAAATCTAACGCCTCAATCTGGCAATTCGTCATAACATGCATCGCAAAGTGTATGGTGAGTCGGCTTGAATATGTCTCTAAAGTGTCGCTTCTCATGGAGGCCCTTCGGCTCCAAATAATTCCCACACCGAGCACAATTAATCAGTTGCTTGATTGATCCAAGGAACCCAGGCTTGCGGATCGCCCACTTCTCGGTAGATTCTCCTTCTGGAAGTAGCTCATGTTTAACCTTCATAACTCCAACGCCTCTCGCTCGAACTGCCATTCTGCCTGCTCATCCGTCCATTCCACCCGACACTCCCAGCACGGCAGCAGATGCCCGTGGGTCTCGCAAGAATCAGGCGGGTCAAGGAGTTTGTCATAGTCTGGCGTCATGCCTCCCCTTTTCCCATCAATCGATCAAAGAGTTGATTGGCCCTGAGCTTGCCGAGCCGAGACTGGACGCCCTTGGTCACGGCTCGCATCCTAATCGCCTTCGCCACCACATCGGGCTTGACGGGTGGCCGTGTGAGTTCGTAGAGAAACCGCTGATGATTGGCAAAATACTGTGAGGTGCGGGTCATGATGTCCCTTCCTTTCCATCGGGCCGATAGCCACGGTCATAGAGATATTGGCCCAAAAAACCCGAGCACAGTTTTGACAACGACACCTCAGGATGGTCGCGTTTATAGCGGTCCATTAAGGCGCGGAGTACAGGAGAGAGGTAAATGCTAAAACCTTGCGATTTCATAGGTCTCCTTTCGATAATCATCATGTGCTAGTTGTAGCATGTAGCTACTGGAGTGTCTAATAAATAATATTTATAGAGAGCGTGATATCTATAAGTAAAATTAATCGATCATCGATGAACCAAACGCCAAAATTCATTCTAGACTAGGGCCGCCCCAAGCGGGGAATCCGGGAGAGACCCAGGGAACGAGGGAGTAGGGAAGAAGAGAAAAATGCACGGGTGGTGGCCAAGGATTGAATTTCTTCTTCTCTTGATTTAGAATTATCTTGTAGGAGGGCTGTATGCAATTTGTCGCATTGACGCAAGATCCGGGGAATCATTTGACCGTGCAACTAGAGCAAGTCGGTGATGATGTCCTCATTCGTCTCGATGGGCTGGTGATTTGTCATTTAGAAGGCCGTCGAAACGTTGCGATGGTCTATCCAGCAAGCATTAAGAGTAAAGGGGTTGAGGTCGATATCACTGCATCATAAGGTTATGGCTCCTCAAACACGAGTTCGTCGCAAGTTCGCTGCTCTCACTGCTCGCCAAGAAAAATTTGCGCGGTGTGTCGCACTTAAGGGCATGACCTACTCTGATGCGTATCGCGCCGCCTATAGCGTTGAGAACTTTGAAGATTCTAGCGTGTGGATTAATGCGTCCAAGACGCGGAGGCTGGCTCATGTCTCACAAAGGATTGAACAATTACAACAAGTTGCGACGCATCGCCTCCTGATGTCGAAGCAGCAATACCTCGAAAAACTGGAGCGCATGGCCCTCGCAGACCCTCGGAAGATGTTTGGTCCACAGGGCGACGTGCTCCCCATAGGGGAGATCTCTGATGCCGAAGCCGATCTTATCGACGGAATCGAAGTCATTGAAAACTTCACGAAAGTCGGTGACCATCCCGAACATACGGGTTATACGAAAAAGCTCAAGCTCGCCTCGCGCCGACAAATCCTAAAAGACTACGGGGAAGCGCGAGGATGGTTGAAACAAGAATCCGACGAGGCAGGACCCGCCACCGTGTTTGTCCGGCGATGGGTCAAAGCCGACGTCTATGAGGAGGCAGCCCATGCACATCTTAGTCAGCATCCTACTCAGCCTCTCCTTGTGGGGAGCGGCAGCACAAGCGGAGACCCCGACCGAGTACTACAACCGGCAGATCCAGGGGATGATTCACGCGATGGAGCAGTCGCGAGCCGCCCAGGACCGAGCGGCCCAGATGCCCGCGTGGATGCAATGGAGGCTCCAGCGTCCCCTGATGCCGGGAGCCGTCCCCGTCGTGCCGTTACCCGGCGCACGATCACCCTATGAGTCACTACCGCAGTATGGCGCTGCTCCGTTCAGCGGATGGCCAGCCGTGCGCCAACCGGAGATGTGGGGCTCATGGGACGACGGTTGCTGCCCATATTAATAGCGTGGCCCATGGAAAGGGCATAGGGATCAAGGCCCCTGACTACTACACGGCGCATCTGTGCGCCCGTTGCCATGATCTCGTGGATGGGCGAGCAGGGACCCTCACGAAAGCCGAACAGCGGGACCTATGGATGGAGGCCTATCTCGTGACCGTCGAACGTTGGTTTACGATGGGCCTCCTCCATGCCTGATCTGATCTACCCGCCTGAGACCTGGAACCCCCGCCCTGATCAAATGCCCCTCTGGCTCGCGCTCCAAGAAGGGGTGGAGAACATCGAGGCCATCACCCACCGGCAGTACGGGAAAGATGAGTTGTTCCAGCATGCCACGGCCTGCAACGCCCTCGAACGGCCTGCCAGTTATACGTATTGCCTGCCGAAAACGGTAGACGTGCGCAAAAACATGTGGGAAGCCGTCAACCCACGAACGGGCATTAGCCGGATTGATGAGATCTATCCGGAGAGTATTCGGCTCGCCAAACTCGAACGGGACATGATCATCCGCATGCCCCACGAGCAAGGGGACGGGAAGTTCTCCAATATCATGTATACCGGCTCCGATAATCACACCGGCCTCCGTGGGCAGACAAGCCTGGAGTACAACTTCTCCGAATGGGCCTATTGTGACCCACAATCCTTGGCAGTGATTCGCCCGATTGTGACCGCGAACGGTGGGAAGATGCGATTCTTTACCACGGCCTACGGGAAGAATCACGCCTACAAGATGCTGATTGAGAACGCGAGGAAACCGAACTGGCGGTGTTTCCTCGTGACGAACAACAAGCGGCATCCCTTGGCGGACCTGCCTGAAGGGCGCGGCATTATCCATATCCAATCCCATCAAATACCCGAAGACAAGATGAAGGAGATTCTGGAGGAGAACATCCAGCTCTATGGTCCAGAGGTGGGGACTGCCTTGACGGAACAGGAGTATGAATGCTCGTTTGAAGAGATTGTTCCAGGGTCGTTCTACCTCGACCTCCTCTTGATTGCCGAACGCGAAGGCCGGATTACGAACATTGCGCCACGGCCAGAGCTGCCGGTCTATGCCTTCTTTGATATTGGATTCACCGATCCTACCGCCATTTGGTATGTTCAAGTGAAAGAACAAGGCTGGCTGGATTGTGTGGGCTATGACGAGCTTACGATTATTTCTGCGCCGGAGTTGGTGCCCATCCTTAAGAAACGGGCATGGTATTACGGGGGGCTATACCTCCCCCATGATGGGGCGCACCATGAGTTTACCAGTGGGACGACCGCCGAAAGCATTATGACCACTGCGGGATTTAGAACAGAGGTGATGCCACGCACTGATGATGCCCAACAGATACCCAGCGTGCGCACGATCCTCTCGCGCTGCCGGTTTGCGAATACCCCTGAAGTGCAACGGGGGCTTGAATGTCTCCGGCATTTCCACAATACGCCCAAGATGAAAGATGGGCGCATGAGCTGGAGCCCCCGCCCGCAACACGATTGGTCGAGTCATGGTGCGAAAGCCTTCGCCACCCTCGGCTATTTTGCCCCTGAGTTACAAGCCGGAGTGAAACCCCCCACAAAACGGCTTCCAGACCCCCTCCGAGTGGCTGCCATGTCCTACGACCAACGCGGGCAAGGCTGGATGCGGTGACGTTCCACATGGAACACTTGACAAGACTGTTACGAAAACGTATCATTGACATCTATTCTCGTTACCGTTCAGTAACGCATGGACAAGAACGCCACTCCTTCTACTGAATCTGGCCACGATGAACTTCTGTCGCGGGCCAAGTCTCGCTTTCTCCAAGCCCAAGAAGCCGAACAAGACGATTTCAAGCAATGTGAAGAGGTACAGGCCTTCATTGCCGGGGAGCAATGGCCGGAAAAGATGCGCCGGGAGCGGGAAGACGCGGGGCGGCCCTGTCTCGTCCTCGACCACCTCACCCAGTATGTGCGCCATGTCGTGAATTCAGGGCTCCTTCGGGACCGTGACATCCGTGTGATGGCCATGTCCGGTGATGCTGACGATGAAGTGGCCGAGATTCTGGCGGGCATGGAGCGGCAAATTATCCAAACCTCGTCCGCTAAGATCGCCTATGAAACCGCACTGCGGCATGAAGTCTCGGTGGGCTGGGGCTATTGGCGTGTCAAGGTCCAGCCGGTGGCAGGGTCGAAGCGGGGGGAGCAAGAAATTGCCATCATCAAGATCAAAGAACCGCGCATGGTCTTTATGGACCCGTTCTGCGAATATCCAGACGGGCGCGACGCTAAGTACTGTTTTGTCTTTACCAAACTGACCACGAAAGATTTTGAGGACCAATACCCTGATGCGGGCGAGTGTATGAGCTGGTCCTCTGTCTCGAAGGAAACCATTATCCCGTGGACCGGCAAGGATAGTATCGTCCTTGCTGAGTACTATTATTATGATGGCGAGACATTGAAATGGGTGCTCTGCTGCCCGAATAAAGTGCTCGATGATGGCATCCATCACGGCAACCTGATCCCCATCATCCGGTGTGTGGGGGAAGAGTTCGAGCATGAAGGGAAGCAACGGAAGCGGGGGCTGATCAATCCCTCCTCGATGGATGCGCAACGGACCTACAACTACGCCTCGTCGTCGTTTACAGAGAATGTCGCTCTGGCTCCGCTGGCCCCGTGGATTACGGCTGAAGGCCAGATTGAGCAGTTTGGGGAAGAGTGGTCACAAGCCCATCGGATTCCCCGTCCCTATCTCCGGTATCGACCGACCACGCATCAAGGGCAACTCGTCCCGCCGCCACAGCGGGCTATCCCGGCTGGCATCCCTGAAGGGTGGCAAGGGATGATGCAGAACATTATCCAAGATACGCAGATGATCATGGGCGTGGCTCAACCGAATGTCCTTGGGACTGGGGGCATTCCTGTTCAATCAGGGGTTGGGGTGCAGGCGCAACAGGAGCCGGGCGATGTCAACACCTTCCACTTCATCGACCATTGGCATAGTGCGATTGAGCAGACCGGGCGCGTGATCTTGGCCATGATTCCGTACGTCTACACTACAGAGCAAGTGGTCAAGATTATTGGAGCCGATGGGGTCTTAGAGACCGCCACGCTCAACCCCAACCTCCCCCAGCCGGTGGTCAAGCAGATCGGGCAAACGCTGGATGGTGTCGAGAAGGTCCTCTCAACTTCCTATAATCACATGATTGGGCGCTATGATGTGGCGATTTCGACCGGGCCTAGTAGCGCCACCAGGAAGGCGGAAGCCAACAAGCTCATGGTGGCCATGGTCCAAGCTGATCCCACGATTATGCAGAAAGCCCCTGATTTGGTCGTCCAATCAATGGACATGGCGGGAGCCGATGAGCTGGCGGACCGGTTGAGGAAGTTTTTACCTCCTGGGGTCTCGGACGATGATGAAGCCATGGTAGCACAGCAGCTCCAGCAGTTCGCCCAAGAAAACCAGCAACTCAAGCAGCAGATGGCGGAAATGGAAAAGATCATTCTTGGCGAGCGAGAAAAGGCGCAAGCCGACCTACTGCAGGCGCAGATGAAGGCGGAAGGGGACGTGATCCGCGAGCGGCACAAGGGGGAGATGAAACTACTCGAAAGCCAGATTGGCCATGAGGGGGCGCTGGAATTGGCCTCTATCAAGGCCCAGGTGGAGCTGATCAAGAACGAGCGGGATAATGTGGTCAAGCTCGTCTTGGCACAACTCCAGGATAACCGCCAAGCGCAGCAGATGGAACAGTATGACGAACAACTTGAGCGAGTCGATGGGGACTCAGCGGAACCAGCGGAAGGGGGCCAGTCATGACACGTTACCTACTTCTCATCGTGTGCCTGGTGGTGCCAGTCTCGGCCATGGCGGCCTCAAATGATTGTCTCGTGTCGGCAACAGCACCGACCCTCCAAGCAGGGCAATCCGCGCCATGCTCCCTGGATACGTCAGGGAATCTGCGTACCTCTGGTACCTTTTCTGGCTCCATCACAGGGGCGGACGGGTCGATTACTGACGGCGTGAATGCGGCAGTGAAGGCCACCGTACAAGATTACACGAATAGCAACCCCCTCGCCGTCATATTGACCGACACAAACGGGGACCCAGCAACACTCGGGGCCGGTGGGGGCGGGACGGAATACGCGCAAGGCACAGCCTCCACCACCACGGACGCCATGACCATGGCGGGGTGTGTGCGGGTGGATACGCCCGCTGTGGCAAGTGGCGTGATTGACGGAGACCGGGCGCGCTGCATTGTGGATAGCACGAATCGGATGTGGGTCCATGTAGGGGTCATTGACGGCACGGTGGGGGTCACCCAATCCGGCACGTGGAATCTCAACGCGCTCACGTCGATCACCAATCCCGTGGCGGTGACTGGCACCTTCTGGCAAGCGACGCAGCCGGTCAGCGGCACAGTGACCGCTAATGCTGGGACCGGCAACTTTACCGTTGTGCAGCCCACCGGGACGAATCTCCATATCGTGTGCGATTCAGGCTGTAGCAGCTCGGCAGGATTTAGCGATAATAACGCCTTCACGTTTGGCACGACCGCGATCAATCCCATTGGTGGAGTGCTGGACGATACGGCAACAAATGCCGCCACCGAGAATAGTGCAGCGGTGGCCCGCATCACGGCGCAAAAAGCCCTACACATGAACCTCCGCAATAATAGCGGAACGGAAATCGGGACAGCGGGCGCACCGATACGAACAGATCCAACGGGGTCAACGACGCAGCCTGTCTCAGGCACTGTGTCCATTACAGCCAACAGCGCCGTGAATGTGGCTCAGATGAATGGGGTGGCCACCTCCATGGGTGTGGGGGCCTCCGGGACGGGAACCCAACGGGTCGCCTCGTTGATCCATGACGGCACTGACACTGCCCAAGTCACGGCCACCGGTGGCGGATCACTGCAGGTGGAATGCTCGGCAGGGTGCAGCGGTGGGACGCAATACGCTGAAGATTCCGTACATGTGTCTGGCGATACCCTCACCCTTGCAGGGGTGGTGCGGCAGGACAGCACGGCGGCCCTTGCAGCGGACGGCGACCGTACCGTGCTCCAAGTGGATAGCAACGGCCATTTGAAAGTGGTTAACGATAACCCGAACCTGGCGGCGGATAACTCCACCAACAGCACCGCCAAGGTGCCAATCATTGCGGCGCGAGCGAATGCTTCTGCTCCAACCTGGACAGAAGGCAACCAGGTTCCGCTGTCTGTGGATACGTCAGGGGCTCTCCGCGTGACAGGCGGCACCTCAGCGACGCAATACACCGAAGATGCAGCCAGTGCTGGAGCGGAATCAATGACCTTAGCCGGAACCATTCGGCAAGATACTCCAGCGGGATCAACGAGCGCAGACGGGGACTATGCGAGCTTAAAGACCGATTCGGTCGGTCGGCTCTGGGTCAATGGGTCCGGGGTCACACAACCGGTGAGTGGCACCATCACCGCCAACGCGGGCACCAACCTCAACACGTCGGCCCTTCTCACGACCTCGGCGCATGATGCCGCGTTTGGGACAGCGGGCACGGCGGATACCCAAGTGCGGACAGTGCAGGGCATCGCCTCGATGACCCCGCTCCTGGTCAATCCAGGTACGGCGACGAACTTTGGCATCTATGCGGAGGACGCGGCTGAAACCGCGGGCGGCAACCTGTCCATGGCTGGCTCTGTCCGTCGCGACACAGCCGCCTCCAGTGCAGGCACAACTGGCGACAACGCGACGCTCAACACTGATGCCAACGGGCTCTTGTGGTCTCGTAATGCAGACCCCTGCTCTGCGCTCGCCAAGACGTTTATCCCGATCAACATTAGCACGGCCACAACGACCGAACTGACTGCGGCTCTCGCGGGAGCCAGTACCAACTACTATGTGTGCTCGCTCAATCTAGTGACGGCAGCGGCCAACAATGTCGCGCTGGCTGACGACGACACCGACAACTGTGCTTCAGTCACCTCAGGGCTGGCTGGTGGCACGACGGCTGGGAGCGGGTGGAATCTTGCCGCTAACGGCGGGTTGACGTTTGGCAACGGCACCGGATCGATCTTTAAGACCAACGGGGCAAACCGGGTCTTGTGCTTGGTCACCAGTGCGGCGACACAGCTATCAGGGTCTATAACGGTGGTGGCGGCTCCATGATCAGTCGAATATGCAGTCTCATCTTCCTTCTCCTCTGGCTAGCCTCGCCGAGCTGGGCCGCGTCCCTGCTGCAAACCGGCATTACCACGCATGACGGGGCTACGAATTTCACACGTACCACAACGTCGAATGTAACCGCAGGCTCACTCATCGTCGTGTCGGCGGCTCGCTGGAAATCCGGAGATAATGGGGCCTACATTGCTGGCGATCTGACAAAATCAGCAGGAACGGCCACAATTGGCACGCCGGTCCTGGAATATACTGCCGCTCCCGGTGCTCCAGCCACGTCTAATCGGGTCGGGATGTGGTCGGTGCTTGTGACGGGGAGCGGTTCCCTCACGCTACAAGTGGCCCACAGTGGGGCTAGTTACGGGTCCATCGTAGTTGCAGAATACTCTGGCACATGGGACGGGACACGGACTGAAGCCTCCGCGAGCGGGTCAGGCTCTGGCACGGCTGCGAGTTCAGGGAATGCGAGTTCTGCGGGGGCGGCGGTGTTTGTCGGATCAATGACGAACTCAAACGGGGCTAACACCACGATTACAGAGGACGGCGCGTTTACCCTGCTTGGGGAAGACCAGGCCGGATCTGATCGCATCGATCACTCCTGCATTGGGAGAATTGTCTCCACCGCGACGACTGACGCGGCAGAATGGACGATTTCAGATAGCGTATGGGTTGGGGGAGTCGTCGTCTTCAAAGAAGCGTCTGGCGGGGGAGGAGGAGGGTCTGTTATTCGTAGCATGCTCTTAGGGGTAGGCCCATGATTATCGTACTTGCCGTGCTCATTCTCTGGCCTATGAGTGCCATTGCGGCCCCTGCTATTAGCGGAACCAGCGGTACAATGTCACACGGGAGCAGCGTCACAATTTCCGGCACCGCATTTGGTTCTAAGGGTGGGACGAACTCCAATAAGCCATTGATTTGGGCCGACTTTGAAAGCTCGATTAACCCGACATCATTGGGACACTACACGGCATGGGATGGGAACCAAAATCTGTCCCGCAACGTGGGCGGGACGCAGTATGGCAATTCGGGAGCGAATGTTGTCGGAACCCGCTCCGCTGGTGTCCAGGCGTTTGCGTTTCAGCTCGTGCATACATTCAGCAGTAAGCTATATGCGACGGGTAAGCGGAGGTGGTCAGCTTGGAATGGTTCTGCAAATTACAAGTATTTTCGTCTATGGAACGATGTCCCTTCGAGTCTGTTAGCTACAAACCTAAGCGATGGTACCATTTACGACGAATCGCACACAAACCAAGATAATCGTTTCCAGGGGGTCCAGCCGACCGCAAACGTGTGGAGGATGGAAGAATTTTTATGGAGGAAGGCCACTACCACATGTACGGGAGATCCTGCATCCGCTAATGGATTTTGGGAAATGCGCGTGAATGCAGCCCAGCAGCAACTGTTGAACGGCACGCTCTGTTCAAACCTTAGCGCAAATTACGGCCAAGGGTTGGGGCTGGAGGTTTTTGATAATTTCGATACAAATCAAGACCTGGCGAACGGGACTAATATCTGGATGGATGACATCTATATCGATGATACCTGGGCGCACGTGATCATCGGCAATGCGTCAACGCTGGCAGCCAGCACGGTGCGGGAGGTGCAAATCCCCTCAGCCTGGTCTGACACATCCATTACCGTGACTGTAAACCGTGGCAGTTTTGGGGAGTCGGCCTCTGCCTGGTTGTTTGTGGTGGATGCGAACAACGGAGTCAGCGCGGGACAATCTATTACCTTTG
>Ga0116144_10004852_pt1 | contig 12522 bp, 10 predicted proteins | sample AD_UKC035_MetaG_FD_89746 | JGI IMG/M metagenome (GOLD analysis project Ga0116144, IMG submission 89746) | Active sludge microbial communities of municipal wastewater-treating anaerobic digesters from USA - AD_UKC035_MetaG | ecosystem: Engineered > Bioreactor > Anaerobic > Digestate | place: USA... | reverse complement strand
TGAAGGACGGCGTGATCGCCGACTTCACCGTCACCGAGCAGATGCTCAAGCAGTTCATCAAGATGGTGCATCCGCGCTCGGTGCTGCGCCCGAGTCCGCGCATCATCATCTGCGTGCCCTGCGGCAGCACGCAGGTCGAGCGCCGCGCGATCCGCGAATCGGCGCTCGGTGCAGGCGCCTCCGACGTCTACCTGATCGAGGAACCGATGGCCGCGGCGATCGGCGCCGGGCTGCCGGTGGCCGAAGCCTCGGGCTCGATGGTCGTCGACATCGGCGGCGGCACGACCGAGGTCGGCGTCATCAGCCTGGGCGGGATGGTCTACAAGGGGAGCATCCGCGTCGGCGGCGACAAGTTCGACGAGTCGATCATCAACTACATCCGCCGCAATTACGGCATGCTGATCGGCGAACCCACCGCCGAGGCCATCAAGAAGAACATCGGCTCGGCCTTCCCCGGCTCCGAGGTCAAGGAGATGGAGGTCAAGGGCCGCAACCTCTCCGAAGGCGTGCCGCGCTCGTTCACGATCTCGTCCAACGAGATCCTGGAGGCGCTCACCGACCCGCTCAACCAGATGGTCAGCGCGGTGAAAAACGCGCTCGAGCAGACGCCGCCCGAGCTCGGCGCCGACATCGCCGAGCGCGGCATGATGCTCACCGGCGGCGGCGCGCTGCTGCGCGACCTGGACCGCCTGCTGGCCGAGGAGACCGGGCTGCCGGTGCTCGTCGCCGAGGATCCGCTGACCTGCGTGGTGCGCGGCTGCGGCATGGCGCTCGAGCGCATGGAGCGGCTGGGGTCGATCTTCACCTCCGAGTGAGCGCCGGAGCCTGAAGCGGGGCCGCGTGCCATGCCGCTGGGTACGCTGGATCGCACGCCGCCGCCGTTCTTCCGCCAGGGCCCCTCGGCGCTGACGAAGCTCGTCTTCTTCGCGGCACTGGCGATCTTCCTGATGGTGGCCGACGGCCGCATGGGGCTGATCGAACCGCTGCGTTCGGGGCTGGCGGTCATGCTGCTGCCGGTGCAGCGCACGCTGATGGCGCCGGTGGCCTTGTGGGATTCGGCGCGCGGCTACCTTCAGGGGCTGGATCACGCGCTGCAGCAAGCGCGCACCGCGGACGAGCGGCTCGCCCGGCAGTCGCAGGAAACGCTGCGCGCGGCTCAGCTCGCGCTCGAGAACGAGCAGCTGCGCGGCCTTCTCGGGCTGCGCCCGGCGCTGCCGGTGCGCACGCAGGCCGCCGAAGTGCTCTATGCCGCGGCCGACGTCTTCTCGCGCAAGGTCTTCATCGACCGCGGGCTCGCGCAGGGCGTCGTCGCCAGCGCCCCGGTGGTCAACGACGCCGGCGTGCTCGGGCAGGTCACGCGCGTCTACCCGCTGACCTCCGAGGTCACGCTGCTGATCGACAAGGATGCGGCGATTCCGGTCCTCAACACGCGCACGCAGCAGCGCAGCGTGGCCTTCGGCGGGCATCAGCTCCCCAGCGGCGGCGCACTCGAACTGCGCTTCCTGCCCGCCAACGCCGATGTCCAGGTCGGCGATGCGCTCGTGACCTCGGGCCTGGATGGCATCTACCCGCCGGGCCTGCCGGTGGCGCGGGTGGCGATCGTGCAGCGCGGCGGGGAGACCGCCTTCGTGCGCATCCTGCTCGAACCGGCGGCAAGGACCGACGCCGTGCGCCACGTGCTGCTCGTCGAGCCCGTCGAGCGCCAACTGCCGCCGCGACCCGAGGCGGCGGCATCCGCGGCTGCGCCCGGTCCGGCGGCCAGTGCCGCTTCCGAAGCCACGGGAAGACGCCGATGATCATGCCGCGCAGCTCCGACCAGCTGCTGCTGCCGGTGAACCCGCTGTTCATCGGCCTGAGCCTGCTGCTGGCGCTGGCGCTGAACATGCTGCCGCTGGGCCGGCACGCGGCGCGGCCCGACCTGCTCGCCGTGGCGCTGGTGTTCTGGAACGTCCACCAGCCGCGCCGAGCCGGCGTCGGCGTGGCCTTCATCTTCGGGCTGCTGATGGACGTGCACGAGGGGGCGCTGCTCGGGCAGCACGCGCTGGCCTACACCCTGCTGAGCTACGTCGCGATCACGATCCACCGTCGGCTGACCTGGTTCTCGCTGCCCGAGCAGGCGCTGCACGTGCTCCCGGTGTTCCTCGCCGCGCACCTGGTTGCGCTCGTCGTGCGCATGCTGGCCGGCGGCATGTTCCCCGGCTGGTGGTGGCTGGGCGCGCCGGTATTCGAAGCGCTCCTGTGGCCGCTGGCATCGCTCGTGCTGCTGGCGCCGCAGCGTCGGGCGCCGGACCCGGACGAGAATCGACCCCTATGAGCCTCGCGGTGCGCGAGGGCGGATCGACGCGGAGCCATCGGCCCGCGCTGGCATGACCGAATTCAAGAACCTGGAGCAGGAACTCGGCCGCTTTCGAGTGCGCCTCGTGGCGGCCGCGGCCTTCGTGCTGCTGGCCTTCGCACTCCTCGGGGCCCGGCTCGTGCATCTGCAAGTGCTGCGCCACGACGAGCTGGCGACGCAGGCCGAGGCCAACCGCATCACCGTGCTGCCGGTGGTGCCCGAGCGCGGCCTCATCGTCGACCGCAACGGCATCGTGCTGGCGACCAACTACTCGGCGTTCACGCTCGAGGTCACGCCCTCGCGCGCCGGCCCGCTCGAGCCGCTGGTCGATGCGCTGGCGCAGGTCGTCGACGTCACGCCCCGCGATCGCCGGCGCTTCCGGCGCCTGGTCGAGGACGGGCGCAGCTTCGAGTCGCTACCGCTGCGGACCAAGCTGAGCGAGGAGGAGGTGGCGCGCTTTGCCGCGCAGCGCTTCCGCTTCCCCGGCGTCGAGGTCAAGGCACGGCTGCTGCGCAGCTATCCGCTCGGCGAGATCGGCAGCCACCTGCTGGGCTACATCGGCCGCATCAACCAGGCCGAGAAGAAGGCGATCGAGGACTGGCCCGACGAGGAGCAGGACAACTACCGCGGCACCGAGCACATCGGCAAGCTCGGCGTCGAGCAGGCCTACGAGCACGAACTCCATGGCAGGACCGGCTTCGCCGAGGTGGAGACCAGCGCCGGCGGGCGCCCGGTGCGCACGCTGCGCAGCCAGCCCGGGACGCCCGGCAACACGCTGACGCTTTCGGTCGACATCCGGCTGCAGGCCCTGGTCGAGCAGATGTTCGGCGAGCGCCGCGGCGCGCTCGTCGCGCTGGACCCGAGGAACGGCGAAGTGCTGGCCTTCGTCAGCAAGCCGACCTTCGACCCCAATCTCTTCGTCGACGGCATCGATGTCGACAGCTGGCGCGAGCTCAACGAATCGATCGACAAGCCGCTACTCAACCGCGCGCTGCGCGGCACCTACCCGCCGGGCAGCACCTTCAAGCCCTTCATGGCGATGGCCGCGCTGATCAGCGGCAAGCGCGCGCCGGGCACGGTGATCCACGACGGCGGCAGCTACACCTTCGGCGGCCACGTCTTCAGGAGCCACGGCGACGGCGGCCTCGGGCCGGTGGACATGACGCGCTCGATCGTCAAGTCGAGCAACGTCTACTACTACTCGCTGGCCAACGAGATGGGTGTGGACCTGATGCACGAGCTGCTCTCGCCCTTCGGCTTCGGGCAGCTCACCGGCATCGACCTCGAGGGCGAGGTCACCGGCGTGCTGCCCTCCACCGCCTGGAAGCGGCGCGCCTACCGCCGGCCCGAGCAGCAGCGCTGGTACGCCGGCGAGACGATCTCGCTGGGCATCGGCCAGGGCTACAACAACTTCACCATGCTGCAGCTGGCCAGCGCGACCGCCACGCTGGCCGCGGGCGGACAGCGCTTCAGGCCGCACCTGGTGCGCGCCATCGAAGACCCGGCCACGCACGCCCGGCAGCCGCTCCCCGACCCGACGCTGCCGCCGCTGGCGCTGGCGCCCGCGCACGTGGCGCTGGTGAAGAACGCCATGTACGGCGTGACGCAGGAGGGCACCTCGGCGCGCGTCTTTGCCGGTGCGCCCTACCGCAGCGGCGGCAAGACCGGCACCGCGCAGGCGGTGGGCATCCGCCAGAGCGAGCGCTACAACGCCGCCAAGCTCGAGGAGCACAAGCGCGACCACTCGCTCTACATCGCGCTGGCGCCGCTGGACGCGCCCACCGTCGCGCTGGCCGTGGTGGTCGAGAACGCGGGCTTCGGCGCCGCCGCGGCGGCGCCGATCGCGCGCCGCGTCTTCGACTACCTGCTGCTGGGCCAGGTGCCCAGCGAAGAGGACATGGCGGCCACGCGGGCCGGCCGCTCGGCGGCCCCCATCGGGACGCCGCGCCGCGCCGAGGACTTCGTGCTGCCGGGCCTGCCGCCGCCGGCGGCGATCGAAGCCGCGGCGCCGGCCCCCGAGCGCACCGCGCTGCTGCGATGAGCGGGCTGCGCAGCGTCTACGAGCAGCCCTCGCCCTGGCAGCGGCTGCGCCCGGTGTTCAGCGGTTTCGACGGCCCGCTGGCGCTGGCCATGCTGCTGCTGGCGGCGATCGGCCTCGTCACCATGTACTCGGCCGGCTTCGACCACGGCACGCGCTTCGTCGACCACGGGCGCAACATGCTGCTGGCGCTGGCGGTGCTGTTCGTCGTCGCCCAGGTGCCGCCGCAGAAGCTGCAGCGCCTGGCCGTGCCGCTGTACCTCCTGGGCCTGCTGCTGCTGCTGGCCACCGCCATCCCGGGCCTGGGCATCACCAAGAAGGGCGCCACGCGCTGGCTGGACCTGGGCATCGTCATCCAGCCCAGCGAGATCCTGAAGATCGCCACGCCGCTGCTGCTGGCCTGGTGGTTCCAGAAGCGCGAGGGCACGCTGCGCGCACCGGACTTCCTCGTCGCCGCGGCGCTGCTCGCGCTGCCGGTGGCGCTGGTGGCCAGGCAGCCCGACCTCGGCACTGCGCTGCTCATCCTCTTCGGGGGCCTCTACGTGATCTTCTTCGCCGGCCTGTCGTGGCGGCTCGTGCTGCCGGTGCTGCTGCTGGGCGGCGCGGCGATCGTCGCGCTCGTGCTCGCCGGGCCCTCGATCTGCGTCGAGGGCGTGCGCTGGCCGGTGCTGCGCGAGTACCAGCAGCACCGCATCTGCACGCTGCTCGATCCCACGCGCGACCCGCTGGGGCGCGGCTTTCACACCCTGCAGGGGATGATCGCCATCGGCTCGGGCGGCCTCACCGGCAAGGGCTTCATGAGCGGCACGCAGACGCACCTCGAATTCATTCCCGAGCGCACGACCGACTTCATCTTCGCCGCCTTCTGCGAGGAGTTCGGCCTCGTCGGCGCGGTGCTGCTGATGCTGTGCTTCCTCTTCCTCATCGCGCGCGGCCTCTTCATCGCCGCCGAGGCGCCGACGGTGTTCGCGCGGCTGCTCGCCGCGGCGACGACGATGAGCCTGTTCACCTACGCCTTCGTCAACATGGGCATGGTCATCGGCATGCTGCCGGTGGTCGGCGTGCCGCTGCCCTTCATCAGCTACGGCGGCACGGCGATGGTCTCGCTCGGTCTGGCGATCGGCATCCTGATGTCGGTGGCGCGCAGTCGCCGGCTGATGCAGAGCTGAGCCCGGCCGCAACCGGGTCCGCCGCGCGGTCCGATCATCCCGGTCGATGTTGCTGCTGCTGCGGTGGCGCGGCGCTGCCAGCGGGGAAGCGCACCGTGAACAGCGCGCCGGGCGCGTTCGCGCCGTTGCCTGCGCCTGCGCGCGGATGCGCGTCCTCGACCGAGATCTCGGCACCGTGGTGCTGCACGATCTCCTGCACGATAGCAAGCCCGAGGCCGGTGCCGTCGACGCCGGTGCCCAGCGTCCGGTAGAAGGGGCGGAAGACCTGCTCGCGTTCGGAGGCCGGGATTCCCGGCCCGCTGTCCTCGACCTGGAGCACCGCGACCTGGCCGAACGGATCCTCGACCACACGAGCGGTCACGGTGCCCCCGTCGGGCGTGTACTGCAGCGCGTTGTCGACGAGGTTGCGCACCAGTTCGCGCAGCAGCACCGGCTGCGCCTGGACCGTCAGCGCATGTGCGCCTTCGGGCCCTTCGTAACCCAGGTCGATGCGCTTGTCCATCGCCTTGGGAACGAAGTCGCGCACGGTCTCGCGCACCAGCGCCGCCAGGTCGACCGACTCTCGCCGCAGTGCCTGCTCGCGGTCCTCGGCGCGCGCCATCGCCAGCAGCTGGTTGACGGTGTGCGCCGCGCGCTGGCTCCCGACCGCGATCTGCTGCAGCGTGTGCTTGAGCGCGTACGGGTCGCCCTGTCCACGGTCGATCTCGCGCTCGGCGATCTCGGCCTGCGTGCGCAGCCCGGCCAGCGGCGTCTTCAGCTGGTGCGCCGCATCGGCGAGGAAATGCCGCTGTGCGCTGATCGACTGGTCCAGGCGCTGCAGCAGGTCGTTGATCGCGCGCACCAGCGGCGCCACCTCCTCGGGCACGCCGCGCTCCTCGATCGGGCTCAGGTCCGTATTGTCGCGCCGGCGGATGCGCTGCTGCAGCTCGGCCAGCGGGCGGATGCCGCGCGCCAGCGCCAGCCACACCAGCCCGACGGCCAGCGGCAGGATCACGAACTGCGGCAGGATCACGCCCTTGATGATCTCGGTGGCCAGGCGCGAGCGCTTCTCCAGCGTCTCCGCCACCTGCACCAGCGGCCCACCACCCTCGCCGCCGGCGGGCGATAGCCACAGGTAGGCCACGCGCACCGGCTCGTCGTTCATCTCCTCGTCGCGGTAGCGCACCGCGGCCGAGCCCGCCGGCTGGTCCAGCGGCACCGGCAGCTCGGCGTCGCCGGCGACAAGCTCGCCCCGCTGCCCGAGCACCTGGTAGTAGACGCGCGTCTCCTCGTCGCTGCGCAGCAAGCGCGCCATGACGCCCTCGATCTCGCGCTCGGCCCGCCCGCCGGCCGGCCCCTGTGGCGCCCCCTGCCTCGTCGCCGACGACAGCGCGCCGATCTGCGCCGTCACCTGGGCGGCCACCTCGTGCGTGAGCTCGCCGAGCTCGTGGTCGTAGGGCCGGTTCGCAATGCCCTGAGCGACGATCCAGGTGAGCGCCACGCTCATCGGCCACAGCAGCAGCAGCGGCGCGACCATCCAGTCCAGGATCTCGCCGAAGAGGGAGACTTGCTCGCGTTGGGCCATGGCACGGTGGCGCACCGGCGCGAGGGTCGATCAGCGCCCGCCTGCTGCGGCGACGCCGCGCACGCGCACGCTGCTCAGGCGGCGATCTTCTCCAGGCAATAGCCCAGGCCCCGCACCGTCGCGATGCGCACCGGTCCCTGCTCGATCTTCTTGCGCAGGCGGTGGATGTAGACCTCGATCGCGTTGTTGCTGACTTCCTCGCCCCACTCGCACAGCCGCTCGACGAGCTGGTCCTTGCTGACGAGGCGTCCGGTGCGCTGCAGCAGCACCTCGAGCAGCGAAAGCTCGCGCGCCGAGAGCTCGATCATCTGGTCGTTGATGTAGGCCACGCGCCCGGTGGCGTCGAAGGACAGCGGCCCGTGCTTGATGATGTTCGACGCCGTGCCCAGCCCGCGGCGCGTGAGCGCGCGCACGCGCGCCTCGAGTTCCTGCAGCGCGAAGGGCTTGGCCATGTAGTCGTCGGCGCCCAGATCCAGTCCCTTGACCCGCTGCTCGACGCTGTCGGCCGCGGTCAGGATCAGCACCGGCACCGCCGAGCCGCGCGCGCGCAGGCGTCGCAGCACGTCGAAGCCGTGCATCTTGGGCAGCCCCAGGTCCAGGATCAGCAGGTCGAACTCGTGCGCGGCCATTGCCGCGTCGGCCTCGGTCCCGGTGCGGACCTGATCGACCGCGTAGCCCGTGCTGCGCAGCGAGCGCAGCAGCCCGTCGGCCAGAAGCTGGTCATCTTCGGCAATCAGAATCCGCATGGCTGTCTCCCGCGTGCCGCCTCGATCCGGAGCAAGGCTCCGGCCCGGCGATCGTCTTGCGTCGTCGGCTGCCACATTCTAGGCAGCTCGCGCAGCAGCGCCCAGCCGCACGCCCCCAAAGGGGGCCCCCGCAAGAGTTCCGAAAAGGCTCGAAAGGCCGGTCCGGCTACTGTACAGACATCCAGTTTCAACGATAATGCGCCCATGAAGGAGAAACCCATGGACGCACCCGTCAAGCCGCAGAACACCGAGAAGGCCAAGGCCTTGCAGGCGGCGCTCGCCCAGATCGAGAAGCAGTTCGGCAAGGGCTCCATCATGCGGCTGGGCGAGGGCGAGAAGATCGAGGACATCCAGGTCGTCTCCACCGGCTCGCTCGGGCTGGACATCGCGCTGGGGGTCGGCGGCCTGCCGCGCGGCCGCGTGATCGAGATCTACGGCCCCGAGTCCTCGGGCAAGACGACGCTGACGCTGCAGGTCATCGCCGAGATGCAGAAGACCGGCGGCACCGCCGCCTTCATCGACGCCGAGCACGCGCTGGACATCCAGTACGCGCAGAAGCTGGGCGTGAACCTGCAGGAATTGCTGATCAGCCAGCCCGACACCGGCGAGCAGGCGCTCGAGATCGTCGACGCACTCGTGCGCTCGGGCTCGGTCGACCTGATCGTCGTCGACTCGGTGGCCGCGCTCACCCCCAAGGCCGAACTGGAGGGCGAGATGGGCGACAGCCTGCCGGGCCTGCAGGCACGGCTGATGAGCCAGGCGCTGCGCAAGCTCACCGCGACGATCAAGAAGACCAACTGCATGGTCATCTTCATCAACCAGATCCGCATGAAGATCGGCGTGATGTTCGGCAACCCCGAGACGACCACCGGCGGCAACGCGCTCAAGTTCTACTCCTCGGTGCGCCTGGACATCCGCCGCATCGGCAGCATCAAGAAGGGCGACGAGGTCATCGGCTCCGAGACCCGGGTGAAGGTCGTCAAGAACAAGGTCAGCCCGCCGTTCAAGACCGCCGAGTTCGACATCCTCTACGGCGAGGGCATCAGCCGCGAGGGCGAGATCATCGACATGGGCGTGCAGGCGCGCGTCGTCGACAAGGCCGGCGCCTGGTACGCGTACAAGGGCGAGAAGATCGGCCAGGGCAAGGACAACGCGCGCGAGTTCCTGCGCGAGAACCCCGAGCTCGCGCGCGAGATCGAGAACCGGGTGCGCGAGTCGCTGGGCGTTCCCGTGCTCGCGGCCGAGGCCCAGGCCGCGCGCGGAGAGGACGCGTAGACGCCGCCTGGCTCCGGGCGCGGGCGCTGCGCCTGCTCGCGCAGCGCGAGCACGGCCGCGCGGAGCTCGCCGCCAAGCTGCACCAGCAGCTTCGGCGGGAAGCGGCTCGGGAAGCGGCCCGTCACGCTGCGACGCCGGCCCCACAGGAACTGTTCGGTACGTCCCGGCACGCGCCGCCGGTCGTTCCGGCGGGCGAGGCGCAGACCGGCCCGGCGGATTTCGACGAGGCGTGCGCGCGCCGGCTGGTCGACGAGATCCTCGACCTCCTCGAGCAGCGCGGCCTGCTCAGCGACGCCCGCGCCGCCGAGGCGATGCTGCACGCCAGGGCGCCGCGCTACGGCACGCGGCGCCTGCGCCAGGCACTGCAGGCGCGCGCGCTGCCCGCCGAACTGGTCGAGGACGCGCTGCAGCGTACCCAGGCCAGCGAGGAGGCGCGAGCCTGCGCCGTCTGGCGGCGGCGCTTCGGCGCGCCGCCGCCGGATGCCCGCGAATTCAACCGGCAGCTGCGCTTCCTGCTCGGCCGCGGCTTCGACGCCGAACTGGCGCGGCGCGTGATCCGTAGGGGCGGCGTCAGCGAAGACGGCGATGCTTGGGGCCGCGCTGACGAGGAGTCCTCGCAGGATCCGATCGACAGCGCGAAGGAAGCCGGCTCCGCCGGGGCGACCGAGGCCGCCTTCGACGACCGTGGCCAGGCGGGGGCAAACGAGGCCGAAGCGCACGTCGATGGCAGCGCCGAGCGGCGATGGCCGTCGTCACCATCGCGTCGGCCAAGGTAAACCCTAGGCGCCTGCTACAGTCCGAAACCCGGCCGGTCGACTCGCGCGGCAAGGCCAACGCCGGGTCGTGCGGCACCCTTGGGCGCTGCATTCGCCTTGGCGCACCCCATCCCCGACGAGGACCGACGCATGAAGATCCACGAATACCAGGCCAAGGAATTGCTGCGCGCGCACGGCGTGCCGGTACCGCGGGGTTATCCCGCTTTCAGCGTGCGCGAGGCCGAGGAGGCCGCGCAGAAGCTCGGCGGCTCGGTCTGGGTCGTGAAGGCACAGATCCACGCCGGCGGCCGCGGCAAGGGCGGCGGCGTCAAGCTCGCGCGCTCGATGGCCGAGGTGACGCAGCTGGCCACTCAGATCCTGGGCATGCAGCTCGTCACCCACCAGACCGGCCCGGCCGGGCAGAAGGTGCGCCGGCTGCTGGTCGAAGAAGGTGCGGACATCCGCAAAGAGTACTACGCCGCGGTGCTCACCGACCGCGCGACGCAGAAGGTCTGCGTGATGGCCTCGTCGGAAGGCGGCATGGACATCGAGGAGGTCGCGCACAAGACGCCCGAGAAGATCCTCAAGGTCTTCGTCGATCCGCTGGCCGGCCTCTCCGACGCGCAGGCGCTCGAGCTCGCGCGCGGCATCGGCGTGCCCGAGGCCAGCCAGCCGCAGGCCGTGGACGTGTTCAAGAAGCTCTACGCCTGCTACATGGACACCGACGCGAGCCTGGCCGAGATCAACCCGCTGATCCTCGAAGGCTCGGGCGCGATCAAGGCGCTGGACGCCAAGTTCAACTTCGACGCCAACGCGCTCTACCGCCACCCCGAGATCGTCGCCTACCGCGACCTCGACGAGGAGGATCCGGCCGAGGTCGAGGCGAGCAAGTTCACCTCAGCTACATCAGCCTGGACGGCAACATCGGCTGCCTGGTCAACGGCGCGGGCCTGGCAATGGCGACGATGGACACGATCAAGCTCTTCGGCGGCGAGCCGGCGAACTTCCTCGACGTCGGCGGCGGCGCCAGCGCCGAGAAGGTCACCGAGGCTTTCAAGATCATGCTCAAGAACCCCAAGGTCAAGGGCATCCTCGTCAACATCTTCGGCGGCATCATGCGCTGCGACACCATCGCCGAAGGCGTGGTCGTCGCCTGCCGCGCGGTCAACCTCTCGGTGCCGCTGGTCGTGCGCATGAAGGGCACGAACGAGGACATCGGCAAGAAGATGCTGGCGGAGTCCGGCCTGCCGATCATCAGCGCCGACACCATGGCCGAGGCCGCGACCAAGATCGTCGCCGCCGTCCAGTGATCCCGAAGGAACGAACATGAGCATCCTCATCAACAAGGACACCCGCGTCATCACCCAGGGCATCACCGGCAAGACCGGGCAGTTCCACACGCGCATGTGCGTGGCCTACGCCAACGGAGCGAACTGCTTCGTCGCCGGCGTCAACCCGAAGAAGGCGGGCGAGAACTTCGAGGGCATCCCGATCTACGCCAGCGTCAAGGACGCCAAGGCGCAGACCGGGGCCACGGTGAGCGTCATCTACGTGCCGCCGGCTGGCGCCGCCGCGGCGATCTGGGAGGCGGTCGAGGCCGATCTGGACCTGGCCATCTGCATCACCGAGGGCATCCCCATCAAGGACATGCTGGAAGTGCGCAACAAGATGAAGGCCAAGGAGGCCGCGGGCGGCAAGAAGACGCTGCTGCTGGGCCCCAACTGCCCCGGGACGATCACCCCCGACGAGATCAAGATCGGCATCATGCCCGGTCACATCCACAAGAAGGGGCGTGTGGGCGTCGTCAGCCGCTCGGGCACGCTGACCTACGAGGCGGTGGCGCAGCTCACCGAACTGGGCATCGGCCAGAGCAGCGCGGTGGGCATCGGCGGCGACCCGATCAACGGCTTGAAGCACATCGACGTGATGCGCCTCTTCAACGAGGACCCGGACACCGACGCGGTGATCATGATCGGCGAGATCGGCGGCCCCGACGAGGCCGACGCCGCGCGCTGGTGCAAGGCCAACATGAAGAAGCCGGTCGTCGGCTTCATTGCCGGCGTCACCGCGCCCCCGGGCAAGCGCATGGGTCATGCCGGCGCGCTGATCTCCGGCGGCGCCGACACCGCCGACGCCAAGCTGGCGATCATGGAGGAGTGCGGCTTCAAGGTGACGCGCAACCCCTCGGAGATGGGCAAGCTGCTGAAGGCCCTGCTCTGAGGCGCCGCTGACGCGCCGACACGCTGACGCGCCAAGGCGCGCCGGCCTCCCTCGCCCTCCCCTTCGCCCCCCCTCGCCGCCCTGATGGACTACCTCTTCCTGCCCGAGTTCTGGGTTGCCGTCGGCCAGATCATCCTGATCGACATCCTGCTGGGCGGCGACAACGCGGTCGTCATCGCGCTGGCCTGCCGCAAGCTGCCGCCAGAGCAGCGCACCAAGGGCATCCTCTGGGGCACCGCGGGCGCGATCGTCCTGCGCGTCATCCTCATCTTCTTCGCGCTGCAGCTGCTGGCCATTCCGGCGCTCAAGCTCATCGGCGCGCTGCTGCTGGTGTGGATCGGCGTCAAGCTGATCGCGCCGCAAGAGGAGGACGGCCACGCCAACATCGAGAGCAGCGACAAGCTGTGGGGCGCCGTCAAG
>Ga0116144_10004848_pt1 | contig 12533 bp, 7 predicted proteins | sample AD_UKC035_MetaG_FD_89746 | JGI IMG/M metagenome (GOLD analysis project Ga0116144, IMG submission 89746) | Active sludge microbial communities of municipal wastewater-treating anaerobic digesters from USA - AD_UKC035_MetaG | ecosystem: Engineered > Bioreactor > Anaerobic > Digestate | place: USA... | reverse complement strand
GCCGAAATTATCATCAATATGCTGTTTGTGAGATAAATAACCTGTAATATCATAGTGATAAAATTATACTGAATATGCGGCATGAGTATTGCTACTCTGTTATTTGAGCTGGTGAGCATAGTGAAAAGGCGCTGCCTGATGATGGAAGTGATCCGGCTCTTATACATGTGACCTCCCCCCCAAGACCTTGTGCTGTCTAAATGCCTCTCTTCCCTTCCGTTCGGTGGTCTAAGGATGGCGCAAGGAAAGGTATGATAGAGGGAATTCCAGGGAATTCCCTCTATCTTTTTTTGTGAAAAGGCAATCTCAGCTCGACCCTGCGATCGTTATCTCCCCTCAGTCCCTCAGCAGAGCAATCGATCCGTCGTTCTGCTCGGTCACCCATAGGTTCCAGATGGCTGTGTACCCTGATTAGAGCGACCATTCGGCAAACTAATTCCTCGAATACGTAGCGTAATTTCCTAAGATACCGAAAAACCCCCATTGAAGGTTACCGTGATGGCACTTAGGCTTAATGGCGAAACTGCGGGTGATTCAATACGGTGCTGCAAGAAACGTGGCGATCACATACAGTGATGATCACGGTTGGATTGATTAACGAGAGGCTGTGACCCGGTTGTCGGATAAAGAAGGCGTGTAGGTGTACGCTGCTGGCCCGAGGTAGTGTTTTTAATCGTTACTGAGCCAAGGAGGATGAAGACATGACCACTCAGAAGAGAGAACTGTGGAGATGGCTGGTTGGTTCGCTGGCCATGGGGTTGAGTATTGCGTTGTGTAGTTGTAGCACGAACACCACCCCGCTGAAGCAGGACCTCGCCAATGCAGAAATGGAGATCAACAATGCCAGAGACCGCAATGCTCGTCAATATGCTCCGCTTGAATTGCGTATAGCTGAAGAAAAGCTTTCTCAAGCGAGAGATGCGTTTGAGGATGAGGACTACAGTCAGGCGAGTTATCTGGCAGATGAGGCGCTGGTGAGTGCCAAGCTTGCTGATGCGAAAGCGCGGACAGAGAGAAACAAGGAAATGGTACAGGAACTCAACGACAGCATCAGTGTTTTGAAACAGGAGATTGTTCGCTCGCAAGGGCAATCACAATAGGAGGAGTTTGCGATGAGAAGAACACGTACTCATGTAGAATTGTATCTCATTGTGATTGGTGTTTTCTTAATCGGAATTGCTTTATCCGGCTGTGGCCCCACTAAAACCGCTGAGCTTGATCAGGCTAGAGCAGCCTACCAGCAGGCCGAAAGCAATCCTGACGTGGGTCAGTATGCACCGGTGGTGCTGCGCGAGGCGAGGCAATCGCTGCAAAAAGCGGAAGCCGCCGATGATGAAGGCGTTCAGAAGCACTATTCGTTCATCGCTGAGCGGACCGCCGAGTTGGCTCAAGTGACGGCAGTGCAGCGAAAATCTGAGGACCAACTAGAACAGCTGAGTAAAGAACAACGGGATTTCATCTTACAGGTCCGCGCGCAGGAGGCTGACAGAGCTCAGCAGGAAGCTAGACAGGCAAAAGAGCAGCTCCAACAGCTCCAGACACGTAGTCTGGAGCAAGAAGCACAGTCAGCTCAAGAGCGTGCGCAGATGCTCGAACGAGAGCTTGCCGGCTTGAGAGCACGACCGACCGAACTGGGAACGGCGATAACCCTGAGTGATGTTCTGTTCAAAACCGGTTCAGCAACCTTGCAGCCGGGAAGCATGATAACCATGGACCGCGTTGCTCAGTTTTTAAGGAACCATCCTGACCAGCGAATTATCATCGAAGGCCATACGGACTCAACCGGCAGTGAGGGATTCAATATGCAGCTATCCCAGCGGCGGGCAGACGCGGTCGCAATGGCACTGCGGAGCCGCGGCGTCGGGCCCGAACGGATCATCACTCGTGGATTGGGAGAAGGTTATCCAGTGGCCAATAATGATACCCAGGCCGGTCGGCAGCAGAACCGAAGGGTTGACGTAACGGTAATGGACCAAAGAGCTTTTGGCTACTATCAGGAAGGACAGATCCCGAGCCAACCAATGGGTGTTTCCCCGGGCATGCAACAACCAGCGCAACCTGCTCCTTCTCAGGAAATGCAGTCTCCTCAAGAGCCACAGTATCCGCAGAGCCAGCAGCCATCCTCTGAGGGGCAGCAATCCGGGATGCCGGGAGAGTCATCATCAGGATCTCCAGCAGGTGAGCCATCAACTCAAGGACAGCAGACCGGTCAGTAGCGCATGCGGAGCCTTCATCCGGAAGCGGGCTCTGGCATAAGCATAAAGGGTTGGCACACGATACTGTAAGAAAGTGGCATGGGATGTGGGATCTTCGAGGTGGGATGTGAGAACTGGTTTAGCACCAAGGCCTTTATCACACATCCCATTCCCATATCACACATCACCTGGTGCATATCTCATATCCCATGGCACATATCTCACACTTCAACCGTTGAACCTTAATCCTGAACCTCTCCCTCATGCCGTATGCGATCGAAGCTCATGACCTGAAAAAGAAGTTCAGAACGTTTCTTGCCGTCCGGGGCATTTCCTTTCTTGTTTCAAAAGGAGAGTGTTTCGGTATCCTCGGTCCTAATGGTGCGGGAAAGACCTCCACGATCCGGATGATTTACGGATATTCGCCGCTCACATCCGGGGAGCTCAGGGTTTTCGGCCTCGATATTTCCATAGAATGGAGGCGAATTCGCCGCCGGATCGGTGTATGTCAGCAGGAAAACACGTTGGATCCTGATCTGACGGTAGAGCAGAACCTGGAGGTCTTTGCCCGGTATTTTGATATCCCCAGACACATTTCACGAAAACGGGCAGATGAATTGCTTCGATTCATCGCCTTGGAACATCGCCGGAAAAGTGAAGTCACTCAGCTGTCGGGCGGAATGATTCGACGTATGGTTCTCGCCCGGGCGCTGATCAACCAGCCTGATCTTCTTATCCTTGACGAACCCACAACCGGGCTCGATCCACAATCGCGTCATCAGATTTGGGAACGTCTCGACGAGCTGAAAAGCAAAGGACTCTCCATTCTTCTGACGACTCACTATATGGATGAGGCGGCGCGTCTGTGCGATCGCCTTCTAATCATGGATCATGGTCTGATTCTAGTTGAAGGAAAACCATCCGCCCTCATCAGAGAGTATGCGGGCGAGCAGGTGCTGGAAATCTCCTCACCTCCTTCCATACTGCGTGATGATCTCAAAAACAGGCAAATTCCATACGATGACCTGGGAAATCGTCTCCTGGTATATGGACAGCGGGACGATTCCCTTTTTAAAAGCATCAGCGACCAGTACTGCCTCGAAGAATGTATCCGGCGCATGGGAACTCTTGAAGATGTATTCTTGCGCTTGACCGGCAGAGGGCTGCGCGAATGAGCCGAAGGCTCGTTTTACCATCGCGGCGCTTCCTCAGAGTATGGCAGCGCAACCTGGTGGTATACCAGCGGATCTGGAAGATTTCGTTTCTTCCTCCGCTACTCGAACCGCTGTTCTATATAGCCGCTTTCGGACTCGGATTGAGTACCTTGGTTGGCACCATCCGGTTTCAGGGTATGGACATGTCCTATGTGCAGTTTATTGCTCCCGCCTTGGTAGCCATCAGCATCATGTACAACTCGTTTTTCGAGACCACCTACGCTTCCTTCGTACGGATGTACTATCAGAAGACCTACGACGCGATGATGGCCACTCCGCTTTCCCTGGAAGACATCATGACCGGAGAAGTCGTCTGGGCCGCTACCAAATCAGTAGTGGCAACTCTGGCTATGGGCGCTGTGATCAGCCTCTTCGGCTTGATCCGATATCCGGAAGGCCTGCTCATTGTGCCGCTGGCATTTCTCGGCGGATTTGCTTTTGGATGCATCGGACTTTACTTTACCGGTATCACGCGGACCATCGAGACGTTCAATCTGCCGATCTTTCTTTTTGTGACCCCGATGTTTCTTTTCAGCGGCACATTTTTCCCCTTGGAGAACCTTCCTCCGTGGGCCCAGATTATTGCTCTTGCATTTCCCCTTACCCACGTGGTCATTCCTGTGCGTTATCTGAGCTCAGGGGTAATGATGCCTGAGTTGTTCTGGAACGTTGGTTACCTTCTGCTGTTCAGTGCTGTGTTTTTCCCTCTGGCTCTCATCAAGATGCACAAACGGCTGGTGAAGTAGTCTCTTACCGCTTCATGCGCACTGAGCGCCAGTTCGACTGTCGTCTGAAATATACGCGACCTATAGGACATAGAGGACGTATACTTCAACCGGATCTATTTCACATCAAGGTGGATTGTTCCGCTCCAATCATCGGGCGGTGGAGTGTGAGCATGTTGTTCACAGAGGTGGCTATAGCGCCGTGAAGGTCCGTCATCGGGAACGAGGCTTAGGCATTTCTTAAAGAATGACTGCGCTTCAAGCCAGGAATGGCGGCGGTAGGCTTCAAGTCCGTGGGAGAACAAGCTGCAGAGTTCAATCTGAATACCTGCTGCCTGATTTCGCAGGCACAGCAGTTCGAAAACAGTCTGCGGCCGCGATTTGCCAAAGAAGAGAAACGATCCGACGTTGCGCACCAGGAAGAGGTCAGTTATTTCAACCACCTGTTCGGAGGCGAGGATGCGGGTTCCAAGGAATTTATTAAGGCTCTGGATGCGTGATACCGTGTTGATACAGTCACCGACTGCCCGGTATTCGTAGTGTTCCAGTGCGCCGATATGTCCGACGTGCATCTCGCCAAAGTGGATGCCGGTTCGGGTTGGCAAGGGAGTACCGGAAAGAGAGGAATGAAAACGCCGGACTGCTTGATCGATCTCCAGTGCTGCCATACAGGCTGAGATACGTACTTCTGATGAATTGCTCGATGCCGTCCACAGAGCGAGCATTGAATCGCCGGTAATGTCAGAGATAATACCATGGTACCGCCGGATCGGATAAAAGAGCGATTCATAGTATGTGTTCAAGAAGGTCCGCAGTTTTTCAGGATCCATCGATTCCGCCACCGTCGTATATCGTTCGGCGTCGGTGCAGAGGCAGGCTCCATACACTGCTTCGCCGCTGGCCTTTGGATCGGTGATCTGCAGCGCAACCTTTTCAGCCATATCTGGTGGGAGATAGTACCGTAAGGCCTGCAGGACAGTATGATAGCGGCGATTGGCCAGCAGGTATTTCAGCAGGATAACGGTGACGAACGTTGCCGGGGTCTGAATGACAAGCGGGAAGATGAGTGGATACCAGATGCCTTGGGTACTGAATTGTTGAAAAGCGAAAAGCACATACAAGGTGACCAGGGAACCAATCGAAATCCAGGCCCTGACAGGGGTGAGAAACCAGCACCCACAGGCGAGAAGCGTCCCCCAGAAAAAGACAATGCTGACTTTAATGGTGCGGTTGACGGGCTGAACCGTGATATCTTCCAGAAGGTTTGCACAGGCGCTGGCAGCAATTTCTACGCCGCTCAAAAAAATCCCGTCCTTTGTGGAGAACACGGTATGAAACGTGTCTTCTTGAGAGACCCGGGAAGTTTCCGAACAACCCACGAACACGATAGCCCCGGTGAGGTCCGGAAGAAAAATGCCGTCGGAAGGGTCGGGTGAGTCATTGAGTATCCGGTAAATTGGAATAGTGGAGATAGTGCCTGGTGGTCCGTAATAGTTTATATAACGAAATGGGGTTCCTCCGTATGCCTTGAGCAAAGATCTGAGCATACGCTTTTCGTGATCGGGAATGTCAAGAAACGGTACTCGCTGGAGGATGGTCGGAAGAAGACGGGGATTTCTGATGAATAGTGCTCGGCTGGCTCGGATAAGGTCGATGACACCTTTTCCGGAGAGAATGTCCTCGGACGTGCGGGGAATCTGACGGGCTAACACAGGATCGTGTTGTTCAAGGAGCATATAGAACGAATCATGAACGGTGAGCGCCAGGAGTTGAAAAACCACGATGGGTAAGGTGGGCTTATCGCCCATGCTCGAAAGGAATGTCCAATAGTCACAAACTCCGCCCGGATTGCGCGGCAGGATAAATGGCGCGATTGCCGTAACGCTTTGGACGAGCTCAGATGGAGGAGAAACGAGGTGCTCCCTCCTGATCGAGCAGGTGTCCATGGTAAGGGGAAGGTTTTCTTTTTCGAGGTACTCGCAGAGGACTGTGTTCCGGGAAGCGCTCAATGCTTTAGAAAGCGCCTGATTCGAACTGTTATCCCCAGCAGAACGGAAAACAATATCAAAGGCGACGGCAGCCGCATGATGCCGGGTAAGAATTTCGGTAAGTCGTGCATAAATGTGCCGCGGCCATTCATCGAAATCCTCCGGAAGACCTAGTTCGCGGGAGGAATATCGGTCTACTGCGACAATCAGCAGGTTGGAAGGGGCTTCCCGAGGTCCCCGCACTTTGAAGAGTGCTTTGAGTCCAATCGATTCCTCCAAAGGAGAGATCAAAGGGAAAAGGAGCAGACCAAGAATTCCGGAAAGAAGGCAGAAAACCAGTGAGCGCACCGATTTCATAGAACAATCCTGCAAGAAAATGCATAAGCGTTCTTGCTCCTACCCGGAACGGGTTCGTTTTCAAAAGCAGAGCGGATGAATACTGCTGATGTTTGACCCGTGAAGTGATCGTACACTGATTCGCAGGGAAGAGTCAAGCAAGAGCAGCGGAGCAATTGAGCTAAAAGCAGCGGAGCACGGAGCGAAGAGCAATCCGGCGAAAGTTGAAACTGACGCAGGGGGTGGGCCTTGTGCCTGCCTTCGATAGTTATTCCAGATTGCGAATTCTTTTTTAATCAAGACCCTGCAATCCCGCCGCCGGCGGGAGGCCACTGCTCTTTGCCCCCTGCTCTCAGCTCGATTGCTCCGTTATTTTCTCCTTACCCTTGCCGCAATCCGAGCTTCTGCAGCTGATACGCCAGTGTTTTTCGGGGAATTTCCAGGAGCCGGCTGGCGGCGGTCAGGTTCCAGCGACCGGTACCTGGGTACCGGGTGGCACTGAGCGCCTCCAGAAAGCGGGACCGGAGCGATTCTGCCGAGTCACTAAAACCGGATGGCAGTCTCAAACGCGGTGCTCCGAGCTGGTAGGACCCCAAGCGAGGGCGGTTGCGATCAGCTCTGTGCGCTTCGTGAAACCAGCGGGGAAAGTGTTGCTCCTGAATGTCTTCGGATTCTGCGAGAGCTGCTGCTGCATACAGTGCTTGTTCGAGTTGACGAACGTTCCCGGGCCAGGAATAGGAGACCAGCATGGTGGCAACCTCAGGAGAGAGGCAAAGGGTTCGAGACGAGTCTGGATATCGAGTACGGCTGACTTTGTCCAGGAAATGAGTTGCCAAGAGGCAGATGTCGTCAGGCCGATCGCGGAGCGGCGGCATGAGAATTTCGATGCCGCACAGACGATAGTAAAGATCTTCGCGAAATCGTGCCTGCCGAACCTCATCGAAGAGATCCTTGTTGGTAGCGGCAATGATGCGGGCGTGGTAGGGGACTGACTTTTCCGATCCGACTGGCGTAACAGTATGCTCCTCAAGTGCTCGGAGAATCCGTGCTTGACTGGATGTGCTCATCTCACCAATTTCGTCGAGAAACAGGGTGCCGCCTTCGGCAGCTACGAACTTGCCCTGACGATCACGCAATGCACCGGTGAACGCACCCTTTACGTGTCCGAAAAGTTCACTCTCCAAGAGTGTTTCCGTAAGTGCGGCACAATTTACCGCAAGGAAGGGGCCCTTGCAGCGACCGCTGGCTTCATGAATGCGATGGGCCGCAAGCTCTTTGCCGGTACCCGTTTCACCGCGGATGAGAACGGGAACGTCAGATCGAGCTGCCTTGAGACAAAGATGCAGCGCATCCTGGATTGAAGGACTGATGCCGACTATGGAAGGAACGTGCTGTTCTTCTTCAGATCGATGGTTGGCGGCAGTTGGTTTGGAAGAAAAGGGCAGAAGCTGGCCGTCTGTGGAAAGGACGGTGGCATAGAGAGTGGCGCATAAAGAGAGCAGTTCGCTCCACTCGTGCGGCAGCGGTGCGGCAGTGCGGAGGTTGAGAATGTTGAGCACACCGTAAAGAAAACCATCAGAGATGATTGGTGCACAGATAAGGGATCGGGTTCTACTGCTCATATGATTGTCTACCCGGTCGTCGTAATGGGGATGTGACCGGGCATCGGAGACGATGAGGGTTTTGCAGGACAAGGCGGCAGCACCACTGATGCCTTCACCAGGCCCAAGAGTGAACTGCGGAAGCTGATCGCGGGGAATGTCAGTACTGTATACAATATGCAGACAACGCCGGGAATCCAGACGCCAAATCGATGCCGCTTCGGCTCCGGAAGCAGTTATCAGAGCGTTACAGAGAGCGGAATTGTATTCCCAGCTTCCCGGCACGTTGGTCAGCTTCTTCTGAAAAAACTGAATGACACTATCTAATCCCTGGTGCTTCGTCATATCTGTCGAGTCCCCGATGAGATTTAGCAGGTTTGAGTATACCCGGCCGAGAAGATGAAATCAAGCCAAATCGGGATCTTGCAAGCACATGAAGTGATTTCCCTTCTCCGTGAGGCAGTGTCGCACTTGCTTTTCTGTCATTGCGGGCGATCGCGCTGCAAGCGGGAGAACGTGGCAATCTCAGAATCAATGGTGTACGGGATTGCTTCAGTCGTTTCACTCCTTCGCAACGACCTTACCACACAGTTTTGAGTAAAGGGGGGCAACGGGGAGTTCGGTTCTGCAATTAATGCGCTTTGTTGCTGCTTCGATTGCCTGGGTACTGCTGCACCCGGAGGCTCTTGCTCACTTATCAGATGAGTGGAAATCCTGCGCCGGCCCGCGGCCACGCTCTCAAGTTTCAGAAATCTAGTTAGTTTTTCTGAATCTATTCGAGAGCTTATTCCCATGCTGCAGGCACACAGAAGATTCTGAATCACGCCCGGTAACATGGCGTCAGCACACGTTGCGGAATAACCGCGATTATTAGTGGTGTGTTGGGCGGCAGGTTGTGATTGGAGGAGGTACCTAGATGCAGTAGATGAAGGAGTTAATTAGTCCTCTTTGTCCCGTGAATTTCTCGGGAGATGCGGCTTGAAAACCCCGCGAGAAGCGGTGAGGGAGAGAATGCAGGCATTGGTTGATCACCGCTTCAGCGGGGAATGTAGTGTTCTGATTGATCAATCAAACGAAGAGGTAGTGGTTGTTTTCTGGTGCGGCTAGTGAGGTCCGGGCGTGGACCTGGTGGTATCGTATACGATCTTTCCGCAGGTAGTCGACAATGGCAGCAGAAGGAAGCGGCTGAGGCGAACTCCCTTCTCGGAAGGCGATTCTACTGGCTTGGATTTTTTCTCTGCTGCTGCCGGTTGAGAGGAGGTGGGGTGCGACCAGGGCGGCCAAAAAAAGGCCATGCTGCGGTAATCAAGGGACTTTTCGGCGAAGAGACGAAAAGGCTTTTACTGGAGCATGGCCTCCGGATTAAATTCCTCCCCATTTATCATGGTCTACTTTCTTTCGGCTAGACATATGCGATTTGACTAACAACAATATCAAGATTCATGCCATTGGAGAAGGGAATCCGCAAAATCGATGAAGTGCTTAAAATCTAAGAGAAACAGGAGAATCTAAAAAGAAAGGAAGTGGTCAAAAATAAAAAAACCGGCGAAAATGGTTTGGCCGGTATTGCCGATATGGCCGGTTTGGCCGATAAGCAAGAGCCACCTTGTTCATTTTGTTAGTACAGGTTCCAGGAATGAGCGGCTCACCCGGCGGAAGAAGGCACCCTGCGTCTTTATCCGGTATCGAGGCAAAGACGCAGGGTGCAAGGGGAGACTCTATTCCGGCCTCATATATGTTTTTCCATGGTCACAAGGATCTTGTAATGATGGTATGTGGAGTTCGCTGTTGGTTGGCCTTTCCCCTTTACGCGCACTCTGAAAAGTTAGGTGGATTTTTGCGGGTCGTAATCAATCAGGTACCAAATACCACTTGCCGCCTATCATTCTCCAGCACCAATGCGTAAGGTCCGCCAGCATCGCGTCGGAAGGCAGGGCAACCTGCGAGTCCTGATTGGCGTCGGCGAAGGTAACAACATAGTTGTCATACAATTCGCCGCCGCTGGTCTCTTTGGTGCCGGTGAAGCTGACGATCATCTCAGCCTGATCGTCCTTGGACCAGGGGCTGTCGTCATCGCTGGAGCCGAGTGCCCACTTGCCGCCGGCGTCCCGCTTCCAGAATTTCCGGGACTCGCTACTGGCGCGGCTGGTAAGGCGGGGCTTTTTTCCCGGATCAAGGACCCTGCCGTCTTTATCCGTCGCAGTGCAGGGCTGCCCCTGGGCATCTGTAATGCTGGTCACGTGCCCGTTTTTGTTTACTTTGATGTAATAAGCCATGGCCGTCCTCCTTTTCTCATCGTGCGGTTGTTAATAAGGCTGCCCTGCTGTGAGGGCAGAGGGTTTCAGTCTGGTTGCGCGGTATTCTTTTCCTCAAGAGGCTGTGTCGCACTTGCTTTTCTGTCATTGCGGGCGATCGCGCTGCAAGGGGGAGAACGTGGCAATCTCAGAATCAATGGTGTACGGGATTGCTTCAGTCGTTTCACTCCTTCGCAATGACCTTACGAGACAGAGTTCAAGAAAAAAAAGGAAGCGCAGCCTCCACTCCGAAAAGGAATGAAGGCAAGAGAAGAAAAAAAGCACCCGCCGATCGGAACAACGTTATTCATAGTCCCGAATAGCAATACTCAGAATGCCAACGTGAAACGACAGAGAATCAGGCTGTCGGGATATACGGAAGGATTCAACGGGTCCGTGTCCTGAAACGAGAATTCCTCGTCAGTCAGGTTCCGGGCTTCGATGCTGACGGTGCCCAAGCGCTTGGGCAGCCGGTACCCGAGCGAAGCGTCGAATATGAAAAAGTCGTCTGAGTCATCCAAGCAGACGATGGTGGCGGGATCCGGAGATATGGCAAAAGGATCACGAAAGGTGCCGTCCTGACTGATGAAGGCTGGCTGCAGGCGCAGGTACAACCCGCCGGGATGGAAAAAGCTGAAGCCGGCAACCACTCGCTGCGTGTCCAGCCGCTGGACGTCATTCCCCGGAAATGCGTGAGGGTACTTGACGTATTCGTACAGGTATTCCAGCGAGAAGGCGAACCACTCATGGGGCGTGTAGTAGCAGTAAACGCGGGACAGCAGCTCGCAGACATCATCCTCTTGGTTACTTCCGTCCAGGGTGGAAAAGGCTACATCCAAATCCCGGCGCGACAGTTCCGCTCCGACGTAGATCCGGTCGGAGACTTTCTGATCGATTCCCACCCCGTACCGCCATACGTCCGCACCGTTGGCATCATCAAAAAACTGATTGAAGCCGGAAACCTGGGTTGGCTCCAAGGTCTGATTGCTGATCAGCGACCGCTTCAGGGTTCGGAACACAGCTAAGCGCAGCGTGGTTTTTGGAAAAGGGTTCCAGGTAAACCCAATCTTGGGGTTGAGTTGCTCTTCATCCACGGTCTCGTCGTCATAAAAATCAGCGCTGCCGCCGAGAGTAATCATGGCGTGATCAGAGAGGCTGAGGAGCGAGTAGAAATAGAGGTTCGTGTGCTTCACATCCCAGTCACTAGGCAGGGAATAGGAGAATTGAGGGAAGATGGGAAAATGAACAGTCAGACAGTCGGAACGATCTGATGAGAAATAGCCCGCACCGCCGATGATCTTCGCCCGGTCGCCATAGAAGAGCTGCTGGGCCTCGAGCATGGTTCCTTCTTCGTCATAGGTAAAAGTATTATGGGAATCAAAAAGGATATCATTTTCGGTATCAACGTACGCCCAGGATACCAGCAAGTCGGATCGAGGCCCGAAAGCGTGACGAATGCCGGTGCGGAAACTCTCGTCAATGCCGTCTTCCCGGTACTCACCGAGAAAATAATCAGGGTCAAACAGCATCAGCAGATCGCCATTTTCGTAATCCCGATAGCGGTACTCAGCCTGCACACTGGTCTTGGGCGAGACTCTCACCTGGACAAATCCATCATAGAGATCCTTATCCTGATCGTTGTTGGGGCGGGTCCCGTCGGTCTCAAAATGGTATTGGCCAAGGCTGTAGGAGAACCAATTCCACACCCCGGACTGGACCACTTCATCACCAGCAGTATCATCACCGCCGATCACGCCGCTGGTCTGAAAGGCCAACCGATTGCGCAAAAACAGCGGATTGAATTCGTTGAACGATGCATCTCCCGGGCCGGATGCCTCGACGATGAAGATGTTGCTTTCAGCTAGGTGCGGCTGCACCGGAGTGATGTTGAGCGGCTGGAGGAGCTGCGACTGGAGCAGTTCGCTGACCCGGGCGATTTCGTGTCGGGGTAATGCTGCGTAAGAATCAGCCAGAAAACGGTGCGCCGAGTAGCTGCCCGGATCAGTGTTGACCGATTTCCATCCTTCCACCAGGGCACGCTGCTGGAAGCCGAGAACGTTATAGATACGTCCGAGGCTGGCGCTGCGGGCCGCCAGATCCTCATCCAGGAGCAAACGGGACCGGTATACCGCGCGGTTGTCATTGAGCTCGATCGACCTCTGCAGATCCTGCAGGGCTTC
>Ga0116144_10004846_pt1 | contig 12543 bp, 10 predicted proteins | sample AD_UKC035_MetaG_FD_89746 | JGI IMG/M metagenome (GOLD analysis project Ga0116144, IMG submission 89746) | Active sludge microbial communities of municipal wastewater-treating anaerobic digesters from USA - AD_UKC035_MetaG | ecosystem: Engineered > Bioreactor > Anaerobic > Digestate | place: USA... | reverse complement strand
TGCAACCTTTAAGCCAACCGAAAAATACGACTTTTGGCACGACCGGGCCGTATTTCACTTTTTGACAGATGAACAAGAAATTTCAAACTACCTGGAAACGGCTAAGCAAAACATTAACCCAACCGGTGTTTTGGTAATTGGCACATTTTCAGAACAAGGGCCTAAAAAGTGTAGTGGAATAGAAGTTAAACAATACTCAGAATCCACAATGACCGACCGGCTGAAAATGTTTTTTGAAAAAATTAAGTGTATAACCGTTGACCATAAGACGCCATTCCATACCATTCAGAATTTTGTTTTTTGCAGTTTCAGAAAATTACAAGCCGTTTAATAAAAAAGGAATTCCAATAGCATAGAAATACCGGGGTCAAAACAATATGCATTTATTTATAATTGCCTTGTAAAACAGGCCACCCTTGTAAATAATCTCTTAAAATTAGGAATTATCTATTAGTTTAGAGCGGATATATTGGAAGCTATGAACCCTATTATTGCAGGAATACAACAAGTTGGAATTGGAATACCCGATGTGTATGAAGCGTTTACCTGGTATCGCAAATTGTTTGGTATGGACATTAAGGTGTTTGACGATGAGGCCGAAGCCAACCTGATGCTTCCCTATACGGGAGGAATGCCACACAAACGGCACGCTATTCTGGCGCTGAACATTCGGGGTGGAGCCGGTTTTGAAATCTGGCAATACAAAAGCCGCGAGCCGGTTTTGCCCGCATTCGAAATACAAGTGGGTGATACCGGGATTTTTACTACCCGGATGAAATCATCCAATATCTCCCAAACTTATAACTTCATAAAAACCACCAATGCCGAAATTCTGGGCGAGTTAAGCTGCGCTCCGGATGGCACCGAACATTTTTTTGTGCGCGATCCTTACGGAAATATTTTTGAAGTGGTAGAAGCTACCGATTGGTTTGGAAATGCAAACTCACACACAGGCGGGCCGGGCGGTTGTATGATTGGTGTTACCAATATGGAAAAAGCATTGAGGTTTTACGCTACCGTACTTGGTTACGATACTATACTGTACGATAAAACCGGTGTGTTTGATGATTTAGCATGTTTACCCGGTGGCCAGTCTGAAGTAAGGCGTGTGCTCATCGAACACTCCCTGCCGCGGGCCGGTAGTTTCTCGAAACTATTAGGCAGCAGTAAACTGGAATTAGTATCGGTGCTGGACAGAACCCCCCGAAAAATATACGAAGGCCGCTACTGGGGCGATCGGGGGTTTATTCATTTATGTTTTGATATAAACGGAATGAGTAAGATGAAAGCCCTGTGCGAAAAAAACGGGTACCCCTTTACGGTAGATAGTTCGGGTAGCTTTGATATGGGAGAAGCTGCAGGTTATTTCAGTTATGTGGAAGACCCGGATGGCACCTTAATTGAGTTTGTTGAAACACATCGCATTCCCATTCTTAAAAAACTTGGTTGGTACCTGGATTTGCGCAAACGCGATCCGCAGAAATCACTTCCCAACTGGGTATTGAAGGCACTTTCGCTTAATCGCGTGCGGGATTAGATACCTTGGGTATGTATTTGCACCTGAGATTCCGCTCAGCCTAAAATTTCCCACTCTTCATTCAATACCGGAATGGCCGAGTGTGCGGTAAGATCAAACTGGCAAGGCACCACCGATACATAGTTGTTGGCAATGGCCCACTCATCGTTATCTTCCCCTTTATCGAAGTTTACAAAGTTGCCCGTCATCCAATAATACTTTCTTCCGTTCGGATCAAGTCGTTCAACAAATTCCTCCACCCACTTGGCATTGGCCTGCCTGCAAACCCGAATACCTTTTATGGCTTCGTTTCGCTTGGGCGGAATGTTCACATTCAAAGCCACTCCCTTCTGTAACCCTTTTTCAAGTACCTGCTTAGTAATTCGCTTTACAATTTCCGGGGTGTGTGAAAAATTGGCCTTGTGGCTGTAATCGCACAAGGAAAAACCAATGGCGGGTGTACCTTCAATAGCACCTTCAATAGCAGCCGACATAGTGCCGGAATACAACACACTAATGGAGGTATTGCTGCCATGATTAATACCACTAACCACAATATCGGGTTGGCGATTATCCTTGCATACAAAGTGGCGTGCCATCTTTACACAATCGGCCGGAGTGCCGCTGCACTCATAGGCACGCACTCCATCAAAAATATTTGATTCGGTTAAGCGCAATGTATCGCCTACGGTAATGGCATGCCCCATTCCGCTTTGCGGGCCATCGGGTGCAACAACCAGCACCTCGCCTAATTCTTTCATGACGGTAACCAGATTTAAAATTCCAAGGGAGGTAATACCATCATCGTTGGTTACCAAAATTAAAGGTCTGCTCATATCTGCTTAATTTGCACACTAGAAATAATACCTGGCCATTATTTACCAAACAGTGAATTGTAATACTCAATCGCCCGCGATAGTTCATATTTCTTGTCAAGGTTAAGGCGGTTTTGTTTGGCAAATTTTTCAACATCCTCTGCTTTGCCGGGCATCAGGTCGTACCAATCGTTTTTCTTACCCCTAAACTCTTCGATCATTCCGTTTTCGCGAAGCAGGTAATATTTATACACCAAAACCAGGCGGGAGTAGCTTCCATAATAGTAGTAAGGCGATGAGGTGGTTCGGTATTCGAGCACCTCACGGCATAAAACAGTAAGCTTACCTTCCTGTAGCAATTCAAAAAAAACAGGCGCCTTGTATTGACCCGCCAATGCATACGGCAGCGAGTAAAAATTACGGTACTGTTTCACGGTCTCATCAAAAATTTCAAAAAGCAGAACTTTGCGGGCTGTGTAACTCTCCAATTTGTTATTGGCCTGTACCTGCAGTATGTCCTTGTCCAGATCGTACTTTAGTAAGCCGCGCAGGGTATCGCCTGTATCTAATACAACCTTACCGGTGTGCCACAATTCAAAAGCAAACTCTTGTGCATGCGCTGCCGGTGCAAGTAAGATCCAAATACAAACCAGTATAATTCTCATTTCTTTAAGATCGAATGCCCCAGTTTATCGCGTTTGGTCTGAAGGTATTTTTCATTATGCGGATTGGGTGCAATTTCGATGGGAATATTCTCTACAATCTCCAGGCCATACCCAATTAAGCCTACCCGTTTTTTCGGGTTATTGGTAATTAATTTCAGTTTTGAAATTCCCAGGTCGTGCAATATTTGTGCTCCTATTCCGTAATCGCGGTTATCCATATCAAAACCCAATTGCAGGTTGGCTTCTACCGTATCCAATCCATCCTCCTGCAGCTTGTACGCTTTAAGTTTATTTAATAATCCAATTCCTCTTCCTTCCTGCTTCATATATAACACAACGCCTTTGCCTTCTTTCTCAACCATGCTCATGGCGCTGTGCAACTGGGGGCCGCAATCGCACCGGCACGAACCAAAAATATCGCCCGTTACACAACTGGAATGCACGCGCACCAGCACGGGTTCATCCTTTTTCCATTCACCTTTTATTAACGCCATGTGTACCTCGTTCGTATCAACCTGCTCGTAGGCCACCAATTTAAAATCGCCATAGGCGGTAGGCATATTTACGGCAACTTGTTTGCGCACCTGGCTTTCCTGCTTCATCCGATAGGCAACCAGGTCTTTAATAGTTACCAGTTTCAAGCCAAACTTATCGGCCACTTTACGCAAATCGGGTAGCCGTGCCATGCTGCCGTCTTCGTTCATAATTTCTACCAACACCCCGGCCGGCCGAAACCCCGCCAGGCGGGCAAAGTCGATAGCCGCTTCGGTATGGCCGGGCCTTCTCAACACGCCTTCTTTTTTTGCTTTGAGTGGAAAAATATGACCGGGTTTACCCAACTCTTCGGGTTTAGTTTCCGGATCGGTTAAAGCTTTTATGGTTTTGAAGCGATCGTGGGCAGAAATACCGGTAGTACAGCCATGCCCGATCAGATCGACCGAAACAGTAAACGGGGTTTCGAAAACAGCAGTATTCTTACCCACCATCAGGTCAAGCCCCAATTCTTCGCATCGGTCTTCAATCAGCGGAGCACAAATAAGCCCGCGGCCGTGCGTGGCCATAAAATTTACAATGGCCGGGGTTATACTTTCTGCGGCACAAATAAAGTCGCCTTCATTTTCGCGGTCTTCATCATCAACCACCACTATCACCTTGCCATTTTTAATGTCTTCAATGGCTTCTTCTATTGTATCAATCTTAATTGTGCTCATCCGGAACTTTTAATTCAGCTAAATAAACAAAAAATACAGTACGCCTGTTCCTACCGGGCTATAACAATACCTAGTAGTTTGGCCAATTCCTGTTCGGCTTCCTTCAGGCCGGTTTGGGTGGTTAGTGCAGCTTCCAGGTCGTCCCAGGTACCATCCGATTCTGCCTGTTTTACTTTTTGCAGGTTGTCTTCCAGCATTTTTTGCACCACCCGGAATTTTAATCGCAATACATTGCTAAATGCCAATTGGTTTACAATATCCTTCTCTTTGGGGAAGTAAATATGGTATTTATCGCTCCAGTGTTTGCTGGTATCGTAACGCGGGGTAATCAGATCTGTAACAGCATTTTTAATTTCTTCAGTACCCTGATGAATGAAATAACTGCTATCGGGAATAGTGCCTTCCGCTACGCCTTGCTTAAATGCATCATAGATTTGCCGGTAAACCGGATTAAAAAACTCCACATCGTCCAACTCGCGCAAAACAAAATCAGAAAGCGATTGGTCATCCACCGATTGATCGGCATAGTTGAGCAATAACCGAATAGTCTCCTGCTCTTGCCGCTCAACCATGGTTTGTGTATCCACCTTAGTGGGTACAACCTCTGGAATAGGCTCAACCGGAATCTGTGTGTCATCACCCTGCCGCAGTTTATCTTTCTCGGTTTTGCGTTTTTCAGCAATCAGAATCTTATTTAACTCACTCAGCAAAGTATTTTCCTGTATTTTAAGGAGTGAGCTTGTTTCCTGAATGTACACCGACCGTTTTACCGGATCGGGAATTTGTGCTATGCTGGTAACAATTTCTTTTATAGACGCTGCCCGCTTAATCGGATCGTTTGATTCTTTCGCATACAAGCCGGCCTTAAACGAAACAAAATCCTGCGTATTTTCTTTTAAAAATTTCTGAAACCCGGCAGTACCTACTTTGCGAGAATAGCTGTCCGGATCTTCGTTATCGGGAAACAACAACACCCGCACATTCAGGCCACCTTTCAAAATCATATCAATGCCGCGCAGCGCTGCTTTGATACCGGCCGAATCGCCATCGAACAACACAGTAATGTTCTCGGTAAACCTGCGAATGAGTTTGATCTGATTTTCGGTTAACGCAGTACCCGATGAGGCCACCACATTCTGCACATCGGCCTGGTGCATGGATATCACATCGGTATAACCTTCTACCAGGTAGCATACATCCTGCTGGCGAATGGCATTTTTACCCTGGTACAATCCATACAATACATCGCTCTTGTGATAGATTTCTGTTTCGGGCGAGTTGATGTACTTGGGTTGGTTCTTATCCTTACCCAACATGCGCGCGCCAAACGCAATTACCTTACCGGTGATGTTGTGCACCGGAAAAATTACTCTTCCGCGAAAGCGATCGTAGGTGGAGCCGTCCTCCTTTTTAACTACCAACCCGGTTTTTTCGAGTAGTTCTTTATTATATCCTCCGGCTATCGCTTCCTTACTGAAGTTTTCCCATCCTTCCAGCGCATACCCCAACTCAAATTTTTCGATGGTGCGGTCGTTAAATCCGCGTTCGCGAAAATAACTTAAGCCGATACTAATACCCTCTTCACTGCCTGTTAATTGCTTGCGATAATATTCTTTCGCATAGTTCATGAGAATGTAAAGTCCTTCGCGTTCGCTTTGCGCGGCTTTACTTTCATCCGACAAGCGGTCTTCTTTTATTTCTACACCATATTTTTTGGCGAGGTACCGAAGCGCTTCGGTATAGCTGAGTTTTTCGTGTTCCATTACAAACGTAATGGCATCGCCCCCTTTGCCGCTGCTGAAATCTTTAAAAATACCCTTACCGGGAACGACAAAGAAGGAAGGTGTTTTTTCGTTACCGAACGGGCTGAGTGCTTTGTAATTCTGCCCGGATTTTTTAAGCGATACGAAATCACTAATCACATCGACAATGTCCATGCGGTTGCGGATTTCTTCAATGGTATCGCGGGAGATCATAAAAACGAACGGGTATCAACCGGCAAGATACACTCTCGAAACCGAAGTTTATCCACCGATAGTCCACAGTTGATAAACAAAGGCTGCTACTCAAAAAATCCTACGGCTGCGGTATTATTGGTAAACTCATCAATCAGAATAAATGTACCGTTGGCGGGATTATCATGATAGGCATCGGCTGGCAGGGGCTTGGCCGTTTTAAGGCTTACTTTGGCGATCTCATTCATTTTTAATCCACCAGCAGGTGCAAGTTGTTGCAGGGTGGCCGTGTCTTGCACAAAATTCACTTGTGTAATTTTTGCCTTGATGCGTTGGGTACCATGCTGCAATAAATAGGACTTAACCGGATCCAACAACTGGCTATCCATCCAGCAAATAAAGGCAGTATGTTCAGGTTTTAATACCGGCTCTTCCCCACTGCGCACCAGCATATCCCCGCGACTAATATCAATATCATCAGCAATTGTTATAGTTACTGATTCGCGATAGGCTGCCATCGTTTGCTCCACTCCGTTTTTGTGAATACCCGTAACGTTAGACGTACGGCCCGAAGGCAAAACCGTTACCGCATCGCCTACAGAAATTTTTCCACTCGAAATTCTACCTGCATAGCCGCGATAGTCATGATGGCTTTCATTGCGCGGCCGGATGGCCAATTGCACCGGCATCCGGAACTTACCCGGAGCAGCCGGAACCGGCAATGCTTCCAATAACGTTAGCAGTGGCTCTCCCGTAAACCAAGGCATCTTTTCTGAACGTGTCGTAAGATTATCACCATGCAAGGATGAAACCGGAATTACCACAATCTGTTGCTGGGTGTTGGACAGGTTGGCCGATAGCTTTAAGAAGTCGTTTTTTATTTTGGTAAATACTTCTTCTGCGTAGTTTACCAAATCCATTTTGTTTACACATACAATTACATACGGTATGCGCAACAGGTTGGCAATAAAATAATGGCGGTGGGTCTGTTCAATTATTCCCTTGCGGGCATCCACCAAAATTATTGAGGTTTGCGCACGCGAGGCACCGGTAATCATGTTGCGCGTATATTCCACATGGCCCGGTGAATCGGCAATAATAAATTTACGTTTTGGTGTATTGAAGTAAATGTGCGCCACATCAATGGTAATGCCCTGCTCGCGCTCGGCCACGAGGCCATCGGTTAATAACGACAAGTCTAAAAAGCCAATTCCTTTACGCTGGCTGGCGCGTTCAATCGCCTCCAGTTTATCGGTGGTGATGGAATTGGTTTCGTAAAGTAAACGACCAATTAATGTGCTCTTCCCATCATCTACACTTCCGGCCGTTGCTATTCTGAATACATCCATAACTGTGATCAAACGCTGAATAAAAAAGCTCTGATTGATTTATAACCTGTTAAAAATACCCTACTGCTTTGCGTGCTTCCATGGCGGCTTCACTGCGCTGATCGTCCAATCGCGTGCCCCGCTCTGAAACCGAAGTACCAATCACTTCTTCAATAATCTGTTCAATGGTATTTGCCGTTGATGCCAGGGCGGCCGTACAACTCATATCGCCCACCGTTCTGAAGCGAACTGTTTTAGTTTGAATCACTTCATCGGCATCTTTAAAAATAAAATCCGAATAGGGCCACAGCACGCCATTGCGTTCAATCACCGGCCGTTCGTGCGAAAAGTAAATAGATGGTATTTCTAATTTTTCTTCGCGGATATAATTCCACACATCCAACTCCGTCCAGTTGCTGATGGGGAACACGCGCACATTTTCACCTGGCCTGATGCGTCCATTCAGATAATCGAACAATTCCGGTCTTTGATTTTTTGCATCCCATTGCCCAAAATCATCGCGCACGGAAAACACTCTTTCTTTTGCGCGGGCTTTTTCTTCATCGCGCCTGGCGCCCCCCATGCAGGCATCGAATTTATTTGCTTCGATGGTTCTTAACAGCGTAGTGGTTTGCAAAATATTGCGGCTGGCAAACTTTCCGGTTTCTTCCACTACCCGCTTTGCATCAATGTCGTCTTGCACTAATCCTACTATCAACTCCAGTCCGGTTTCAGCCACCAGCTTATCGCGAAAGGTAATCGTCTCCGGAAAGTTATGACCGGTATCAATGTGTACCAGGGGAAACGGAACCTTGCCGGGGTAAAACGCTTTTTGTGCCAATCGCACCAACGTAATGGAATCTTTTCCTCCACTAAATAAAATTGCGGGCCGATCAAACTGAGCAGCCGCCTCGCGCATGATGTAAATTGCTTCATCTTCCAACTCGCGCGGAAATTCTTTCAGATAATCTTTCTTCATGTATTTTGTTTTATTGCGGTGGCGTGTAACCCGCATTCTTTGGCTGAACTCTCCCACCACCAGCGTCCGGCACGTGCATCCTCACCGGGCATTACTGCACGGGTACAAGGCGCACAACCGATACTTGGAAATCCTTTTTTGTGTAGCGTGTTTACCGGAACTTTATTCGTACTGATAAATGCATGCAACTGATCATCACTCCAATCAAAAATCGGGTTGTACTTGATCAGTTTATATTCTTCATCCCACACCGCTCGCTGCATCGTGCCGCGGTTGGCCGATTGTGCCTGGCGCAAACCCGTAACCCAAACTTCAGCACCATGTAAGGCGCGTTTTAATGGAACTACCTTGCGGATGTAGCAACATTGTTTGCGGTTATCTACCGAATCATAAAATCCATTAATGCCATGTTGATTGACATAGGCTTCCACCTGGCCATTATCCGGGAAAAAAACCCGGATCGGAATTTTATAATGCGATCGGGTAAGCTGCAACAGATCGTATGTTTCCTGAAACAAACGGCCTGTATCTAATGTAAATATTGCTACTGAAAAATTATTCCGTGCAATAAGGTGCGTAATCGCCTGGTCTTCTTCGCCCAACGAGGTAGCAAAACGCGCCTGCTTAAAGTTAGCGCTAACCCAGCCCAAGCCATCGGTTGCATTCAAACTATTGAGGTGGTTAACCGCACGCTGCACGTCCATACCAAACTAATCGGATTCTGAATAATGAGGTGCAAATATAGTATTAATCTACCTATTAAGTAGAGGTTAGCGTTTGAAGCCGCACGGCCATTTTTACAAAAAACCTATGAAAGCGTAAGCCGCATCCGTAATTTTGATGTTTTAATAAGAAATCCAATAAGCTACCGAACTGTAGGTTGGCAAAACGTGTTACGAAATCGATATAGAATGAAGGTTACCAAAGAAGATATTTTAAAAGCCCTTGGCACCGTAAACGATCCCGATCTTAAAAAAGACCTGGTAACACTGGGCATGATTAAGGATGTGGAGGTTTCGGAAAGCACCATTCGTTTTACGGTTGTACTTACTACACCTGCCTGCCCGCTAAAAGAGAAAATCCGGCAGGATTGTGAAGAGGCTGTGCGGGCGGTTATTGGCAACCAGCCTGAGTTACTCATCCACATGACTTCTTCGGTAACATCTGGCCGTAGCAATACACCCACGCTTCCGAAAGTCAAAAACATTATTGCCATTGCTTCGGGCAAAGGTGGGGTGGGTAAATCAACCGTTACCAGCAACCTTGCCGTAGCCCTTGCCCGGGCCGGAGCGCGGGTAGGCTTGATTGATGCAGATATTTACGGTCCGTCAATGCCGGTTATGTTTAACTGCGAGCGCGAACAACCCGAAGTGAAAGTGATAGATGGCAAGAACTACATTTTGCCGCTTGAGCAATACGGTGTGAAGCTGGTATCCATCGGGTTTCTTACTCCTGCTGATAGTGCGATTGTGTGGCGCGGACCAATGGCCTCCGCAGCATTAAAACAATTTATTGGTGATGTTATCTGGGGTGAACTGGATTACCTGTTGATTGATTTGCCTCCCGGCACCAGCGACATACACTTAACATTAGTGCAATCGGTACCCGTAACCGGGGCGGTAATTGTAACCACTCCACAAAAAGTTGCCCTGGCCGATGCTACCAAAGGCCTGGCCATGTTTAAGCAACCGCAAATCAATGTGCCCGTGCTGGGCATTGTTGAAAACATGGCCTACTTTACACCGGAAGAATTGCCTGATAATAAGTATTACATTTTTGGTAAGGATGGCGGAAAAAATCTGGCCGAAAAATTCAATGTACCGTTGCTGGGCCAGGTACCCTTGGTACAAAGCATCCGCGAAAGCGGAGACAGTGGCCTGCCGGCCGTGATGAAAGAAGGTGTATTGGCCGATGTATTTAAAACAATTGCCGAAAATGTAGCTCGACAGGTTGCCATAAGAAATGCTACCTTTGCCGAAACCAGGCGCGTAGAAATAACCGTTTAACCTCAAATCTTTAACTGCGTGACAAAAGAAGAAATAACCCATCGCGTTGAAACTGCCTTAGACAGCATTCGTCCTTATTTAGAGGCTGATGGCGGCAATGTTCGCATTTTAGAGTTGAGTTCAGATAATATCCTGAAACTGGAATTCGTTGGAGCCTGTGGTAATTGCCCCATGAGTACGATGACTTTTAAGGCCGGTGTGGAAGAAGCAATAAAACGCGCTGTACCCGAAATAAAAAATATTGAAGTTGTTAACCTCACCACCGCCTGAAGCGGGTTACTCACAGGTTGTTGCCTGACATTAATACCAAGCAAATTTTTAATGGTAAGGTAATGTGTACAAGAGGTCTTATGCTTTTTTTTGTTCTGGCCTCTTTTGCCAGTACGGCTCAAACATTACGGCCACCCTTATTAGAGCGTTGCGGCTCTACCAAATATGAAACGCTGCAGTTACAACTAAACCCCAACCGCGAGCGCAACCAGCAGTTCGAAAACTGGATACAGCAAAAACTCACCACCAAACGTTTTGAAAACCAACGCACACAAGGCACACAATCTGTTTACACCATTCCGGTGGTAGTGCATGTAATACACAATGGAGAAGCCATTGGTATCGCCACCAATATTTCCGATAACCAGATTCTTTCGCAGATCCAGGCAATGAATAAAGACTTTCAGCGCCTTAACGCTGATGCTGCAAACACCCCATCCGAGTTTCTGGGCGTGGCCGGAAGTTTTGATCTTGAATTTGTGCTGGCAAAACAAGACCCGTTTGGCGCACCCACCACCGGCATTAACCGCGTGCAGGGAACCAAAACCGTTTGGACTATTAGCGATAATGCAACCTTTAAAGCACTAAGCTACTGGCCGGCCGAAGATTACCTCAACATTTGGGTAATCAATATCCCCTCTTACCTGGGCTATGCACAATTTCCGGTTTCTTCCTTGCCGGGATTGGAAGATGCTCCCAACGACAGGCTTACCGATGGTGTGGTCGTTGACTATACGGTATTCGGCTCCAACTTTGAAGGTCTGGGAACCTTTGCACTTGATAGTAAATACAACCGCGGCCGTACCTGCACCCACGAAGTGGGGCACTTCTTCGGGCTGCGACATATTTGGGGCGATGTCTCTGGTTGCAGCGGAACTGATTACGTGGACGATACACCCAACCAGAGTGCAAATTATGTGGGGCAATGTCCTACGGATACGCGCACCACGTGTGGCAGCAATGACATGTACATGAACTACATGGACTATACCAACGATGCTTGTATGAACCTCTACACGCAAGGCCAGGTTGCCCGCATGACGGTGGTGGTTGAAAACAGCCCGCGCAGATACAGTTTATTAAATTCAGAAGGTGCAAACGATCCGCCCGCACTTGCCAACGACCTTGCCCTTACTCAAATCAATACCCCTACTGTAAGCATATGTGGTGGAACGTTTACCCCCGCGCTTGCCATTCAAAACATTGGCACCAGTACAGTAACCACAGCCCGCGTGCAACTTAAAATTAACGGCTCGGTAACGGAAACAAAAGACTTTGCACTAAACCTGGTTAACCTTGCCTCCACCACTATCAGTTTTGATCCGGTAACGCAAAACTCAGGAACTGTTAATTATGAATTTGAGGTACTGTTGGTGAATGGAGTAGCCGATCAGCGACCTGAAAATAGTTTACGCACCGTATCCACCACCGTTCCGGCCAGCACCACCCTACCGGTGGCAGAAGGGTTTAATACAATGCCCTCCAACTGGACCATCTACAATCCAGATGGGGGTGTGGCCTGGAGTTTACGGAATACACCCACCAATGGAAATGCGATGTATGTGAATTGTTACGATTATGAAAACGAAGGAGCCATCGACCGGCTGATTACACCCGTACTTGACCTGACTACTGCCACCACCGCCTATATTCGTTTCGATCGGGCGTATGCCTTGTATAGCGCCTCCTACCCCGAGCGACTCCGGGTACTGGTATCATCTGCTTGCGATTTTACTAACACCTTTACCGAAATTTTAAACCTGGAAGGAAGTGCCCTGGCCACCGCGGCTTCTACCAC
>Ga0116144_10004843_pt1 | contig 12551 bp, 10 predicted proteins | sample AD_UKC035_MetaG_FD_89746 | JGI IMG/M metagenome (GOLD analysis project Ga0116144, IMG submission 89746) | Active sludge microbial communities of municipal wastewater-treating anaerobic digesters from USA - AD_UKC035_MetaG | ecosystem: Engineered > Bioreactor > Anaerobic > Digestate | place: USA... | reverse complement strand
TTATTTTAAACAAGCCATACAGCTTGCAAAAAAATTAAAATTTACTCCGGGCCTTGAAAGAAGCTATGCGGCAACATCTACTGCTTTCGCTTTTACAGCACAAATGGACTCTGCGTTAGCATATATTGATACTGCCATACAGTATGCCAGGGTGGTAGGCGATGTCAGCCGGCTTGCATTGGTTTATCTTAACAGGGCTGATGCCTATCAAAACCTCCATAACTATGCTGCTGCTTTAAGAAATTGTGATACTGCATTAAAGTATGCAGAACAATCACAAAACAAAGACCGCCTGGCCAGGATTTATGACATTATGAGTGATGTTTACAGGGCGCAGCAACAATACCCAATGGCACTGAATCATCTTGATAAAGCTCTGGCACTATACCAGCAGATGGGAAATCTTCAAATGTCTGCTCTTGCATTTTTCAACAAAAGCAATATTTACCGTAAAACAAATAAAAAAGATTCCGCCATTCTGCTTCTTAAGGATGCAATCCGGATAGCAGACAGCATAAGAGATATCCAGAATCTTTCAGCCTATAACGGAGAACTTGCAGGTATCTATATTGAGCAAAAAAAGATAGGAGAAGCAGCGCCACTTGCCGCTGTTGCATTAGAATATGCGGAACAAACAGGAAACAGGCTGCAACAAGCAGTGATACATGATCTTTTTTACAATTTATACCTGGCACAAAATGATATTCCAAAAGCAATACAGTCTGGTCTTAAAGCCTATGCTATTGTAAAGGAGGAGAAAGACATTCTCAGGGAGCCCGAAGTTACAGCCAACCTTGCCTATGCATATTATAAATTGGGTAACACCAAAGAGGCCTATCATTTCCTGAAGATCAGCAAAGACCTTAATGACAGTTTGGTAAGACAACAGTTCAATGATGAGACAGCAAAACTGCAAACCACTTTCCAGGTGGCACAGAAAGACAAAGAGATCCAATTACTGAATAAAGACAAAGAACTGCAGCAGCAAAAACTAACACAACAACGATTGCTGCTGATTGCCGCTGCAGTACTGACCTTATTAGCTTTTTCAGGTATATTTCTTTTAATCAACCGTAACCGTTTACGACAGCAAATGAAAGAGTTGGAACTACGTAACCGCATTGCCGCCGATCTGCATGATGAAGTGGGCAGTTCCCTAAGCAGTATCCATATGCTAAGCCAGATGGCCACCCAAAAACAGGAGATGGATGAATCGCAAAGAAGTATCCTGTCGAAAGTGAGCAGTAATGCCAAGGAAACAATGGAAAAGATGGGGGATATTGTATGGATGATAAAATCGGGTGAAAACGAGGGAAGTGACCTGAAACAACGGATGGAACGGTATGCCTACGAAACGGGCAGCAGTAAAAATATTGACATGCTGATACAGCTGGAAGAGATAGAAAATGTAAAACTGTCCATGGAACAAAGAAAGAATATCTATCTTATTTTCAAAGAAGCAGTGAACAATGCGGTGAAATATTCCGGGGCGGAGAAAATAGAAATAGGGGCGGCCATTGAAAACAAAGAATTAATGCTCCGGGTAAAGGATAATGGAAAAGGTTTTGAACCTTCAACAACCGGCAGGGGTAACGGGCTCGACAATATGCGAAACAGGGCAAAAGATTTAAAAGGTAAGCTCAGTATTGACGCTGCACCTGGCAAGGGTACTGTTATTATTCTTTCAGTGCCTATATAAATTTCACCCGAATTCGCTATTTACAGCAATCATATTTTAATCAACTTTGTAAAAAATATCTTTTGATCAGCGTAGCAGTTTTTGAAGACAATAAGCATCTGCGGGAGGTTTTTCAGCTCTTGTTGAACAACACACCCGGGTTTACCTGCGCAGGAGCCTATCCTGATTGCAGTAATATCATTAACGATATTACAGTTTCTCCCTGCGATGTGGTGTTGATGGATATTGAAATGCCCGGGATGAACGGAATAGAAGCTACCAAACTGGTAAAAGAGAATTTTCCGGAAGTACACATTCTCATACAAACTGTTTTTTATGAAGATGAATATATTTTCAATGCTATCTGTGCCGGAGCTTCCGGCTATATACTTAAGTCAACCACTCCTGCCGGTTACCTGGAAGCTATTACTGAAGTAAAAGCAGGAGGCTCACCAATGACGCCGGGTATTGCCCGCAAAGTGCTGGAATTATTTAAAACCAATCTCCAGCCGGTTGCTCCTGCAAAAGACTACAGCCTTACCAACCAGGAAAAAAAAGTACTGCAATTACTGGTGGCAGGCAAAAGCTACAAGCTCATTGCTGCTGATCTGTTTGTTTCGGTTGATACCGTAAAATCCCATGTCCGTAACATCTATAACAAATTACATGTACACTCTGGTACCGAAGCTGTTTCTTTAGCCATCCGGGATAAGATTGTCTGACTCATCTCCTTTTTTCACCCTATTTCGCTATTGTCTTTCCTTCGCCGGTTTTTCATCTTTGAATTGAAAATAAAAACAATTCAAAATGAAAAAGGTACTAACTATTTTACTGGCTATTACTAATTATTATACGGTAATTGCTCAAAGCGTAGGCATAGGCACTACCACACCCAACAGCAGTGCATTACTGGATATTACAAGTACTACAAAAGGCTTGCTGATGCCAAGAATGACAACCGCACAACGTAATGCCATCGTTTCCCCGGCAGATGGATTGCTTATTTACAATACAACTACTGATGAACTTAATCAACGGCAAAATGGTGCCTGGAAAACTGTAATTAACAGTGATTATTGGTTCAGGGGTGGCAACACAATGTGGAATATCGGGGATAACATAGGAATCAATACTGCAGGCCCGGCAGAGCGGTTAGATGTAAGCGGAAATATCCGTAGCAACAGCTCCATGATAATCGATAATACTTCTGCCATACTTCAATTAAGAACCAGTGGGGAAAATAAAGGGTTCATGCAATTGTCAGGCGATAATGTTCGCTTTGGCACCAATAGCGGAAATACAGCAGGCAACGTAATATTAAGGATGGACGGAACAGACATGGTAAGTTTTCAAAAAACAGGAAGTGCCGGAACTTTTATGCAAATGAACCTGAATGGCGTATCAACAGGAGTGTTACAGACTACCAATGCCGGCAATGTTGCTCTTACCGCAGTAAATGCAAATGCACAGGTGCAGTTGGGGGGTGAAGTATTTATTAATAACACGGCAAGCAGAACAGGTATAGGTACTTCATCACCAACCGAAAGATTGCATGTAAATGGTAAGCTTAAAGTGAGTGGCACAGATATGACAATTGAAGATGGCAGAATTACCGGTACTTCTACCGGCCCTGCTTATAATCTTTTACCAGTATGTTATGGCCGGGTAAATGAAAACGGAACCAAGGCCGGAGGCACACAGAATTTTACGGTAACCCATGATGGAGATGGAATTTATACAATTACATGTCCGGGAATAACTGCCTCTTCCCTCATTTTCGTTAACCCATTAGGAGGATCAGGTACCAGCCCAACGTGGTTTACAGCACGGGGTGCCTACGCATCTGGAAATAAAATGGAAGTTTATACATCTGAATTCTTTAATGTAGACCGGACGCCTTCGGCTTTTCAATTTATAATCTATACTCCTTAATCATCAACTTACATTGATCAGTCAACTATTTAACATGAAAAAGAAATTCATCTTGCTGTCTGCAGCCCTTTTCCTTTCGTTCACCAACTATGATGCATTGTCTCAAAAAATACAAAAGAAAAAAATAACTCCTGAAGAACTAAAAGAATGGGATAATACAATTGTTGCGGAAAACCTCCTTTCAAAAAACTCGACAACAGAAAAAAGTAAAGCTAAGGAGGAGGCACAGGCTATTGCCGCCTATGTATTGAAAGCAATGCTGCACCGGATAGATCCGGCTACTTATCCTATTGATGATAGGGCCGGCTCTATTGAAAAAATTGCTTTGGATGCCATTGATAAGTTTTCACCATCTACAATGAGTAAAGCTAAAGCAAGAACCCTGGTTATGTGGGGAGATCCTCATAAAAAAACAAAATTACTGGGGAAGTTTGCTACCCTGGATTTTAAAAAGAAAGTCATCGCACCAGACATAAAAAGAATCAGTAAAATAGAATTCAGACCTGTTTTAAAAAATTTGAATGATGGTGCCTTTGTATATCCAGAGCAGTCAACTATTCAGTTGGTTGGATCAAAAGGACCTTCGGCGAATTATATAAGTGATAATTTACCCGTCTTTAATAAGCTTGACCTGGTATTAAGAAAAGTGCATTGTGCCGATGAAACAAATCCCGAAGGTGGTGATGATGATATGGTTATCGGCGGATTGCTGATAGGCGCCAGCGGGAACACAAACTCCGCAAACTCATTTGCCAGCGGCCATTATGATGATGGAAATATTACCAACCACGGGGCATACCCTTTTGGTACTTATAATCTTAATTCTACTTCCGGCTATCCCAAAGTATTTTATTGTATACTTCAATTAATAGAAGTAGATACAGATGAGGCAGAAGCTGCAGAAGCTTTAACGGATGTAATGAAACTCGTAGGTACTTTGGTGTCAAGCGTTAATCCCGCAATAGGTGCATTGGTAGTGGCAGTAGCTGAAGCGGTACAGATATTTACCAGTTGGTTGATTGATGATGACCCATTTTACCCTTATGGGGTTACATTAAATCTTAATAGCCAGAATAAATTTGGAGCAGATGGCAGAAGCAGCAACTGGCATACAGGGAATATATCTGATCATGGAGGTACTTATCGGGTAGGTTTTTATTGGCAATTAAAAAATTAATTTATGAGATATATTTTAGCCATTCTTGTTCTGTGTATTGCCCTCAACCCGGTCATATCTCAGGATGTATTGAAAATAGATCCGGGGGCAGTTCTGAAAACAACAGGCGGTGTTACCGTTACTTTACATGATATAAATCTTGTAAATGATGGCACCATTAACCAGTCAGCTGGTGAAGGAATTTTTCGTTTTTCAGGCCCTGCCAATAATACTATTTCAGGAGTTAATGCCCCTTTGTTTGATATTCTTCAAATTGCCAAAACCGGAGTTGCCAAAATTTCTCTGCAGCAAAATATTGCAATTGGCTCGGGCATTACATTTACCTCAGGTCTTATTGATTTAAACAATAATAATATCTTTCTTCAGCCAACAGCTTTGCTTAATGGTGAATCGGAAACCAGTCGCATCATCGGGCCTGTTGGCGGTTATGTAGAAACTACCAATACATTAAATGCACCCTCCGCAATTAATGCCGGTAATCTGGGCGCCATTATTACAAGCGGCACAAACCTTGGTACAACAACTATTCGCCGCGGGCACCTGTCACAAACAAACGGAACTGGCGCCGGCAACAGTATCCAGCGCTACTACGATATTTCCCCGGCGAACAATACAGGACTGAATGCTACTTTACGATTTCAATACTTTGACGCGGAGCTGAACGGATTAGCTGAGAATATTTTAATGTTATGGAAAAGCGATAATACCACAAGCTGGAACAATGAGGGCTTTACCGCAAGGGATGACATAAACAATTATATAGAAAAAACCGGAATCACTGATTTTTCCCGCTGGACATTGTCTTCACCAGGTAATCCACTGCCAGTTACAGGATTTGTACTCAGTGGTCAATGGCAGAATAACGGCGCAAAGCTTAGCTGGAAAACAGAAACAGAAATTAATAACGATCATTTCACCATACAGCGTTATTATCAAACCGGTCAACAGCAGTTTACCGATGTGGCAACTGTACCCACACAGCATATTGGCGGTAATTCCACCCATACTACTTCCTATGATTATTTTGATTCGGCAGTTTCGTCTTCACTTGGATCAGTATTCTATCGTATACGGCAGACAGATATTGATAGCCGGTTCACTTTTTCAAATACTATACGCATTACTCCAGATGGCATGCTGCTATTTATTAATAAAGTATATCCCACGATAGTGCAAAGCCAGCTGAATATACAGGTTGGTAATGCCCCGTTGGATAAAATCACTATAACCATTCATGACATGGCGGGAAAACTAATTATGCAGAAAACAATGTCCTATCAATCACAGCAGGTTCAGCTGCCGGTGATTAGCAGCGGTATGTATCATTTAAAAATTCAATGTGGTCAATGGGAATATAAAAGTTCTTTTGTAAAACAGTAAAAGAAGAGATTTGCAAAGACTGCTGTTGATAATTGCAACAGCAGTCTTTTTTATTCCCTTTACTGTTCTGCCCACTCTCCCAGCCCTTCTCGTATCAGCACTGGTTCATCTCCTGTGCAATCAACAACAGTAGAGGGGGTCATTCCGCCGATACCACCATCAATCACATAGTCTACTTCATTCCTGAAATTCTCATACATCACTTCAGGGTCAGTATAGTCTTCTACCATTTCTCCGGGCAACGATGCACTGAGTATTGGGCGACCCAGTTCTTTAATGATGGCCATCGCAATAGTATTTGCCGGAATTCTTAACCCGATAGTGTCTTTTTTACTTTGTAAGATTTTAGGAACCATTTTACTGGCAGGTAAAATAAAAGTATAGGGCCCTGGCAAATGGTCTTTCAGCAGCCGGTAGACAGGGTTTGACAATGGTTTAGCATAATCACTGAGGTGAGACAGGTCGCTGCATACAAAAGACAGTTGTGCTTTTTTGGGGTCTACCTTTTTGATGCGGCAAATTCTCTCCACGGCCTTTTGTTGTAAGATATCACAGCCTAACCCGTAGACCGTATCAGTGGGATAAATGATTATACCTCCCTCTTGCAAACTTTCAACAATTTGCTTAATGAGGCGGGGTTGTGGGTTGACAGGATGAATCTTTAATAACATTAGCAATCGTTCTTTTAAAAACTGTGTTTAACAAATATTTCCAGCTTGTTGGTATTTGCCTTACAATTTGTAATTTGGCCGATAATTAAGCCGCTGATTATGCAATTAAAACCGGTTGTCTTTTTTGATTCAATTGAACCTGAGGTATTCAAAAAAGAATTTTATGAACCCGGTATCCCCGTTGTTATAAGAAACCTTGCCAAAGAATGGCCCGCTTATACCAAATGGAACTGGAGTTATTTCAAGCAACTGGTCGGTCAGAAAAAAGTACCGCTGTATAACAATGTAAAAAGCGACGCCTACACCCCCATTAACACAGCTGACGATTACAAAACCTTCGGCGAATATATAGACATGATCAGCAGTGGCCCTGCTGCATGGCGGATTTTCCTGTTCAATATCTTTGATCATGCCCCGCAGTTGATCAATGATTTTACCTGGCCCGAGCACCTGATGAAGGGTTTTGTAAAAAAATACCCGATGCTGTTTACCGGTGGCGCCAGCAGCATTACACACATGCATTTTGATATTGATATGTCGCATATACTGCACACCCAGTTCGGCGGACGTAAACGGGTATTGATGTTTCCATTCAAAGAGCAATACAAATTATACCGCAAACCCTGGGAAGTGCTGAGCCTTGCCGATTTTTCAAACTATTATGTAGACGGAAGCATTGATTACGAAAAGTTCCCGGCATTAAAACTGGCTGAAGGGCTTGATTTTATATTACAGCCCGGGGATACCTTGTTTATGCCTGCTGGTTACTGGCATCATATGGAATACCTCGACAGTGGCTTTGCTATGAGCCTCCGCGCCATGCAGCCATCTCTGGGCGGAAAACTACAGGGCGCCTGGAATTTATTGGGTATGCGCAGCATTGATACAATGATGAAAAAAACTGTCCCGAAGTGGTGGTACGAGAGGAAAGAAAAGAAAGTGTTTGCAAATGCTGGAAAAGAAATGGCTAAAGCCTGATCACAAACCTTCAATTTTCATTTTTTTCAACCGAGGTGATCCATAATCAATACGCTGGATGCACAATAGGTTTGTGCAGGAATACTGAATAATTTCACCAGTCGAAATATTTACTATATAGAAAATAGGGTGCCGGGTAGCCTTCTCATCTTTTTCGATTCCAGCTAATACCAGGGTATCATTACCCAGCCAGATTTCCTCATCAATCCATCTTTCAGTACCTCCAAAAAAAAGAGAATAGGATAACTCATTTTTCGTGTCGTATAAAAAAACCTGCTGATCCACTTCAACATTAGCCGCAAAATGATCCCCCTTTCTCTCCAAGTTTAACTGGTAGCTATAACTATCAACAAAATACCTCTTGTCAGGGGAAAAATTGATAAGGGGCTTGTATATGGCAAAAAAGGAATCCAACTCAGCGAACTCTTCACCGTTAGCCTGTCTCATTTGAGTCGTATCTGAAATATGAAAACTACTTGTAGTACATCCAGATAAGCAGGATATCCAACTCTTTAACTCATGATTTATTGCCTTTTGTACTGAAATTGGCATGCTTGTCTGACTATATAAAGTAAGGCTTATATGAGCAATAACAACAAAAAGAAACTTTTTTATAGGCAGGTTATCCTTGGTAAGGTTTACCAAATATTTTGCAATTAATAAAACGTATATCACTATGGAAAAAATTAAATCCCCTTTTTAATAAAAATGCTTTATTCTATATAAAGTTAACGGAAATCAAAAATGGGTTATACCTTTCGGTACAACCCATTCCATATAACCTATTTTAATACTCAATTAATCGTCCACACTTCATTTCCCTTTAGCAGCTTATCCAAATCTGCCGGTTTTCTTGATTTTGCCTCTTCTATTTGTGCGGCCATTGCATCTTCATAGCAGGTTCTGTTTGTTTGATAGAACACTCCAAAAGGTCTTGGTAAATGACCATCTTTATGAGGATCATCAAATATGCGGGTTAGTATCTGTGCTTTGTAAATATCCTGTTCATCATGCACCCATAGTTCATCTGCACTTTGGCCGGCAGAAAGATCCACCACTACAGGTCTGAAACCATCCAGTTTTATTCCTTTATCATTATTAGCACCAAACACTAGTGGTTTGCCCTGCTCCAGGAAAAGTGTTTCCTGCAGTTTAGTTCCCTTCTCTGTAAAGATCTCAAATGCGCCATCATTAAAGATGTTGCAGTTCTGGTATATCTCCAGGAAAGAAGCCCCTTTATGTCCGTTTGCTCTCAGCAGCATAGCCTGCAGATGTTTGGGATCCCGGTCCATTGTCCTGGCTACGAAAGTGGCATCAGCACCAAGTGCCAAAGCGGCCGGATTGAATGGGTGATCGATACTTCCCATCGGTGTGCTCTTGGTGATCTTATGTTCTTCCGAAGTGGGAGAATATTGTCCTTTAGTCAATCCGTAGATCTGGTTATTAAACAGTAAAATATTGACATCAAAATTTCTCCGCAGAATATGAATAGTATGATTACCCCCGATACTCAGGCTGTCCCCGTCACCTGTAACGATCCATACACTTAGCTCTGGTCTTGATGCTTTCAACCCGGAAGCAATTGCGGCTGCACGGCCATGTATAGAGTGCATCCCATAGGTATTCATATAATAAGGAAAGCGGCTGCTGCAACCGATTCCTGAAATAAACACAATGTTCTCCTTAGGTATTCCTAGTGTGGGCATTACTTTTTGTACCTGTGCCAATATGGAATAATCCCCGCATCCGGGGCACCAGCGAACTTCCTGGTCGGTGGCAAAATCTTTAGCAGTCAGGGCAGGAGCTATCGTTACTTCACTCATAAAAAATAGATTCAGGCAAATTTAATGAATATCAGTATCGGATACTGAACGGAAATTCATGATTTTTATACTCCAAAAGGCTAATTCTTATCATTTGCCAGCTCTTCCCAGTACTCTGCTGCCCTCCGGGTATGAGGGATAACGATAGTACCCCCAACAATATTGGCTACCGCAAAAACCTCGTACATCTGCTCCGTGGTCACCCCCAGTTCGTGGCTTTTACCCAGGTGATATTTGATACAATCATCACAGCGAAGTACCATGCTGGCCACAAGGCCAAGTAATTCTTTAGTTTTTACATCCAGCACCCCTTCTGCATAAGTATTCGTATCAAGGTTCCACAATCGTTTAATAACAAGATTATTCTTACTTAGAATAACCTCGTTCATCCTGGTGCGATAATCATTGAATTCTTTTACCATTGTACTCATATATAGACTTTTAGTCCCCAAATGTAGAGAAGATAGCCTTTCATCACTTACCATTACCGGAAACCATGATCAAATCGTATTTTCAGCAACCAAAATCTACAGCATGAGAAAATTAATGGTCTTCCTTATAATTTTTTTACCAGCGATTGTTTCTTTTTCCCAAAACGGAAAAGAGCCGGTTAAGGTAACTGATATGCTGAAGATAAAATCTATTGCTGGTGTTAACATGAGCAAAGATGGCAATAAAGCAGTTTTCACCGTTACTTCAATAGAACCTGATGGAGACAATAAGCTGGAACATAAATATGTAAACCATGTCTGGATGGTAAATACAGATGGTCATTCATATCCCAAACAATTAACTGCAAAAGAGAATTCCTCTCAACCGGTATTCAGCCCTGATGGAAAACAAATTGCATTTGTTCGTTCAGTTGATGGTAAGTCACAAATATTTCTCCTGCCACTGGATGGCGGTGAAGCTATGCAGCTTACAAAATATAAATACGGGGCAGGTAGTCCGAAATGGAGTCCGGATGGAAAACAAATCTTGTTTGCAGCCAGCATTCCTTTCAAAGAACTCCTGAAAGATTCTCTGCTCAATGCTAATAAAGAAATACCCAAATGGCCATTTGAAAAACCAGGTTTTGACAAGAACCAGCAATTGACTCCCACAGGAGCTAAAGCTGATCCGGATGGAAGTTTAGAAGAAATCAGGGCTTACCTGGAGAATAATACCGCTGATAAAAAAGCCCGGGTATTTAATAAATTGAATTTCCTGGATGAAATGGACATCAATGCAGAAATGAGCTTTAATCACTACTTCCTTATTGATCTTAAGCCTGACGCAAAACCAGTTCCTGTTACTAAAGGTTTTTATCGCTATAGCTCTGCAGATTTCTCGCCGGATGGCAAACAATTGATCCTTACAGGCAATATGGATTCATTACAACATCCTGACCGGGCACTAGAAAGTGAAATATACATGGTGAATACCGACGGCACCCATTTCAGAAAAGTATTAGGAGAAAAAGACAAGAACTTCAATTCGCCAAGAATATCACCATCGGGCAAATGGCTGGCCTTTCAATATGGTAATACCTCATTTGTCAGTGTTCCTCAAATGGCAATTATTCCTCTTAATGGTTCTGTAAAGGATAAATTTGATATCCCATTCGACAGAAACAAGGGAAATATCACCTGGAGCAATGATGAAAAGTATATTTATTTCACTACACAAAGTAACGGCGGACAACCAATGTACAGAGTTGACTTGAGTAGCGGATGGACGATGTATCCTCCGTTAAGTGCACTCAAGGAAAGAGACAAGAATATAAGAATAGATCGGCTTACCGATTATAATGAGGGCATTGGAAGTTTTGATATAACAGGAAATAAACTGGTATTTGTTAAAACAGAAGTAGCCAATCCTTTTGAAATATATGTGGCAGATGCAACAGCCAAAAATCAAAAACGAATCAGCAATTTCAATACAGAATGGATTGTAAATAAAAAACTAAGCTTCCCTGAAAAATATACCTTCAAAAATGAGAAAGGAATGGAGATCGAATACTGGGTTATGAAACCAGCCAACTATGAGCAGGGGAAAAAATATCCGCTGTTGTTAGAAATTCACGGAGGCCCTTCGGCTATGTGGGGACCTGGCGAAAGCAGTATGTGGCACGAATACCAGTATTTCTGCAGTAAAGGTTATGGAGTGGTGTATTGCAATCCCCGTGGCAGCGGCGGTTATGGGTTAGATTTTTTGAGAGGTAATATTAATGATTGGGGTGCTGGCCCCACCAGTGATGTATTGAAGGCTTTGGATAAAGCTGTTGCCGGAGGCTGGGCAGACACAACAAAACTGCTGGTTACAGGAGGTTCATACGCCGGTTATCTTGTGGCATGGATCATTGCACATGATCAGCGTTTTGCTGCAGCCTGCTCGCAGCGTGGTGTATACGACCTGGCCACTTTTTTTGGAGAGGGTAATGCATGGAGACTAGTCCCTAACTATTTTGGAGGTTACCCCTGGGATGCAACTACAAGGGCAACACTAGAAAGAGAATCCCCGATTAATTATGTACAAAACATTAAAACCCCTTACATCATTTTTCATGGAGATAATGACCGGCGAACCGGTTTCGTTCAAAGTGAAATGTTATACAAGAGTTTAAAAGTGCTGGGGCGTCCGGTAGAGTATATACGTCATCCTGCCGCTACTCATGAGCTCACCAGGAGCGGTAATAACCGGCAGCGGATAGATCAGATGCTGAGAACCTATGAGTTTTTTGAACGATGGATCAAAAAATAATTTTTTCAGATACCACCTATACACTTATAAAAGCGTCAAACCGGTAATAATATGTACAGGAATAAAATAATAGCAATTACGGGCCTTTTAATATTTGTTCTGCTGGGAGTAGCAGCGGTACAGTCTCCTCATCAAAAAGAAAGGAACCTGAAAGTACTGCCCAAAGATAT
>Ga0116144_10004837_pt1 | contig 12563 bp, 7 predicted proteins | sample AD_UKC035_MetaG_FD_89746 | JGI IMG/M metagenome (GOLD analysis project Ga0116144, IMG submission 89746) | Active sludge microbial communities of municipal wastewater-treating anaerobic digesters from USA - AD_UKC035_MetaG | ecosystem: Engineered > Bioreactor > Anaerobic > Digestate | place: USA... | reverse complement strand
GCGCGACCCTCGGCTATTCGAACGCGTTGTGCTTTTTGTCTTGCATTTGCCCGTGGGGTTGCATTTTGTGCGTACAGGGCCACGCTAAGTAAACTTAATACCGAGATGATTAGAATGTGCTTTTTCATAAGTATTTCAGATTTTGCCTTTAGACAGCCCTGCAAAGTGCTGGTTTAATCACCACCAAAAATTTTATTTCTGTAAAGTAGGAATTGTAACTATAAAAGTTGCCCCCTGGCCAGGCTGGCTCTCCAGGTTAATGTTGCCGTTTAGCCTCTCAACCAGTGTTTTAACGATAGCAAGACCCAAACCATTAGAACTTTCGCCCCCGGTAGGCTGTGCGGAAAGTTTCTTAAACTTTTGAAACATCAGTTGTCTGTCCTGATCTGTAAACCCCGGGCCATTATCTTTAAATATTAATTTTAATGTTCCGGCTTCTGCCGAGGCGGCCAGCCGTATAGTCTTACCTGTTGGTGAAAACTTAATGGCATTTGATAGCAGGTTATCGAAAATCCTTCCCAGAAAATCGGCATTTGTTACGAACAAATCAGGAGCCTGGTTATTCGTTTCAAGCTTGAGTTGCTTGGCATCGGCCGCCACCTGAAATGTTTTTACGCGTTCATCAAACCAATCTCTTAATTTGAGTTCCGCTGCATCCGGGTTACTCCCCTTTTCTTCAATAGCGTTTACATCCAGCAAATCGATAATCAGGTTTGACCCCGAACGGGTTGAGTTATTAATCATCTTAATATACTCCATTTGTTTGGCCGACAGGCCCCCTTCAAGCTCCATTACTCTGGTTAAACCCAGGATGCGATTTAATGGTGCCTTCAGATCGTGTGCCACAATATTCATGAGGGAGTTCTTCTCATCGTTCAGTTCACTTAACTGATGGTTTTGTTCCTGTAATTTTTGGTTTATCAGTTTCCGCTTCCGGCTAAAATTCCAGAAAATAATCATAGCCGCAGTAATTGATATTATAAGACCCAGTAACAACCGGTTTTGAAAGCGCTGGGCTGACAGTAAGGATTCGTTTTTAACCTGGTTGGCTTTGAGCAGTTCATTCTCGCGCTCCTTCTTTTCTATTTGCAATTGAAACTGCAGGCGCTCTATCTGCTGTTGTAAGTCGGTATTTTTTATTTTCTCCTCCAATATTTCCGATCGGTCGTTCAACTCACGCGATTTGCCCACGTTACCTAAAGCCCGATAACAGGCAGAGGCGGCCTGTGTAGCTTGAATTTGATAACCCAGGTTGCCCGATTCTTCTGCTTTGGTAATGATATCTTCAAAAATTGCCAATGCCGCTGCATGTTTCTTTTTAAAAGCAAGAAAGCGGGCCTTAATCAAAGAAGCACGAATAAAAATTTTCTGATTGGATAGATCGGCCATCGTGTTCAGTACCTCCTCTGCTTTTGCATAGGCCTCATCCATCTGATTTTCCTCAAACAGAATTTCGGCCATACCCAGGTCCAACTCGGCAAGCGTAACACGGTCGTTTATCTGGCGGGCAATAGAATCGGCCAACCTCATTTTTTGTAAGGCCATTTCGGTATCGTCCATCGATTCATAAATCAATCCTAACTCAAGCAAAGAGGAAATAATGCCGCGTTGATCACCTAATTGTTTGCGTAATTCGTAAGCCCGGGTGGATATCTCAACTGCCTGATCAAATTGGTTCTGCGATTTGTAAAGGTTTGCTAGGCTTCGGTAAACATAGGCCAACCCAAACTTTTCCTGCATCGCTTCAAAAATATCGCGCGACCGTACCAGGTTATCAGAGGCCCGCACCAGGTCGCCCCCATCAAAATACATTCGCCCCAGGTTATTATAACTAAACCCCAACTGTACAGAATCCTGTTGCCCAATCGCCACCTCAATAGCACGCTCGTGATATTCGGCCGATTTACTATATACCCCCTTATTCGCGTAAGCCAGCCCGATAAAACTTAAGGGCTTCGATAAATTTTTATTCACCTTAATCTGCTTGCCCAACTCATAAGCCCGATTGCAATAGAATATGGTACTATCCGGGTACGAGTATCGGTATTCAAAGCCGATTGCATTCAGCAATTCAAATTGTTCAACCGTAGATTGATCTGAAAGGGCACTTCGCAGGCTATCAATCGTGTTCAAATTTTGCCCAGCTACAGAAAAAACCTGACAAATGAATATTACCCGAATCAAAAATCTGAACTGCGATATCATTACTGTTATTAAAGCACCACAAACCCTTTTAAGTATGAAGTGAAACGCAATTTACCCACATACGTTGCACGAATTCCACTAATGTAAGAAGTTCTTTGAAAGAGAAAAATCGCACCAGGAATTACCCGAAACATTTCTGGTCTTGCATCGAATTTTGCTTGAAAAGAAAATGTGCAATGGGCCACTTCAACTAATCTTCTTCTAAAAAATTAAGATCTTTTCCAAAAGTCTCATCAATCAGGCGTAATGCCCAAAGTGCTATGGCAATTGTTATAAGACCCACAATCAATGCACCAGTCAAAATCCCAAAATCACCACGGAAAAATTGAAACAATAGGGTAAGCGGTATAACCGTACCTCTGATAAAGTTGGGTACTGTAGTAGCTACGGTTGACCGCAAGTTTGTACCAAATTGTTCGGCCGCTATGGTAACAAACAAGGCCCAATAGCCGATACCAAAACCCAACAAGAAACACACGATGTAGAACTGGGTAGCATTTGAAATGGGTGCATAGAGGTAAATTAAAATAAACACCAGGGTAAGCAGAATAAAGAGGAAAACCGCTCTTCTGCGCGAGCGAATAATCTGGCTTAGCAAGCCGCTGCTCATATCGCCAGCAGCCAGGCCTATATAACTGAACATAACGGCATCGCCTGCCACAATCCCAGTTATGTTCATGACTTTGGCAAACTCGGGCGAGAAAGTTATCAATATCCCAATCACATACCAGATGGGTAACCCAATCAGAATACAGCCCAAAAACTTAACAAACCTCTGCTTATTACTAAATAATTGAAAAAAATTTCCCCGCTCCACATGCTGTTCCTTCACTTTCAAAAAGATCCCGGACTCAAACACACTTACCCGGGCTATTAATAAAATCAAACCCAGGCCGCCACCAATAAAATAAGCTACCTGCCAATCAAATGTTTTGGCAATATAATTCGCAAATACGGCCCCCATCAATCCAACACTGGCCACTAAGGTTGTACCATAACCCCGTAGTTTGGTTGGTAATGTTTCAGACACCAGCGTAATACCTGCACCTAACTCGCCCGCCAAACCAACCCCAGCTATAAAGCGAAGTATTGCATACTGTGTTACGGTTACCGCAAATCCATTAGCAATGTTTGCCAATGAATAAAGAAGAATGGATCCGAACAACACAGATAATCGGCCCCGCTTATCTCCCATTATACCCCATATGATTCCGCCAACAAACAAGCCGGCCATTTGTACCTGAATCAAAAACTCACCGGTTTTCATCATATCCAACTCCGCCACCCCCATCGACTTTAAACTGGAAATCCTTACGATACTGAAAAGCAACAGATCATAGATATCCACAAAGTAGCCCAAAGCAGCCACAATAACTGGTACACTAAAAAGTTGCTTCAGGTTGTTATTTGAATTCATTCTATTCAGATTTTGGCTCAAAATAGTGAGTTTTATTAAATCTCGCTTTAGCGGGTGGCCGACAGTTTTTGCCACTGGTCAAAAAAGAATACCGCGATTTCAAAAATCAACTTATACTCGCTAACGAATACCTCCTTAAAAATCCTAAACCATAGCTATGAAGAAAATTCTATTACTACCGCTGTTGCTCTTATGCTTTGGGGTACAAGCCCAGAAAAAAGGAGCCGTACCCAAAGCTGCAACCCTTACCTACGATGAAAAACTTTACAACGCATTGGAGTGGCGCAGCATCGGGCCGTTCAGAGGTGGTCGATCTGCAGCCGTTACCGGGGTACCTGGCAAACCCAATCTTTACTACTTTGGTGCAACCGGTGGTGGCGTTTGGCGAACGACCGATGCCGGCAACAGTTGGGAAAACATTTCTGACGGCTTCTTTGGCGGATCGATTGGTGCAGTGGCGGTAAGCGAGTGGGATAACAACGTGATCTATGTAGGCGGTGGTGAGGAAACTGTGCGCGGAAACGTATCCTACGGATATGGTATGTGGAAATCGGTAGATGCCGGCAAAACATGGTCTGGCATTGGCCTGAAAGAATCCCGACACATTTCGCGCGTGCGCATTCATCCAAAAAATCCCGATGTGGTTTTTGCTGCCGTGTTGGGCGATCTTTTTAAATCATCGGACGAAAGAGGTGTTTACAAATCTGTTGATGGGGGCAAAACCTGGAAACGAACCCTTTTTGCAAATGCCGATGCAGGTGCAGTTGATCTTTGCTTTGACCCGAACAACCCGCGCATTTTATATGCAAGCACTTGGCGCGTTCGCAGAACTCCTTATAGTTTAGAAAGTGGTGGCGATGGCTCGGCCCTGTGGAAAAGTACCGATGGAGGTGATACCTGGACAAACATCACCACAAACAGTGGATTACCAAAAGGTACATGGGGTATTGTTGGTATCTCTGTTTCGCCTGTTAACTCAAACCGCGTGTATGCAATTATTGAAAATGAAAACGGTGGTGTGTATAGCTCGAATGATGCCGGCCAGACCTGGCGCAAAATGAATGACGATCGCAGCCTGCGCCAACGTGCCTGGTATTACACCCGCATTTATGCCGATACAAAAGATGTGGATATTGTGTATGTTTTAAATGTATCGTATCACCGCTCTAAAGATGGTGGAAAGACTTTTCAATCATACGAAGCCCCGCATGGCGATCACCACGATTTGTGGATAGCACCCGAAGATAACCAACGTATGGCTATTGCCGATGATGGTGGAGCTCAGGTTAGTTTTGATGCCGGTGAAAATTGGAGCACGTATGATAACCAGCCTACCGGTCAGTTCTATCGTGTGATTACCGATAATTCATTTCCCTATCGTATTTACGGTGCCCAGCAAGACAATACAACCGTTCGCATTTATCACCGCGTGGATGGCACAGCTATCACCAACAGCGATTGGGAAATAACGGCTGGCAGCGAAAGTGGCCACCTTGCACCAGACCCGGCCGATAACGACATCGTATATGGTGGAAATTATGGTGGCCTGCTCGAAATTGAAAACCATCGCACACACGAAAGCCGCTCCGTTAATGTGTGGCCCGATAATCCCATGGGCCACGGTGCCGAAGGTATGAAGTATCGGTTTCAATGGAATTTCCCGATATTCTTTTCACCACACAATCCAAAGAAATTGTACACTACCTCCAATCATGTTCACGTATCGAACAATGGCGGGCAATCGTGGGAAACCATCAGCCCCGATCTTACGCGTAATGATAAATCAAAACTAGGCCCTTCCGGTGGCCCGATTACCAAAGACAACACCAGTGTAGAATATTATTGTACAATATTCGCTGCTGCGGAATCGCCATACGAAAAAGATTTTATCGTTACCGGATCGGATGATGGCCTGGTATATGCCACAACCGATGGCGGTAAAGAATGGAAATCGATTACTCCGGCTGGCATGCCCGAGTGGATGATGATTAATAGCGTAGAGTTTGATCCGCACAGCAAAGGCGGAATTTACATTGCAGGTACACGCTATAAGCTGGGTGATTACAAACCCTATCTTTTCAAATCAAAAGACTATGGCAAAACCTGGACAAAAATAACAGACGGCATTGATGCCGGACACTTTACACGCGTACTGCGGGCCGATCCTAAACGCAAAGGCTTGTTGTATGCGGGCACTGAAACCGGTATGTATGTTTCGTTTGATGATGGCGCCAGTTGGAAAACATTTCAATTAAACCTGCCCCTGGTTCCCATTACCGATCTTACCATTAAAAACGATAACCTGATTGCCGCCACACAAGGTCGTGGTTTCTGGTTGATTGATGACCTTACTCCTTTACATCAATTAAGCGAACAGGTAACAACAACCGATACGTATCTGTTTAAACCGCTGGCAAGCTATCGCATGGGGCCTGCATTTAGCTGGGGCAGGCCATCGCGCACCGCAGGTCAAAACCACCCCGGTGGAGTTACCGTGCATTATTATGTAAAAGATACAGCAAAGGCGCAGGTTAGCCTTGAGTTTTTACAAACCGATGGCAAACGTATCAAAAAGTTTTCGACTAAACCGGATACCAAAGCCAAAGAAGAAAAACTTTCACTCAAACAACCCGGCATGAACAAGTTTAACTGGAACATGCGTTATGCCGATGCAGAACGTTTTGATGGCATGATTCTTTGGGCATCTTCATTAAATGGCCCGCGTGCGTTGCCCGGCACCTACAAGGTAAAACTTACTGTAAATGGAAAAGTGCTGGAGTCAGACTTTGAAATTTTAAAAGATCCACGCGCCACGGCTACCCATGCCGACATGCAGGCGCAATTTGATTTTCTGCAAGAAGTAATTGCCAAAGTGAGCGAAACCAACCAGGCAATTAAAAAAATACGCACCGTACGCGAGCAGATTAATCGCGCGATTGACCCGATTAAAGATCAGAAAGATGCTATGAAAGATGTGCTGGATAAAGCCAAAGCCATTCAGGATGGTATGAAGACGATTGAGGAATCGCTTTACCAGACCAAAAACCGAAGCGGCCAGGATCCACTCAACTTCCCCATCCGGTTAAATAATAAACTTGCTCATCTTAATTCATTGGCAAGTTCGGGTAACTTCAAACCAACCGATCAGATGGTGGCTTTTAAAAAGGAAATAACAACTGAAATTGACGGCCACCTGGCAGCGCTTAACAAAATTTTAAAAGAAGAAGTACCGGCTTTTAATGCACTTGTAAAACAAAAGAATATTGATGCAGTGGTATTGAAAGATTAATGCAACAATTTTTATAAAGCAAAAATGCCTCAGAAGAAACTGAGGCATTTTTTATTGCATGCAAGATGAAAGTCGAATGGAAGCTCAAACTGTCCGACATTTACAATGTCGAACGCCAGATAGGATAGCATCTTGGATGCGGTGGATGGAAGCTCCTTCAAGTTGATATTGGCCAAAACTCGTTGTTGCAGATCGGCTGACCTGCAACTTACAAGCCCAACGCATAAACAACCCTCACCACGGTTATTGCCAACCCCGAACGCTCTGCATTGGATAAACGATGGCATTGCCGCAACACGCGAAGAGTAGATAACAAGTACCATCCTTTGGGATAAAAAAGTGAAACAGAAAAACAGCTATAAAATCATTATCTTTAGAGAACCAAATTTGAGAAGTTATGGACATTCAGGCAGAGAAATTACATCTGATTGAGGAACTGACAAGGATACAGGATATCCACATCATTGAACAGATTAAGGGATTATTAAAGCAAAAAAGTAATCCTGTGGTGGGTTATGAAATTACGGGTGCCCCCATAACCCGAACGCAATTGATCAAACAAATTGAAGAAGCAGAGAGACGGATTGATAACGGAGAGTATGTTACTCAGGAAGATTTAGAAAAGGAATCCGAGAATTGGTAATGAAATTGTATCGCGTAATCTGGGATAGCAGAGCCAAAGAATCGCTAAAACAGATTACCCTATTTATTAAAGAGGAGTCCCCTGCAGCAGCACAGAAAGTCAGAGTAGAACTTTTAAAGCTTACAGCTAGCCTTAAAAAGATGCCAGATCGATTTTCAACAGAACCCTATCTGGAACACAAAGGAAATGAATACCGATCGGTTACGAAATGGAGTTACAAGATCATTTACAGAGTTTGCAAGAAAGAGGTTAGGATCTTAGAGATTGTTCACACCAGCAGGAATACAACAGTGATCGAAGGCCTTGGATAACTTCGGTGGCGTCTAATTAATTGTGTAAAGGTACAATTGCTGCTTTCGGCAACCAGCCTGCCAGTAGTTGATGTTGACCAAAACTCGTTGTTGCAGGTCGGCTGACCTGCAACTTACTTTTTACCTACTTCCGGCTTTAACCCCGGCATGGAAATGAATGCGCATCCATTAGTAAAATTTTCTTCCAGAATCCTCGCTTAATTCCAAGCTGTTCGACATTTGCAATGTCGAACGCCAGATAGGATAGCATCTGCGATGCGGTGGATGGAAGCTCCTTCAAGTTGATATTAGTCAAAACTCATTGTTGCAGGTCGCCTGACCTGCAACTTACTTTTTACCTACTTCCGGATTTGACCTCGGCATGGAAATGAATGCGCATCCTTTAGTAAAATTCCCTCCATAGTCCTCACTTAATTCCCAAGAATCTTAAATAACTCATCCAGATTTGGAGTAATAATAATTTCGGTTCTGCGGTTCTTCTGTTTATTCTGCGCATTATCGTTGGCAGCCAATGGCGAAAATTCACCTTTACCGGCAGCCGTAATCTGTTTCGCGCTAACCCCGGCCGCGGTCAGTATCTTGGTAATAGAGGTTGCGCGCATCACACTCAAATCCCAGTTATCCTGCATGTACTGCGATTTTTTTGAAATCGGCACATTGTCCGTGTGGCCTTCAATCATAATCTGAATATCACGCTGATCCTTAATAGCCCGGGCTAATTGTTGCAGTGCCATTACACCTTTACTATCCACTTCAATACTTCCTGATCCAAACAACAATTGTTCCGCCAGGGAAACATACACCTTCCCGTTTTTAACTTTTACTGTTAAGTCATTCTCTTTGAAATTCAGCAAGGCATTGGTAATGCGATCCTTCAACTCTTTTACTGCCTTGTCCTTGTTAGCCAAAATCTGTTCCAATTCCTTAACCTTCCGCTCACGCTCTGCCAGGCTGGTACTCAGTGAATCATTTAGCTTACGGGTATTCTCAAGGTTTTCCTGGATAGCGAGCAATTGATCTTTTTGTTGCGCTAAATCGCGGTTTAGTTTACCACTATTAGTGAGCTGATTCTTGTAATAAGCATTTAACTGATCGTACTCCGCATTAAGGGTAGCCAATTTCTTTTCTGTTGCCCGGTAGGATTCATTCAATGCGGTTGTGTCTGCTTTTAATTTTTCCAATACTTCGCTCAACTCCTTAATAGAAGCATTGGCTTTATCCAATTGCGTAACTTTATCAGCAAGTTCGCCCTCAGCCTTAATTTTTTGGGCTAATACATCGTCATATTTCTTTTTGGTAACAATACACGAGGAAAGCAAAATGAGTGGAATAAAAAATACAATCCGGAAGTTCATAAGTTTAAAAAATTTGTGATGTAAATATCTAAAATAAAATTCAATTGTTACTTTCGATCAAACAACAATCGCTATGGAAGGAATGCTGAAACCCGGGTCATTAAAAGGCAAAACTATTATTATTACCGGAGGCGGAACCGGCCTTGGCAAATCGATGGGAAAATACATGCTAACACTTGGCGCCAACCTGGTTATAACCAGTCGCAAAAAAGATGTGTTGGAAAAAACAGCGGCCGAACTTGAATCTGAAACCGGAGGTAAAGTACTTGCGGTTGGCTGCGATGTGCGCAAGTATGAAGAGATTGTGAATGTAATTACCGAAACCGAAAAACGATTTGGGCAGATACACGGTGTGCTTAATAATGCTGCCGGCAACTTCATCAGCCCGACTGAACGGTTATCGCATCGTGCGTTCGATATTGTGGTGGACATCGTTCTGAAAGGCACGTACTACATGACCTTGGCCATTGGCAAACATTGGATTGCAAATAAACAACCCGGCACATTTTTAAACATTGTTACTACCTACGCCTGGACGGGCTCCGGCTATGTGGTTCCTTCTGCATGCAGTAAAGCCGGAGTCTTGGCCCTCACACGTTCGCTTGCTGTAGAGTGGGCTAAATATAAAATCAGAAGCAATGCCATAGCGCCCGGGCCATTTCCAACCGAAGGTGCCTGGAGCCGGTTATTGCCGGGCGATTTGGTTCACAAATTTAATCCCGCAGAACGCATTCCATTAAAACGCGTGGGCGAACACCAGGAACTGGCCAACTTAGCAGCTTACCTCATGTCCGATTACTCAGCATATATCAATGGCGAGGTTATCACTATTGATGGTGGGGAGTGGCTCCGCAATGGTGGAGAGTTCAGTCATCTGGAAGCAATTCCGGAAAATTTATGGGATCAATTAGAGAAGTCGCGCGGAAAATCTAATTAAGTGGTGTAGTGGTAATGGTGTTTTGATAAACACTATATACCGTAACCTGCTTCGATTTTAAGTTTACATCATACACAGGGGGCAGCGTTGCTTCCACAGGGCGGTTTATTGCTGCATTCCCTAACGTGTTGTAGAAATAACATAACTTTTGCTCTTCATCAAAAAATGCAAACAATGCAGGGCCGTCTGTGGTTTTTACAACACCAGGCTTTAATCGAAGCGAGCCGGGATTTTGCCGTTCAAACACAAGCTGACCTTTACGATCAAACACCGCTATTTTATCGGTATCAACCCTGAAAAAATAAAAATCAGGTTTACCAGCAGTTGAAACCGCAAGGGTAAAGGTTGATTTATCTCCCCGAATCAAACTTTCAGTTGTTTGTTCCCCATCCAACTTAACTTTCTGGATTTTCCCGTCTTTTGAAATGAAATAAACTACACTACTTGCCAACGAAGTACCCTGCTCCAAAAAATAATCGCCCGAAATGTTTTTATCAATCGCTAATGGAAAACCTTTCTCATACTCACCCCTTCGGTTGAAAACATGAAGCTGCCCATTTTCCGTTATCACTACAAAATAGTCTCTACCACCAATTCTGTAATGCTTAGGCGGGAAAAGAATTTTCGAGTTTAATTTCTTAGGTGCCCATCCTTCAAGCTCTTTCATGGTTTTATCCAGAATAAAAATATCTCTGTCACCGCTGGTTAATAATAACCTGTAATTTCGGCTTTTATCATAATCCACTACTTCCGAGAATTTGTAATTCAAGTCTTTCTTCTTAGGAAAACCATCAACATCACGCCCCAGGCGATCAATCAAATAAATATAGGATGGGGTGGTAATAAGGTATTGAAGCTTTCCATTCTTAAAGTAATCCAGTTGTTGTACTTGCTCCAGCTTTTCGTTAAGGGAGTACACCCATTGCACACCATGCTGTTTTGAAAAAAGATATACTTTATAGGTAGAGTCCTGCACCAGTAATTCATTGGGCCCGCCTGTATGATTTTTTACCATATAGCTGGAAGCAAGGTTGTTGGGTAGTTCATACAACTTACGATCAGGCTTAATTCGCTCGGGTTGTTTTTTTGAATCAATATAAAAATTGGCACTTGTAAAAAAATGATTGTCTAACGAATTGAATTGCAAACTCCCCCAGGTCATAGAGGTTAGATGTAAGGAATCAAGAATAGGCTTCCAGTCGTTATTTACAGTACTGCCAAGCAAAGCCGCTTTATTAAAAAATACAGATACATTTCCTTCCTGCAAGCAAGTATTAAAGAAATGCTGAAAGGCTACCGATCTGCCCCAGGTTTCATCGGCTTCAATAGCATCAATAATTTGTTTAAGCGCTTCTGTGTTTTCTGAAAGAAAAATATAATCATCCTTAAATGTCAGAAAGGCTAAGTTAATTTCCGGCAGCAAAGGCTTTATAGGATCGCTCAGTTTACCATCGTTAACCTTTCTAATATCATATCCTGCGTAGGATTCTACGTATTCATATTTATCAAACGCATACTCTTCTTTTACTTTTAAAAGCACAACAGGCACTTCATCATCCGTTAAGCAAATCCCAACCTCATCCCTCAAATCAGATTTTTGAGGCTCATCCGGATCGCCTGTAATAAGGGCATCCACATTCGAAATACCATAATGAATAAAAACTTTAGTAGTATTTGGCACAAATCGCATCACCTCAATCTTCACCGGACTTTGATTCTGAAACCTAAATAACCCCCAATCTTTATTGAGAAGATCAAGAGTAAATCCGCTTAACGAGATCTGGTCATCACTTTGTGCAACATCCAATACAGAGGACGTTGCTAAATTTTTAAATAAGGGTATCGATTGAATAGTTTTAAAAAGAGGAACAGCAGTTTTATTAAGTTGATCATAATTAACCCAAACGTTACCTGCGTCCGATTTTATGGTTACAAAACCAAAAATTTGTGGGTTTTCTGACTTGAAATTTTTAGGCTGTGAAGAACGATAGATGCGAATGGCATTCTCAATCAGAATGGATGACTTACTTATGATCAGGTAACCCTCAAGATTTGCCCAAGCCAATGCTGTTCCTCCTTCATTCTTTACTTCAAAGATTGTGATGCCATCCAACAACCGATTGGATACTTTATTGGCTGAACTTATTCCGGCCCATTCAGCATCCGTAACGTTACATACATAAATAAGATCGTACGAGTTTTTCGTAATAGACTGGACACACGTTATATACTCTTTGGCCGATAAGGAATGAAGTATTGAACCAACCTCTTTGTCCCTAACCAAAACAGGTTGCGTAGATTCATAAGCCAGAATAGTGTTGGGATCGATCAGGCTCCAAAAAGATAACTCTTTAGATTCCCGACAGGACATTACCCCTAAAAGTAAGAGGAATACAACAACACCCG
>Ga0116144_10004832_pt1 | contig 12581 bp, 7 predicted proteins | sample AD_UKC035_MetaG_FD_89746 | JGI IMG/M metagenome (GOLD analysis project Ga0116144, IMG submission 89746) | Active sludge microbial communities of municipal wastewater-treating anaerobic digesters from USA - AD_UKC035_MetaG | ecosystem: Engineered > Bioreactor > Anaerobic > Digestate | place: USA... | reverse complement strand
CGGTTGCCCGAACCGCTTGCGTACGCCGAATTTCCAGCCGTAGCCGAACCGTATCGTCGCGCCAATCGTGGAAACCGGGACTCTCATGCTACCCCCGCAGACAGACCACGATCACCGTGTCGGTCGTTGTCTGATTCCCCGGCGCGACAATCTTCGCGTACGGGAACGAGAACAGTTCAGCAGGCAGCGCATACGCTCGGCTTGCTTCACCCACCACTTGCACAGAAATCCCGTCCTCGTCCTCCAGCGTCACGTAGGTTCCACCGTAGGTGTCACAGACCGTAAATGTGATCGCCGTCGTGCCGTCATAGGTTGCCGGCAGGAGCATCCCACCGAAGGCGAACCCGTCCAGCTTCAGCACCGATGACGTGGCCGAACCGGACGCAATCGTGACTTCCTGCCGGGCATTGGCCCGCACGAGTTTCGTGTGCATCACTGTGCCTCCGCCTGCGCAAACGCCACGGCCTCACGGGTCGCGCTGTCCGCTGGGATGAACCGGCCCAGCACGCCGTTGACGACCATCTCCACCGGACGCACTTCCTCGTAAATCATGTCCCGGAACTCACCCGCCGCGATCCGCCGCCGAATGTACTCCGCAATGAACGGGTCTTTCGTCGCAAACGTCGCTTCCCGCACACGCGCATCGGACACCGGACGGAACTTGATGTACGGCTCCCCGGTCCGCTTGTACACCGCCTCGTCCCACTTCTCCAAGTCTTTGAGGTCCAGCCCCTTGCGCGATGCCCAGTTCCGGAACCGCTGTTTGTTCTCGCCGTCCTTCACCTTGTCGTCACTGCGCTCATAAATGCGCAGCTTGATGGCGGTGTCCCGGTACCCCGTCTTTGTACGGAACCGAAACTCACCCTCACGCAGATCGCCCGGCCTGCTGGTTGCCACCTGACCCGGCTGGGTACTGCGCTGCAAGTGCGACACCATGTCCATGAACTCACCGACATTAGCATCGCCGGGAGCCGGAGCATTCGGGCCGGTAAACTCCGCGCCCTCGTGCATGATCTTCGAGATATTGACTCGTTCTGCCACGTCGTTTCTCCCTGGATAGCGGGGAGCGCGATTGCGCTCCCCATGTGCGTCAGGTTTCTGTTTAGCTCAGACCGGAGTAGTCGGCCTTGGTCGTGCTGTAACCGTAGATTTCCAGCCGGGCATCGCAGTACGGCGCAAGCAGCGTGCCATCGTAGCGGAGATACCCGCGACGGTGCCAGCCCTGTGTCGCGTATTCGCCAGTGTTCCAGCCAAAGCCGGTTGCCAGCGGACGCTTCTTGAAGTCTTTCGGATTGATGACATACAGTTTGTCGTTCGCCACCGTGCTCATCAGGTAGTGCGACACGAGCTTGATCGTCCCGAAGTCAGTCTCCACCGAGGTCCAGTTCACCTTCGCCTTGTCATCGGACATATCCGATCGGCGCGTATCGTTGTACCAACTCGAAATGATCCGTTTGGTCAACGGGGAACACACGACGGTGTCCGGCATGAGACTCGGGCCAACGCGGTCGTGGACCGTTTGCAGGCCGTCCATCAGATCGGTCTCGGTGAGGATTGCGCTCGACAGGTTGTTCCGGGTGGTGATGTACGACGACTGCCGCAAGCCGCCCATCGCCGACGGAGAGGACGCCGTACCAAGCGCACGCTGGCCAAGAAGATACGTGAGTTCCAGCCGCACGGGAGCGGTGTACTCCATCTTCTTCTTCAGTTCGGCATTGAAGCGATTGGCGTTCCGGTGCTCGTAGGTCGGCACCTTGTCGGCGCGTGCCGAGAGCGACCAAGTGAACGACATGATCTGGTGATAGTTGAAGTCAACCTCACCTTGCGTGAATGGGCTATCGGCGTCGTCCGCCGACTCCACCACCGCTGGCCCCATGATGTAGACCGCGGCGTTGTCACTGTGCGCGGCAGCCGTGGTCCCGGCATAGCCGCGCGTCACCGTCAGGTCGTTGCCGGAAATTCCCGTACAGCGCAGTTCCTCACTGTCGATGAGGAACCGGTCGCCCACCTGGAAGTAGGACCCGTCCGCCACGGTAATCGTGGTATCCCCGGCTCCGACGATCGCCTCGGTGATCGTGGTGGAGTACGGGTCGGGCGACCCCCAGCCCCATTCGGCTTTTAGCATCGGCATCGAAGGCGGACCTTCGGAGCCGAACATCTTTTGCAAAGGAACGTCCGTCCGCTGGAGCTTGTCCGTCCAGTCAGGAACGTCCCGGATAAACAGGTCGGATGGTGTGGTTCCACCGGCAACCGCAGTGGAATACTGGTTCATCGAACCAGAGGTCGTTGTTGCAGCCACGAAAAGACTCCACAATCACAGATGGAGTCCGCTGGCGTTTACCCTACAGAAGTATTCGCCGCGATCATTCCATCGAAGAAATCGTCGAATGTCGTGGCGTTTTGCCAATCAGCGCGTCCGGTTGCGCCCACACTTCCCGCGTCTACCGCGTCCGCCTGGGATGGCCGAGACAATGCATCGATCCGCAAACGCAGCTCCGTGTTCTCTTTTTCGAGACGAAGCTCACGTTCGCGCTGCGCGGCATACGACTGTTGCACCTGCTCGATCGCCTGATCCATCTGCTGATCTGGCAATGCCACCAGCTGCTCGGATAGGCTGGCAATCGCGGCAAACTGCTCCGGTGTCAACAGATGCTCAGACGCTTTCGCAAACGCCGTGAACCCCTGCTTCATCGTCGCGGCTTCCCGGTATGCCTGATCGCGCTGCTGCCGCTCAGTCGCCCAAAAAGTACGGAACTTCTGACCCCAATCGGGATCGACCTCCCCGTACTCCTTGGCAAGTTGCTGCCCAGTTTGATCGTGTTCCTGTTGCGCCTTCCACGCGCGAAGCTGTTCCTCCTGGAACTGGCGTTCTTCGGCCTGCTGCCGCGCCGCCTCATCAGCCTCGTTACGCGCCTGAAGTTCCGCTTCGATTTCCGCCAACCGCGCGGCAAGCGCCGTGGCATCGTCTGCATCTTCAGACTGGCCGGACTCAACAGGAGTCTCGGGAGAATCAGGAGCGTCGGATGCTTGTTCGGATTCGGCTGCAACGCTGTTCGGCGGCGGAGACTCCGACGGTGGGGCGTCCCCAGCGTCGAGTTCACCCGGCTCATAGAGACCGGCGATAACGTCATCAAGCTCGTCAGTCAAACAAGTTTCCTCACTGACACTACGTACCTTATGTACGCAACGTCACTATAGGGACACACACCCCACCATGTCAAGCACGCCATTGTGACGGATTTCACAACCACGACTACGAATGCAGGATGTTCCAGAGCCAGCCGTTGACCGGAGCGCCCCCAGCCGGACCGCCGTTCCACAGCGCATCGAGGCGACCGCCCAGCGATGTGGGAGCGGATTCCGTCTCGCCATAGCCCAGGGTCACTGCGGGATCGGCCATCACGCCGTACCCCGGCTCGTTCATCAGGTAGACGAACCAATCCTCCACCGTGCCCCCGCCGTTGGCCGCACGCCACGCCTCGAACTCGCGCATCAAATCGGACTTCTCTGGAAGGGCATAGGGGATGCCCCCGTACCCCAGTTTCCGCCGCTCCGACGACGAATTGGCCCATTCTTCCCACTTGCCTGTCTGCTGGTTCCACAGGTCGCCAAACTGTTCCTCCATCAGTTGATTCGCCAGATCGTACTTCGCCACCCCTTGCGCCAGCCGCTCGGCCACCTTATCGGGGTACCAGTAATCGTCGATCACCTGCCCCTTGTCGTTGATCGGCTTGCCCTCACTGTTGACCATCTGGCCATCCTCGTTATAGAGCTTGCCGTCCGGCCCCTTCGTGAGCTTACTACCCTTGCCGCCAGACCCGCCCGACCCCGACGCGCCGCCCCCGGCGTTCATTCCGGCGAACGCGGAACTGGCATACGGGTTCGTTGACGGATCGTAGACCGGCAAGACCTTATCACCGTTCTTGATCGGGATGCCCATGACCGCCCGGTAGCCGTCCACGCCAGCGGCCCACGCATCGAGTCGCCGTTCCAGTTCCGGCCCCGTGATCCCCTGCGATTTCAGGTAGTCCCGGTATTCCTTGATCTTGCGCCCGAAATTCGGGTTCTCGCGTTCCAGCGTTGTCCGGATTGCGCGGATGCCCTTGCCGTCCTCGTTGTACACAAACTTCTGGTACTCCTTGAACTCCTGGAACTGCGGGTTCGCCGCCTTGAATGCGTCCCGGCCTTGCTGCACCGCCAGAATCGCTTCCTCGAAGCCGGGATTCTGCGCGATCCACCGGTTCACAAAGTCCTCGCGCTCCGCATCACTCATCCCCTGAATCTGCGATGGTCGAATCACGGTGAGTTTCCCGCCCGGCGTGCGCGAGATGACCGTCCCCATTTCGTCCGGATTCATCAGCATGTCGAGGTACATGTCGTAAATCCGCTGCTGCTCCGGCGTCCCAATGGTGTTGTACTGCTGCTGCATGATCTCCCACGTCGGCGACCCGGATGTCACAATGTCCCGGTTGAGCGATGCCGCTGGATCGTCCGCCGCGTTCCCGGCAATCTGCTGATCCCGGTACTCCGACCGCGTAATCACCCCGCCCGGCACGAACGGCGCGGCCATCGCCGCAATCAACCCTTCCAGCGCATACTGCCGCTCGGCTTCATCCGCGATCGCGTTGGGGGCGCCCGTCGTCAAGGCGTCGAGCGCATCGTCCAATGCCGCCCACGCCGCGCCATTTGGCCCCCACGGGCCGCTGGTCGCGTTCGGGTCCATTGGGCCATATTCGGCCTCCACGCCCTTCAGCACCCACGTATTGAGTTGATCTCGCTCATTCGCTCCGCGATCGAACGGCGCAAAGTCCCCGACCGGAACGCCTTTGTCCGACCACCACTGATTGATCTCTTGCAAGATCGAACTCACCGCCTCGTCAATTGGCATCCGCAGCTGCATCGTGTTGTTGTCCCACACCCGGCCCAAGAGCGGCACCCGATCCATGTCCACGCCGTTGGCCACCAGGAAGTTCCCCATATTGACAAGCCACCGCTGCGTCGTTCGCAGCCCCGTGACGTTGGGCACATTGTCGGAAATACCGGCCACTGCCAAGAGCGTTCCGATGACCGGGTTCACCTGATTTTGCAGTACCCGCAGCGGATTGCCTTCCTGATCCTGCATGTCGATCAACGTCATGGGGATCAGGAACCCGAGCGGCTCCACCGCCGCATAGATGCCCGACGGACTCGTCATGAACTTGTACATCGGACCGAGATACCCCGTGCCCCCCTGCTCACTCCGCTCTCGCAGTTCTTCGAAGATTTTGTAGTACCCGTTGAGCAGTACCGGATGGCGCAACGCCGCCCGCAGGTGCATATAACTGGCCCGTGTCTGCCAGTAGTGGAACATCAAGACATTGGCAACCGCCTCGTCCGCCCGCGTGTTCTTGTAGGAGAAATACGCGCGTTTCTGTTCCGTCATGGCAATGTCCATGGCTCGGTTCAGTTCGCTCTGCCACCCCCGCGCCAATGGGTTGCTATAACTCTGGCCCTCCGTCGCCTTCTTGATATCGGCAGGCGAGAAGTTCCCTTTCCACGGCACCCCCGCGTCCTTGGCCGATTGCTCCGCCACCGCGAGAATGTCCCGTATGATCTGGTCGGCGTTCTCCAGCCCGGCCTTTTCGATCACCAGTTTGCGAAACGCCAGCATCCCCTCGCGCCGCACGGTATCCGCATACACACGCTTGGCAATCGACGTGCGCCCAACCAGGTCCGTCGCTGTCCGCCCGTCCTTCACCGCCGTCACTGTCCACAGATTCGCCGCCGCCCGTGTCAGCACGCCTCGATTCTCGACCGCCGCGTTTAGCGACGGCTTGCCCGAGACCGGAACCTCCCGGAACGTTCCCGCCGGGTACATGTCTATCGGGAGCATCTGTCCGGTTTCCCGCAGCACATCGGTCATCAGCGCGTCCGCCGCCTGATGCGCATTGCGGTGGAACGTCACGAATCCGTCCGCCGCACTCTGCATCTCCCACGGGTTCACCATCTCGACCGGCACCCGCGTCGTACGATAGGTCCGCGCAGCACCGATCGTTTTCCACGGTTTCAGCACGTCAGTTGCTGCCCCGAAATGCCCGTTGACGATCGCCGACCACGCATTCCCGACCACGTCCCCGACAAACCCGGCTGGTCCGCTGATCGGGCCGAATAACGATGCCTGACGAATCTGCCGCAAGTAGGCGTCGTTCGCATTCACCGCGACATGCGCCGCCGTCCGCGCTTTCTCCGCTAGGCTGAAATTGGGCATCGGATCGCCATTGGCTTTCGCTACCGCCCGCGCCGCCTTCTTCTCCGCCGCACTCATGCGCGGCGGGATACCAGCCTGCACTTCACCGATGTGATTGACGAACGCATGGTAATCAAAGTCCGCATTGCGGACCTTTTCGTTATGCCCCCACTGGAGCGCATCGAACACGGTCCACTCGTCCGGAGCCCACGCCGACTGTTTTCGGTTCGGGGGACTCCACCCCGGTAGCGGGCTATTGAGATATTCCGTTGTCTTACGGTCGAAGCCGGGAGCCGCCGTTTCGTTCAGGAAGGCCAGCAACCGGTTCTGCACGTTGGGAACCGCTGCATCGTCCGCCGTACGCTGCGCCTGCTCCAGCTTGCCCCGAAGCCAGCCGCGTCCGCGCAGATCGCCAATGGGATCATCTGCCACGAACCCCAATGCGCCACGCGGCTTGCCCGAATACGGCTCCGGTTTCGCCCGACCCCGATTCCGTGAGTCGATCCATTCCTCCGCCGGTGTGCGACGCGGCGGAGTTCCGCCTTCCGCCTGAACCGCAACAATGCGATTGCCCAGATGGGTAGACTCCAGATTCCCGTTCGCATCCAGCATGATCTCGAACGGTTGCCAGCCATAAACCGGCTTATCCGTACGCAGCGCTGAGTCGCTGAACTGGCCCGTTCTCCTGAACTCACGCACGGCGTCCGACGCATCGAACGGATGCAGATAAACCGTGATCGAAGACGCTGGCTTGACACCCGCGTCACCAGGATGCTCCGGACGCGCTGCCTTGTCCCGTATCGTCGTGCCGTCCTCGGCAACTCGATACACGCTCCCCTTCTCGGTCTTGAACGCCGTTACCCGCGCACCCGGATCGGGCAACGTCCCGGACATCGAGAGATTGCCGCCATTGTCATAGACTTCGAACGCATTCCCACTGACCCGTATCTCGCCGCCAGTTTTCTCCTCCGCATCGCGCCACACTTGCCATTCCGGACTCATCCCCTCAGGGAGCACCCCACCCTTCGGAAGCGCCGACTGTGTCCGCTTCGGTTCTGCTGCGTCCATCCACTTTTCGACCATCTTGGACGCTTGCTTCGCTGGGCGACGATACTCAACAACCCCATCAGCCTCTTTTACCTTTATCCACCCCCGCTCCTGAATCGCCCGAAGGAAATCCCCTTCCGTGCCAGCAGTTCGCCGCAGGTCAATCGAGACTGACACCAATGCGTCCCTATATACCGACGGGTTGGCCTCTCGGCCAATGAGATACGAAAATGCTGGCCGAGACGCCGTTGCAGGGAACCCCTCATCGGTAACCTGCCCGCGAATCCTCTTAGGGTCGAACCGAAGAGATACCCCCTTCGGGCTGCCGATTCCCACCCACGATTCAGTATCAGAGAGAAAATACAACTCATCAATGTTCCCCATCGGAACCGAGTCATCCACAAACGCCATCGCCCTCGATGGAGATTGCTCGGTAGCAATAGCCGGGAAGCGATCGCCCAACACGATGATCTCACCGTCCAGTTCGCCGCCAAAACCATCGACCATCACCGCAGGCAAAAGACCTTCTTCGTTGGTAGACGCCGACTCGACAATCCAGGACCGACGTCGCTTCGGTTCCTGCGCGTCCAACCACTTTTCGACCATCTTGGCCGCTTGCTTGGACGATCCCTTCAATCCCCCGCTCAGTTGCCCCGCTGACTGCGGCTTCCCGGTCGGGTTGGTGCGCCATGCCCCGGAGGCGAAGTCCTCGTCACTGGCATTGACCAGTGAGCGGTAGTCCTGTCGTGCCTGTTGCAACCGGTCGATGACCTGTTCCCGGAACGGATCGGGGATGCCCTGCAAGTAGGGCATCGGGCCGTTGGTCGTGTTCAGGACATCGTTGCCGGTGTTGGCCCGCAGCCAGTCGAGGATGTTGTCGGCGTACTCGTCACTCGATGTGGTGACATACCGCTCCATCAGGTACTGCGCCCGGTGGGCTGGGCCAGTAGCTCCGGTGCCCGTCCACGTAAAGCCGAAGAGCCGGTCGAGTTCCGAATTCACCGGGTTCTCGCGCATGATCGTGCGATACATCTCGGCGTACGGTCCGGCCAGGAATTCCAGCTCGGCGGTCTTTTCCAGCACCCCCTTGCCCATCCCGGCCGCGATATGGTCGGGGTTCTGCGTGCGCCCAATACCGCGTGTACCGCTCGTGAGCGCGTCCGCCTGCCCTCGGGTCATATTCGGGACGACCTGCGACCCGCTAACCTGCTGACCGCCCCACGCGAACGACTTATGCCACGGATCGTCCGTTAGATAGGGCAACGCTGCCTGCACCTCAACATCGAGTTGATTGGCGCGAGTCATTGCCTCGATGTCGCCGCTGGCTACCGCACGGGTGACCGCAGCGTCAGGTAGCCGGGAGCCGCCATAGACCGGAGTGAAGTAGGACTCGCCGGGAATACGTCCAGTGGTGTCTGGGGTGGTGCCATACCGTTGCACCGCTGCCTGTACTTGCGGCAGTTCGTCCGGGATCTGACTGGCCGTTCGGACCGGAGCCGATGGACGGGTCACGCCATCGGTGGTTGCCGCGCTGGTGGGCGGGTCGGCAATACGCTGCACCGTGTAGTCATCGACGGCGCTGCCCGGTGGTTCCGGCACGGTGCTGGACGGCGCGGCTGACGGCGTGTCCTCGTCCGGGCGCACGATCTGTGGCTCGGGCGATTCCGGGCCATCGTTTGCAATTGCCCCCTGCGGCACATCCAGTCCATCGGCAATATTGGCCTCTGCCTCAACCGTCGAGTGCGGCTTGACTTCCGGCTTGGATGCAGCCACGTCGCGGGTGACCTGATCGGGGCCGAGCATGGTTTCCCCGGTATCGGTGTTTCGGCTGATAAGACCCGCCGAATGGGCGGCCTGCGTGTGCGCATCCATGACCTGCTGATCCGGAGACAGTTGCAAGAGACCGGGGCGTCCCGGCGCTGGCCGTCCGCCACCACGCCACCAGTTGAACCCAGCGATCGGGGCCTCGAACACCGCATCCGGCGCTCTGGCTCCGATCTCCACCACGCCGCCCGTCGTCTCGATTGCCCGGCCAGCCACCCGCGTCAGTCCGGACGAATCCTCAGCGGTCGCCATCGCCTTGCCAATGGCCCGCAGTCCTTTGCCTGCGCCCCCCACAACGGTCAGGTATGTCAGCGGGTCCATAACCACTGCTTCGCCCAGACGCACCAGATCGCGCAGGGCGGGCGGTCAGTCATCCGTTTGCCCGATCAGGTATTCATGAACGGCGAAGCCGCCTGGCTCGAACTGGGGCGCGTAGTCCTCTACCCCGCTCTCTTCCATGAGCGCAATGTATTCTGGGGAGCTATACCCCTGCTCGTACGCCTGAATCACGCCTTCCCGAAGTTCGGGATTGGCGGCATAGAAGGCCAATGCAATCGCCGTGTCAGGCGACATGTCGAGGACTGCGCCAACTGGTCCGAGGGCCGACGTAACCCGGCCCTCGCCTTGGGGGTAGTTACCGGTCGCCGCGTTGTACCACTGGTCACCGGACACATCAGCGTTCCACTCGTACGGCTTATTCAGGCTTTCGAGGACTTCCGTGACCTTCTCGCCCGCTGGCGTGCGGAAGAAGTAGGAGACCGCCTGTCCGCCGTACTGACGGATCGCGTCACCAATTGGCGCTCCAAAGTCTTGGGACAGGAAGGCATCGGAATCACCGCCTCGCGGGATTTGTCCAGCGGCCCCCGGCCCACCGGACAACGACTCAATGGCCGCCTTGACGAGTCGAGGATCGCCCGCTCGTAGCATCTCCGCCTGAATCGGCGGTAGCATCTCACCCGCGTACCGCTGCTGTTGCTCGATGGCATACTGCTGGGCATCAGCCATTGCTGGATCGAGCACCGTAGGTTGGCTACCGCTCGCGCTGCCCGACCCAGCCTGTGCATTGCCCTGCGTGATGTTGATTGGTTCGTAGCGATACTGGTCAGCGTTGACGCTACTCGGACGCTGAGGCGTACCCGGATTGGCGCTGGAGAGCACGTTGTAACCCGGTTGTCGCGGTGGTCCGGGTGGAGTCACGTACGGCTGCACGGCCTGAATCCGACGCCGGTAGGCGTCCATCAGCCGCTGCTGTTCCTCGTACCGGTTATCCTCCACCGCTTCGTTGTCGTACCCCGGACCGGCAATGTCCTTGGTCTGCTGAATCTGCACATCGAACATCTGATTTTCGAGCGCCTGCTGTCCCGCAATCGCCCGTTGCATCAACGCATCAGCAACCTCTCCTGCCGCCGACACCCGATTTCGTGGCGGAGCCGCATACGGCGCAGCTGCGGCCATCGCGTTTCCAAGACCGGGAATCATCGCCATGCCAGGTCGCGGAGCCTGCTGCTGCGCCGCGGCATTCAGCACGTTCCCGATGCCCGGTATCGCCGACAGTCCCATCCGGGGTGTCTGCACGGCGCGGTTGACCGGCAACGCCACCACGGGAGACACGCCCAACGAACGCACGGGAGCCGACTGCTGAGACGCCAATTCGAACAGGTTCTGCACAACATCACGCCGGGGAGCGGGCGCACTAAAGCCACGAGACGCCGGTGCGCCCATCCCGCCCGTGTAGGTATTGCGTTGCGTGGCAGCCGGAACGTACCGCGCCGGAGCCTGTGGCAGCGGAACCGACGTGTACACCGGCGTCGTATTCCGCACCGGCGCGGGAGCACTCGGCGCAGGAGCGCCAAACAACGCTCCCAGTCGATCACCAAGCGATGCCATATTGTCCTCCTAGAAGCGAGAGTTCCACCGTGCCGTCGGAGCCGCCGACGCGGTATTCTCGCCCCGCTGCTGCGGTGTCGCCGCCGCCCGCGCATTGGCAAGGAATTTCGATCCCAGCACGTTGTTGAGATAATCCCGCGCCGTCAGGTTCGGGTTGTTCATCTGCGCGGCAGCCAAGCCCGACCGGGCGCGATCGGCAAGATTCCGGGCAAAGTTCCCCTTCTGGTTGAACCCGCCGAATCCGCTCTCCGTGATGAACTTCTCGTACTCCTGATCGAACGACGCGGCTCCCTTCACCAGCGGAGTGTCATACGAATCCTGGGACGCGCCGTACTTGCTCGTCGGGTCATACCACGGATTCGTGTTCGACGTTTTCGGAGCCGTCGGTGTCGGCGTTGTGGGCGTCGTTGGAGTGGTCGGTGTCGTGGGCGTTGTCGGCGTGGTCGGTGTCGTAATGCCCGTCAGGTATTTCGCCGATGCGTACCCCGTCTTGCCGTTGAACGTCACCGGATACCAGCCATTGACCGCTGGCCCCGTGATCTTCGGTTTCGACCCGTTCGCCATCACCGTGAGCACGCCGCTGCTCAGATTCGGCGCACTCCGCAGATTCAACCCACCCTGCGCATTGACCGTCCCCGTCTGCGGCCATGCCGACGGCGTTGTGGGCGTGGTCGGCGTGGTTGGCGTTGTGGGTGTGGTCGGCGTCGTGGGCGGGGCCGGATCGTTGGTCACGCCGGACAGGTATTGCGCCGAGACATAGCCCGTCTTGCCATTGAAGGTCACGGGATACCAGCCGTTCACGGCGGGACCAGTCACCTTCGGCTTCGCGCCATAGGACAGAACAGACAAAACGCTGCTTCCCGTGTTCGGGGCGCTGCGCAGGTTCAGTCCAGCTGTTGCGTTGACGGTTCCAGTCTGCGGCCAAGCCATTACGGTGTTGCTCCTGACGGATAAACGAAGCCGCTCAGGAATTCATTGAACGGCGTAGTAATCGGGTTGGCGACCCGAAGCGCCTGCGACAGGAAGTCCGTCCCTTGGGTCGCCCAGTAGTTCCTCAGCGCATTGCCCAGGAACGGCGTCGGCGCGAAGTTGCTCAGCCCGTTCAAGAGATTCTGAGCGGTGGACACCTGTTCGCCCGGTGTCAAATCGGCAAAGGTCGCGCCCATGATCGAGTTCGGATCGAGCTTGCCGAGCAACCGCTTCAGCAACGTGCCCACGTCCACGATATCCCCGTTCGGGCTCACCATATTCACCGCGAGATCGTGCAGCATATTGATGACATCGGACGCATTCGGCGTCTCGCCAACCGGCGTGTTCGCGTACAGGAACGGCAGCAACTGGTTCGCCATGTAGGTCAACTGCTGCCCGACCAGCGTCTCCAGTCCGGACCCGGCCAGCCCCAGCTCGGCCAGCGTGTCGAGCGCAATGACTTCGGGATTGGCCAGCACTTCCTGTGCGCCAGCCGCCGAATATCGCGCGGCCCAGCCGTTCATGCTGTCGGTCGCATCGCCGATCGTGCCGCCGCCTCCGCCACCGCCGATTCCGCCGCCACCACCGCCTCCGCCGTAGCCGCCTCCGCCACCGCCACCGCCTCCGT
>Ga0116144_10004827_pt1 | contig 12594 bp, 10 predicted proteins | sample AD_UKC035_MetaG_FD_89746 | JGI IMG/M metagenome (GOLD analysis project Ga0116144, IMG submission 89746) | Active sludge microbial communities of municipal wastewater-treating anaerobic digesters from USA - AD_UKC035_MetaG | ecosystem: Engineered > Bioreactor > Anaerobic > Digestate | place: USA... | reverse complement strand
GCCTCATCGAGGCCGATAATCGCAGCTACCTTATCAAACTGTGCTTGGGCATGTACAAACGGATTATACGATCTGTCTTCCATGGTATTACTTCTCCTTTGTTATCAGATATCAGATATATAATTGAGAGGTGATGCAAACACCGCTTGCTGTCAAACCGCTGCTCTTCTTCCTGAAGGACCCAATGTCAGCCTGTCTGTCACGGTCACCTTACCCGCTCCCCGTCGAGATAACTGTAATAAAATTGTCACTGCCGTCCAAAATACGCTGAAGCAGCAGTACGGAAGGAGAAAATTAGCCTCCATTCCTATTGCCGGGAAAAACAAGGGACTTGATGGTAACGGGAAACACCTGTTGCCCCACCAACGGCTCTCCGATGTCAATCCAGTCTCCATCTTCAAGAGACAACTCATCAAGTGACAGCAGATTGGAATTGAGACGAGTTTCCCTCTTGATGACGTTTCCTACGCTACAGGCTATATCCTTTTCAAAGATCAGGATTACGGGCTTTTTGTTGTTGATGGAATTGGGGAGGGCAGCTTCAAGAGACTTTGCAAATACCATCAGATCGTTGTAGTTGACTTTTACCGGGTCTTTGAAAAAGAGAGCCACCGTTTCCTCCCCTTCCGAGAAGTCATACCGTTGATAAGCGCTGTTGATTCTCGAGATTACATGACCGATACTGAGTTGCGTTTCTTCTACATCAACTCTGAGGACGGGGACATTTCTGATAGGAAAAGAAAGAGTGGTGTCCATAAACCCAGAGCACCCGGATATGGACAACGAATATGACCCAGCGCCGATCACGGTGGCGCGAATTTTATTCAAGGGCTCCACAACCGGTGCCTTAAGCTGATGGGTTCGGGACTGTATTGCATCTGCAAGCATTTTTCCGATATCGTGATACGTGCCATTCCCTCCGTAAATAAATTCCGCCACACCGCCAGAGAAGCGGTATTCATCTATCTGGTTCCTGAAGGCCAAGTCATCGGTGACCATCAACTGTTTGGCTAAAGGTGATCGTGCCGGACCGATCATCACTTCGATCAACACATCCGCTAAGGATGAGGATACCATTCGAAGATCCGTTTCCGGAATGAAATCCCCCGTCGCATATTTCAGGCCTAGGTGCTCCATCACCGTGACTGCGGGACGATTCAGTCGATTGATTCTTCCTTCTGAATCCAGAGAGATGAGCCTCCCGCCCACCGACACGCAGCTGGTAGAAATTACTTCTCCATTTTTCGATATGGCCAGGTTTGCGGTCCCCCCTCCGATATCACACGATAGTATGGTCTTATTGAGGTCATGTGATCGTGCTACGGCACCTGAACCCATTGCCGCGAGAAGACTCTCGAAGTTGGGACCAGCAGTGGCAGCCACAAATCTGCCGGCATCATGGGACAGGGCCTGGGCGATTTGCGGAGCATTGCATTTTCTGGCTGTTTCTCCGGTGACAATTACCGCACCGGTTTTGATTTCCGAGGGTCTGATCCCGGCCTTTTTGAATTCATTCTTGAGAAATGTAGTCAAGGCATCGACATCAATAGCGTCGCCGTTAAGCAAGGGCGTACTGACAATCTCTCCCTCATAAACGATGTCTCTTTCCCGAATGACAAATCGTTGTGTCGGAGAATGCTCATCCTTAATCAGCGTCAATTTTGAAAAGATTAGATGACTGGTAGAGCTGCCAACATCAATTCCTACAGATAACGATTCAACTCGGTTGATTTCCATTTCTGATACTCGAAAGGCCTGCAGAAAACTACAAGCCTCTTTGTTCGCCTTCGCAGAAGATTCAGAGCTTGCTCCCGCTGAGTGCACACTCCAGTATTGTACTGCGGCATGATGTCGTCCGGAAGCAGCAGATAATCGAATTATTGCGGCGACAAATACGGCTGCGGTAATGGTTCAAGGCTTACCTGCCGGTCACCGACAGGAATGCGTAAGTATTCCGAAAGAACGGGTAAGCACTCACAGTCCATCAAGCAATGCGCCGGCTGCTTTACCCGCCTTCGTTACCCGTTCCGCCGCCTGTCGTTTTTTGTCTATACTGATATCGGCGGATCGCATAAAATCAACCGCTTTGCGGTCACAAAAGCGGACGCATTGAGGATCTCCATCACAGAGATCACATTTGAATACCTTCTTGTCCTTGGTGTTATAACTCATAGCGCCGAACGGGCAGATCGCTACGCAGGAACGACAGCCAATGCAGATATCATAATCGACTTTAACGTATTGAACATGTTCGTCGCGGGAAATCGCCTTCACCGGACATGCATTCATGCATGGGGCATCTTCACATTGCTGACATGACATGGGAATATACAAGCCCTCATGTTCCCACTTCACGACTTTGATCCGGCTCCTCATTGGATTGGAGATGCCGTCGTGAAAAACAGCGCATACCAGTTCGCAAAGGCGGCAATCCGGCGCAAAAAATCCTCCCATGTTACAGGAACCCAGCAACCCGGTAAGCGGCGAGCCATGACGTGAGTCCGTGCTGTGGCTGAGGCGCAGGTAGCAGTCAGTAGGCCCCCGCTTACTATGAGAGCATTGTCGGGTCCATAAGGGTCGCATCCCTGCTTGGTGTGATTATACAGAAGGTAGGCATCCAGCCCTCGGCCTCCAATGAACTTCCTTCGAACCTCAAGAGGAATAGGTTTGATTTCGATGTCCCCGGTGGTTAGATCAATGTAAGCGATTTTCCTTTTTAGCGGCATGCTACTTTCCCTCCTTGGCTTTAGCCGCCATCTTTTTGGCAAAGGCCTCTTCGGCTATCTTTTTGTTAACCTCCCATACTGGACCACGGCATCGCGGGAATCCATCTTTGATCCATGCCACACGAAATTCCATTCCGCACGTGGGACACTTTATGGTTTTATCGCCTTTTTTTGGTTCAAGCCTTTCCATACAGGTTGGATTGTGACATCTGAATTTCCCATAGGTTCGAGTTGCCCTCAGGCTTTCTGCGGTCGAGAGGCCATCTTTTTCTGTTGCCATTTCGGGTCCTCCTTTCCTCCGGTTGTATGTTCACCGGACCCCTTCGCGTACAAGATCCTATCTCTCTTCGGAATAGCCGGTGTGGAGGAACAAGATGGTGCATTGCAGTAGGTACTATACCGGCGCGTATCAGCTAGGGTGTCATGATTGTTGTAGTTCATCATTATGAACTTCGGCTTATACCTTTACCATATTTATGATCTTTGTCAAGAAAAAACACGATGCTGTTTTTTTGGTATCGAGCAATATTAGTTAGCAAAATAGCAGGCGTGCTTTTGTGTTGACAACGTGGTCACATTCATTGTACAGTTGAAATCAGAATTGAAATCGTTCACTAGAGAGAACTATGACTGAAGGCTATCAGGCACCCTCGGTAAAGAAAGCGTTTGAGATTTTAAAACTCCTTGCTGACGCTGATCATGGCCTCGGTATCAGCGGGCTTTCCAAGACTCTGAAGCTGAGCAAGAGTACCGTTCACGGCATCACCGCCGCCTTGGAAGAGCTGGGGGTGATCATCAGGGATCCGCTCAATAAACGCTACACCTTGGGCTATGCCATGATTGAACTCGGGAGGAAAGGCCTTTCGCGCATACCGCTTCGTGAGGTAGCAAAAAGACACCTCTTGGAACTTGTCGAAAAAGTCGGGCAAACGGTTTTCCTCGGTGTCCTTCTGGACCAGGATATTCTTATACTGGACGTGGCTGAAAGCAGCAGAGAGCTCAAGATCACGGCGACAAGCGGTACCAAGATTCCGCTGACTGCTGGTGCTGTCGGTAAACTCTTTCTTGCTGCGATGGAAGAAAAAGCCGCACTCCGATACCTGAATGGCAGAGGACTGCCACAATACACTGAAAACAGCATCACTGATGTTCCCCGGTACCTAGAAGGGCTGCAAAAGATCCGGGAACAGGGATATGCAACCGATTACTGTGAGTATCTCCAAGGCGCAAATGCGATTGCAGTGCCCATTCCGATGATACACTCGGCTCTCGCTGCAATTTGGATTGTTGGTTTTTCATCCTCGTTTACAGAAAAAAAGATACCGCTGGCCATTGAAAAAACCATCACTGTTGCTCAGGCCATTTCCCAGGAGCTGACGACCAGGGTTTCTCCCTGATCTCACCATCCGGCTAAGAATTCTTCTCCACTTGTCTCCGGATATATGCTTCCACTTCCTGTGCCGGTTGAAACACGCCAAAGTGACCTTCACAAAGAACATCGGCTTTCAAATGGAGTAGTTTGTTCATCGAAGCTTTCCACAGATTTTTATCGGATCCGAAGCCGGGCAAGAAAGGACCGTGTACATCCTGACCGATGAGTATGCGCCGGCTGCCTCGATCAAAATAGGGGCTCAGCGAGCCTGGCGTATGGCCGGGAGTGTGCAGGCAGTGAATTTCCTGCTCACCACAGGAGATAGTCATCTCGGAACCGCAAAGGAATACATCGATTGGCGTGGGGGGAAAATAACAGCCATAGAAAGAGGCGGCGGTGCGAACCGGATCTCCGGATTCAATTGCCGGCGCATCGAGCTCATGCGCTGCCAGTCTGCACCCGTAGTGTCTTCTAAAGTACGGTGCACCGCCAACGTGATCGATATGGCAATGTGTCAAAATCACCAGGGACAGCCTGGTCGGGTTGAGGCCCAGGTTCTGCATATTCATCACCAGCAGCTCGGGAGCATTGCCGCACCCGGTGTCGAACATGACCAGCTCTGGCCCGCAGTCAAGAACGATGACAGCGGCATCTTCGCCGCGTGAAATTTGCGGCCCACCGATAAGGTAGACTCCCTCGGCGATCCTCTGGCTAGTGTTCATGCGCGATAGCTTCCCATGATATCAAATGATGGGTTACAGGAGCAGGGCGGCGACAAAGGCTTCGCTGCTTCAAGGTCCAATGTCTACGATGTGCGTTGTCTGTTATGGGATGTGCGATACTACCTGGGTTCTAAACCCCATCCCACATCTCATATCGCATTTCTCATATCCCATTTGTTTCATCTCACCTCGCATATCCCACGACGCATATCCCGGATCGCAGGTGCCTTCAAAACTATCAAAAAAAAGCCCTCGCGGCAATCCCTTCGTGCTCGAGGATGCAACCGTGAGGGCGATTAGACCTGGATTTACAGTTCGGGACCGGCTAGAAGCTGCTTAAGTCATCAGTGTTGGCGATCTCTTTCCTGGGCGCTGACTTGCTCGCGATGCTCCGGCGTGACTGTGCGCCTCTGCGTTCTTTTTTGACAGGCAAAGCAGTCGCTTGCGGCCGGGCATCCTCCTTTGCTGCTTTCTTTTCTCCCGGGGGGAGTGCTTTCCGAACGCTTCCAGCTTTGGATTTTTTTCCCCCTACCAGGGCATCCAGGCCAAGGACAGCAGTATTCAAATGTTCGGCCTGGGAGCTCAGCTCTTCCGAGGCGGAAGCGGATTCCTCAGCAGTAGCGGCATTTTCCTGCGTGAGCTTGTCCAGCTGGGTCACGACAATGTTGACCTGCTCAAAACCATGTGCCTGCTCAGCGGAGGCAGCAGCTATTTCCTCTACCAGCATACCCACCTTGCTTGTAATCTCAATATTTTCCTGAAAGGCACGCTGGGTGGCTTCGGTCAGATTCCATCCATGTTTGATTGCTTTAATGGTATTGTCGATAAGGATACCGGTATTCTTGGCTGCTTCAGCAGCACGCCGGGCCAGATTGCGCACTTCTTCGGCAACCACCGCGAATCCTGCACCCGATTCACCTGCTCGGGCAGCTTCGACCGCCGCATTCAGGGCAAGCAAATTTGTCTGGAAGGCGATTTCATCGATTGTTTTGATAATCTTTCCTGTTTCCTCACTGGATCGAGTAATATCGCTAACGGCTTGGGCCATATCCTGCATATGCTGACCGACCATGGTGACGATGCGCGCTGCTTCCTCCATCTTGTTCTTTGCTTCGAGTGTATGCTCGGAATTCCGTTTGGTCATGGCTGACATTTCTTCTAAGGATGAGGAAGCTTCCTGAAGAGACGCAGCTTGCTGGGCGGCTCCGTCCGCCAGGGTGGCGCTGCTGCCCGAGAACTGCTCTGATGCTGAAGAAACCTGTTCGGCAGCTTCTCTGACTCCACGGATCGTCTGGCTGATCGGCCCGATTATGCTCCGGACCATGACCAGCGTCCCGAGGCTGAGCAGAGCCGTCGCGCTCAGCAGTATCACGATCAGAATCTGCTGGTTCATCCTCTTGAGTGTCGCGACCTCTTCTTGACTCTCCCGGGAAATGGTTTTGTCCAGCGCAATGATCTCCTCGCGCGTTTTGTTAAGGTCGGCGGTGAGCTGCTGGTTATTCTTCCAGCGTTGGTGAATTGCTTTGAAGGATTTTCCGATTTCCGGAAAAGCTTTCTGAAAATATTCTGAAAAAGCGGTGAATGAGTTGTTTTTGAGAACGTCGCCGAAAACATTGTACGCTAAGAGTTGCGCCTCATTTTGCTTAAGGTTATCCTGGATCGACTCGGCCAGAGAGTCTACCGACATTCCATCAGTTTCCAGTATCCCCAGTCCTTCATCCAATTGCAGTAAGAATGATTCCTCGTTGCTCTTGAGAAGAAGGTCGCCAGTAAGCGACACCGACATCCGGCTCAGCGTAGTAACAATATCTTTGACCGAATTGTTGAAAGAGAAAAGAGCAAGATCGTCGATATCGACTGCCGCGGAATACGCAGCAGTGGCCATGCGGTCGATGATGTCGTTGATTTCGTTAGACCTGGTGGTGATATCGATAAGCCGCTCGTTCTCAGCGTCATTGAGTGCGACGATGGATTCATTGTTACTGCGAACTTTCGAAAAAGCATTGCGGTAGCTCTTCAGCTGGCTGGCGAGCGTCTGCAGTGTCGCTCGATTGCCTCCCGCTGTTTTCATGATTTTCTCGAGCGCGTCAATGCTTTTCTGATTCTCGGCGAGAACCGCCTCGGCGCTCTCCTTGTTCATGCGGTGAGCGTACTCCTTTTCGGCAGCCACGGCGGCCATAACCCCGGTCTCCAGCTCTTTGATGCTGGCGTAGAAGTCAGTACACAGCTGGGCCCGGTTATTGAAGAACGCCGAAATCAGCAATGAAATGATAGTAATCGCCAGTGAGGTAATGGTCAGTCCATAGATCTTTTTTGAAACCGTAAGAGTCTTCAGTCCAAGAAAATTAAGTGAGAGTCTCATGGTGTATCAGCCTCCCTACCACGAAAAGGTTTGATTAAGGGACCTGCTAGAATTGGAGCCGGTCTTCCTATCAAGGAAGTTGAGACGTACAGGACATGTGGGCGCGAGCTGCAGATAGCTGGCAGGCGCTACTGTCCGGCTCGTTGTTTTCCCAAACGTATATCGGCTTATTATAGGAATACTTTAGGAACCGCAGGGATTTCTATGTGGCCAAGAGAAAAACTGCTCCAAGGCAGAATGAGAAATTGCTTCGCTACCGATATATGGCCGAATAATAAGGACAATCTGGAAGAAAAACAGTGCCGGGAAACCATCTTATTCGAGCAACGTCTAATGCGAGCAATCTGATCTCTGATCCTGCTTTCCTGAAACTGCTTTTTGGGACGATTTGTATGTTTGGATATCCGGTACAGAACCTCGTCATGAGTGTTCTTGCGGCACTGGGGTAAAGCCGCATCTGGCGCTTTTCTAATGCCTGTTGGATTTTCAAGAACTTTGGCAAGCTCCTGATCTTGCCAAGCTTCAAGAGAGGAAAAATACAGCGGATTGCTGTCAAGAGTGGCTCAGTGCAAGGAATCTACGGGCAATCTGCTGAGCAATCATTGGTGCGTTGCCGCCGGATCGATTATTGACAATTACCACTGCTGATCCACCTGCAGAAACGACGTGCTGCATGATGGCAGCGGTGTCCTCGATCATCGACGGCTGCAGCATTCCTTCTATCATTGAATCGAAGGGATGTGTGGCCACATAGGCATCTTCGTACTTCATGCCTCGCGGGGTAAGCAAACGGATAATAGATACTTTATTCCGATTGAATATTTTCTTGTCTGCTCTTCGAAACTGCTCGCTCAGAGACGGCAGCCAGGTCCAGTGCGAGAGAACCTGGCCGATTCCAGTCCTTTCATAAAGGCCGAACATCTCCGGAGTTAAATAGTCTGCGGTCCTCAGCTCAACGTGGTAGCGATCATCAGATGGTATGCTGCTGAAGAATTCATCGAAAAGGGCGACGGCGCGCTCGGCAGAGATTCTTTCGTTCGTGCGGTGGTATTCCTGTTCAAAGATGAAAGCGCCGAGATGGGGACCCAAAAGTTCACGAACCGGGTTGTAGAAGCGTTCGGTGAACAGAACTGGATTCAGGTAGTCGGGGTTATCGATGAAGCGAGTTCCCTCCCGAAGTCGGTGTGCAGTAATCGCCTGCGGTACTTTGAGGATTATACGGTCATTTTCGTGGAGCTGTTCCCGATACTTGCTTAGCAGCGAGAAAGTGCGAGAGTACCGGCCGTCAGGCTCAAGGAGCACGTGATAGAACGTGTAATCGATTTCCAGCACCGGAAAATGCTCAAAGTATTCATGGCTGCTTTCAACCGGGAGCACTTCTTCAACAAACGATCTTCCTCCGACCCGGTGCGTCCTGCGCGAGATTCTGCCGGCATATCGTTCGGCCGTATAGATAGTTCCCTGCCATCCGGCGTAACGGTCACTGGCTGTTCCGATGGCGATCAAAGGATGCAGGCCACGAAAGTGAAAGCAATCGATGTCGCTACGGCTGTCAGGGTGGGACATAGTACGGCGCCTCGCTTGTCACCTACCTTTCCCAGTATGAAAGCTATTCTTCCTCTGCCAGAAAGCTCACATCACCCTTGCCCTTGCGCAGAACCTGCACTTGATCGTCAGTAAGATCGATGATAGTGGATACATCGGCAGCATACCTGCCGCCATCGATGACTGCACCAAGGCCGCGTCCGAACATCTCTTCGATCTCCTCGGGATCAGTGTAATACTCTGTCTGTTCGGGATTGGTGACGCTGGTGGTAATCAGGGGATGTCCTAATGCAGTCACGATGGCCAATGCAATGGCATTATCCGGAACCCTGATTCCAACTGTTTTTTGGTTAGTGAGCATGGTCTTCGGTACCAGCTTGGTAGCGTTCAGGATGAATGTATAGGGTCCGGGAATAACTGAGCGCATGATTCTGAAGGCATAATTAGATACGTGAGCATACTTGCTGATATCCTTGAGGTCGGGACAGATAATGCTCAGCCGCTTGTTCTTGTGGTGCTTCCTCAAGCTGCGCAGCCGTTCGAGGGCTTCCTTCTGGAATACGTCACAGCCAAGCCCGTACGTAGTATCAGTCGGATAGGCGATGATCCCACCCGCGAGCAGTATTTCGACACTCCGTTTAATCAAGCGAGGCTGCGGATTCTGGGGATTTATTTCAAGGATCATGTCTGATACCTAAGGGTAAATGTTCTTGATCGTGAAGAATACGAAAACTGCTTCGGTCTGTCATGTTATTTAAATGAACCAATGCGATAACAATAACAAATAAAAGTCCTCCCGGCAAGGCTATGCTGTGACTTGGAACATTTTACAGGTACTCTTCATCTCCCAAGCCGTCGATTCCCCGAATTCGGAACGTTCGCCCACAGGCACACGGCTTTTCATCCCAGCGGGTGATAATGTCAAATGTGTCTGGCCAGCGATAAAAAAGCAGTAAGGGAAAGCGCGATATCCAGAACATGAACAGAGCCGGACTGACGATTGACAGAACCGTGAAGATGTGGTTTATTTTTTCCCTCAATCATCGCGACATGGTCACGATGCCGAGTGCCCTGCTTCGCGAAAGTACCGTACCCATGATCATCAGCGTTTTATACCTTCATGCGGTGTGCACAAGACATCGGCTAAAGGATGAACCGCCTAAGAGCTTTTTGATTCTTACCAGGACTGTAAACGAAAAGGTGTTAAACAACATGCACTCTGAATTAGAGGTACAACGGGGAAGAGAGATTCTCGCCGCTAAACGCAAGATTTTGGGTCGAGGTCTTTCGTATGCAGAGAAGATTCTTTTTCTTCACGAACTCCCGTCTGCTTCCGGAAAGAAGCTCCGCCGCGGCAGAGATCAGATTCGGTTGTGTCCGGATCGAGTCGCTTTGCAGGATGCTACCGCTCAGATGGCGATTCTGCAGTTCATACAAGCGGGAAAAGAACGCACCTGTGTGCCGGCAACCATCCACTGTGATCACCTCATCCGTGCCCGAGAAGGAAACGGACCCGACCTTGCTCAAGCCCTTGCTGACAATGCCGAGGTCTATGCATTTCTTTCTTCCGCCGCTCAACGCTACGGGCTTGGCTTCTGGGGGCCCGGATCGGGAATCATTCACCAGGTGATTTTAGAGAATTACGCAGTGCCCGGCGGCCTGATGATCGGAACCGATTCACACACTCCCAATGCCGGTGGATTGGGGATGGTAGCAATCGGAGTGGGAGGTGCAGATGCCGCTGAAGTGATGGCCGGACTATCGTGGGAAACTACCTGCCCAATCATCGTGGGCGTACATCTTACTGGACGGCTTCAGGGATGGGCCTCAGCCAAGGATATCATCCTGGAGTTGCTGAAACGCTTTACGGTCAAGGGCGGGACCGGAAAGATCTTCGAGTATTATGGCGAAGGCGCTCGGAGGCTCTCCGCAACTCAGAAAGCGACGATAACCAATATGGGTGCTGAGCTTGGTGCAACGTCTTCGGTTTTCGTCTACGATTCCTCGATGGATGCGTACTTGCGAAATGTGGGCCGGTCTGAAGATGCCGATCAGGCCTCTGAACAAGCTGCCTTGCTGACTCAGGACGAAATCTGCCGTACCCACCCAGAAACGGTCTTCGACGAGATTGTGGAGATCGACCTATCCCGAATACGGCCTGCGTACGCAGGTCCTTTCAGCCCGGATAATGTCGTGAGCGCAGGGGATGAGGCTGTAGCTCTCCTGAATGCCGAAGCTCTTCCCGCTGAAATCTCAGCTGTTCTCATCGGCTCGTGCACAAACTCGTCCTACGCTGATCTTGCCGCGGTTGCCCAGGTTCTTCAACAAGGTATCCAGCATGGACTTCGACCCCGAATTCCGCTGCTGCTTTCTCCCGGGTCAACTCGGACATTTGAGACCATCAAGCGCGACGGTATTCTGGATATCATCCTGGACGCAGGCGCTATGATCCTTACCGCATCCTGTGGCCCCTGCATCGGTCAGTGGGACCGCACAGATGTGACGAAAGGTACCCCGAACTGCCTGTTCACCACCTTCAATCGGAACTTTCGGGCTCGGAACGATGACAATCCGGAGAGCCGAACGTTTTTGACGTCACCGGCTCTGGCCGCAGGCCTTGCGCTTTCCGGAAACGTTGGATTCGATCCGGAAACGGATACCATTACGGCTCCGGACGGGACCACCTTTTCGCTTGTACCTCCGAATCCCCCAGCACTTCCTGAAAAGGGCATCTCTCCTGTGAAAGGAACCTTCCTGCCGCCGATGAATGATGGAGAACGAGTCGAGATTAGGATTGATCCGGCATCAGAACGGATTGAGCTGCTGCGCCCCTTCGAGCAGTGGAACGGGCGAGACTTTTTGAGCCTCCCGGTTCTTGCGAAGACCAGAGGCAAAACCACGACGGATCACATTTCGCCTGGAGGCTCCTGGCTCCGGTATCGCGGGCATCTTTCAAACATCTCAAATAACCTGCTGGAAGGAGCTGTGAATGCTTTCAACGGCAAAACGGGTTTGGGCACTAACGTGCTCACCGGTGAGCGAGATATTCGATTTTCCGCTTTGGCCAGAATCTATAAGGAACAAATCGGCGGATCAGTGATTGTTGGTGATGAGAACTATGGTGAAGGTTCCAGCAGAGAGCATGCTGCCATGAGTCCGCGGCATCTGGGAGTGAAGGCTGTTATTGCCCGTTCATTTGCCCGGATACACGAAGCAAACCTCAAGAAGCAAGGCATCCTTCCGCTTACATTCACAGACCCGAATGACTACGAGACAATCGACGAAATGGATCGCATCAGCCTGATAGACTTGGATCATCTAAACCCACACGCATCTCTTAAGGCGATCATTACCAAGCCGGATCAAGACCACGTAGAAATCCTCCTCAATCATAGCCTCACTGAAGAACAGATTACCTGGTTTAAAGCCGGCTCGGCTCTGAATATGGCGCGGAGAGCTGATACGGATGGCTGTGGAACAGTGAAGAGTAAGGAGTAAGCGAAAGCCTCTGGGCGCCGTCCAGGTAGATCGCAGAAGAAATCCTGCCACAGGCGGGACCCACCCTGCTTCTCAGCCATCGGCGCAGAGAGCGCAGGGAAAAGAAATTCGTCGTTGTGAGCATCAGAACCCGCGGCCCGAAGGCGGGCTTATCCATGGGAAGCAACACTAGGCAGGTATGCGGAAGTCGATTTCTCAGTCATCACGCGTCCCGCGTGACCCCTTCAAAATGACACTCTCCTGCCGACTTCGGAAATAGCACTGCCTCTGCGCCAAAGTTTTTTTGGACACCTGCTTAGGTTTTAGCAACTAGTGCTTAGCATTTCCTGACCGTTCTTCTTTGTTACAGCCAAACCAAATGCTCCCATT
>Ga0116144_10004826_pt1 | contig 12594 bp, 11 predicted proteins | sample AD_UKC035_MetaG_FD_89746 | JGI IMG/M metagenome (GOLD analysis project Ga0116144, IMG submission 89746) | Active sludge microbial communities of municipal wastewater-treating anaerobic digesters from USA - AD_UKC035_MetaG | ecosystem: Engineered > Bioreactor > Anaerobic > Digestate | place: USA... | reverse complement strand
GTTTTGACAGTAAGTAATGATGTTACTATTTGCGCTGGAGCCAACACAACAATTAGTGCAAATGGAGCCAACACTTATAATTGGGATAATTGATTCATTGGCTCTACACAAGTTGTTTCTCCGTCAGCAACAACAACTTATACGGTAGTAGGAACAAATTCAAATGGATGTTCTGCATCAGAATCTGTAACAGTAACCGTTGTTGATGCAATGAATCTTTCAATTTCTGTGAATGCTTCAAAAGGATGTGGACCTGTAACTGCTCAATTTAGTAGCAATGCCACATCTCCTATTCAATTAACATGGGATTTTGGCGATGGAACTACATCCAACGCATACAACCCAACGCATATTTATAATTCAGAAAATTGCTATGCAGTTACATTAACAGCAGACAACGGCTTGGGCTGTATTACTACAGTTTCATTAAATGATTCTATTTGCGTTTATGCACAGCCAAATGCAAGTTTTTGGGCAACTCCAGCTACTATTGAGAATTATCCGTATGAAGTTCAGGTAAATAATAATTCAACCAATGCAACCAATTATACTTGGTATTTTGGAGACGACACAGCTCCTTCACATTCTTTTGAACCATCTCACACATACGCAAGTGACGCTAGTGGTGGTTTTACAATAATGTTGGTTGCTTCAAATGCAATAGGCTGTGTTGACACTGCATATTATGGCGTGAAAATTATTGAGGATTTGATTTTCTATGTTCCAAATTCATTTACCCCAGATGGTGATCAATTTAATAATACTTTCAAGCCTGTTTTCACAGCAGGGTTTGATAAATATAACTATGAAATGATTATTTATAACCGTTGGGGTGAAAAGGTTTTCCAAACGCACAATACAGAAATTGGGTGGGATGGAACATACAATGGAAAAATGGTTCAAGATGGAACCTATACGTGGAAAATTATTGTAAAAGTTAGTGATTATGACGAACACAAACAATTCGTAGGACACGTCAACATGATACGATAAAACACAATGAAAACAAAAGAGGCTGAAAAAATCAGCCTCTTTTGTTTATAATTAAGTATAAGCTTAATCTTCAATAATTATCGAACAATTATCTACATCGCCATTAATTGGTGGACAAATTTTTACGATTTTCACACGCAAATGATCTACGTTGTTGATTTCGTTTTTAATACGATTGAAAATTCGTCCACCCACGTGTTCAATTAATTTGGAACGAATAGCCATCTCTTCTTTTACAATAGTATTGATGTCCACGTAGCAAATGGTTTTTGTCAAATCATCGGTTTTCATGGCTTCCGAAAAATCGGTGACCAACGCAACATCAATTACGTAATGGCCACCAATCTTAGCTTCTTCTTCTAAGCAGCCATGGTGTGCATAGCACTTAATACCATTGACTTCTATGTGATTTTTCATCAATTATTTTTTCATTTCGGCAACTGTTGCCAACCCCCAATTTAAACGGTCGATAACTTCTTGTTTGCCCAAAAATTCAGATATTTCAAACATGCTTGGTCCAGCCCCTTGACCTGTTACCAATAAACGGAACAAGAACATCACCGCACCAATACCAACATTTTTCTCAGCAATATACGCTTTAAAAACATTTTCGATTGATGGAGCAGTAAAATCAGAAATTACTTCTAATTGTGCCAACCAACCCGTCAATAAATCGTTGGAATCGTCTTTCCATTTTTTCTCAATGCTTTGTGCATCAATACTTGTTGGACGTTCCATCAAATAAGCTCCTTCGGTTAAAATATCTTGAGGAAAAGTAGCTCTTTCCTTCATCAAATGCACAATTTGTGTCAAACGTGATTTGTCCACTTTTGCATCGTATTGAGCAATTAACAAATCAGCCAATTCTGCATCTGGAACAGCTTTTAAATGTTGGTGTTGGAACCATTTTGTTTTATCTGGGTCGAATTTTGCACCACCTTTAGAAACACGCTCCAAAGTAAAGATTGCTTCTAATTCTTCCATTGAGAAAATTTCTTGTGTTGTTCCAGGGTTCCATCCTAAAAATGCCAACATATTGATAAATGCTTGTGGCAAATATCCTTTTTCACGGTAGCCCGAATACAATTCTCCTTCTGCAGTTACCCAATCGCATGGGAAAACAGGGAAACCTAAACGGTCGCCATCTCTTTTAGATAATTTTCCATTTCCATCAGGACGCAACAACAACGGCAAGTGAGCAAAACGAGGTGGTTCCCAACCAAATGCTTCATACAACATGATGTGCATAGGAGCAGACGGCAACCATTCTTCTCCACGAATAACGTGAGAAATTTCCATGGTATGGTCGTCCACAATATTTGCCAAGTGATAGGTTGGAATACCATCGCTTTTAAATAACACTTTATCGTCTAAGTTGTTGGTGTTTACCGTTACCCATCCGCGAATCATGTCTTCAAAACGAACATCCACATTGCGCGGCATTTTGATACGAATAACATACGGATCACCATTTTCAATTCTTCTTTTTACCTCATCTGCAGGAAGCGAAATGGAGTTTTTCATTGATGTACGAGTAACACTGTTGTATTGCCAATTAGGCATGTTCATCAATTTAGCTTTTTCGCGCATTTCTTCCAATTCTTCTGGCGTATCAAAAGCATAGTAAGCTTTGTCGTTTGCAACAGGTTGCTCGGCATAGGGGCGGTACATATCGTTGCGCTCTGACTGGACATAAGGTCCGTATTCACCACCAATTCCTGGTCCTTCGGTAGCATTAATTCCACACCATTTCAATGCATCCATGATGTAATCTTGTGCTCCGGGAACAAAACGAGTTTGGTCGGTATCTTCAATACGAATGATAAATGTTCCGTTGTTTTTCTTTGCAAACAAATAATTGTACAATGCGGTTCTCACACCTCCAATGTGTAAAGGTCCTGTTGGAGATGGTGCAAAACGAACCCTAACCGGTTTTTCTGACATTTTTTTTGAATTTTTTGCAAAGATAGTAAAGCAATTAGGAAAAAAAGAAATTAATTCTGCTCTTTTAATTGCCGATAATTAAAAGCCTATGCGACACAGCAAAACCAACTGTTGTTGCTGGCAATCATTTTTAAAAATAGAATTGATAAATCCTACTATAAACAATCGGATATTTTATATCTTTATAAACAGGAATTATAGGTTTGTTGCATTTATAACTTGAATTTAAGCCTTTAATAGTCTTTTTGAAATGATAGAACAAAATAAATTAATAATACTTTTTGATGGACAATGTTTGCTATGCAATAATTTTATACGCATTCCATTGAAATACAGTAAAAATAAATTCATCTTCATTTCCAGTCATTCAAAGGCTGGAGAAAATATTTGTTCTGAAATTGGTATATCATTGAATCCACATAAAGATACAATCTACTTAATAGATAAAAAAACCGCACAATATGAAATCAAATCTGAAGCAATTATAGGAATTTTAAAAAGATGTAATTGGAAATTTAAGTTCTTAGGATACTTTATTCAAATATTTCCAAAATTCATAAGAAATCCCATATATGACTTCATTTCAAAAAATCGAAAGACAACTAATAATTCCTGTAAAACAATTTCATATAATACGGAACAAGAGATTTATTTATAAACCCCTTGGGTGAAGTTTTAGTATTTTTAATTGCTACCACCCAACTACCAGAAATCAATTTACTTGTTTCTAACAAGAAAATACCGAGCAACATTTTTATAAAACCAAATTAAAATGGTTTAGATTTAGGTTTTTTTGAATTAATTTCAATAATTTATAGGGGTATAGATATTTTCTTTTCTATTTGAAATAGAGCATTCTTCCAATGTACGTTGCATTTATTTATTGATTTTTATATTTTTGCCTTCTATAATAGAATTTATTAAATAGAAATACAACATGGGAAGAGCGTTTGAATACCGCAGAGCAGCAAAGGAAAAGCGTTGGGACAAAATGTCTAAGTTATTTCCAAAATTAGGAAAAGCAATTACAATGGCCGCAAAAGAAGGTGGTCCTGATCCAGATACCAATTCTGCTTTACGTACGGCAATCAAAAATGCGAAAGCGCAAAACATGCCCAAAGATAATATTGATGCAGCCATCAAACGTGCCAATGCCAAAGACGCTGAAACATTCTCAAATATCAACTACGAAGGAAAAGGTCCGCATGGTGTTTTGGTTTTCGTTGAATGTGCAACCGACAATCCAACCCGTACTGTAGCCAACGTGAAATCCTATTTTAACAAAGCTGGTGGTGGTGTTGTTCCAAACGGATCTTTGGAATTTATGTTTAACCGCAAAGCCGTATTTGAATTTGCAAAAACAGACAGTATTAACTTAGAAGAATTGGAATTAGAGTTAATTGATGCTGGATTGGAAGAAATTGAACAAGTAGATGAAAAAGTATTTGTTTACGGCGATTACACTTCTTTTGGTGAATTAGGTCATGCCTTAGAAAATCTTGGAATTGATGTTGAAAAATCAACGTTACAACGTATTCCAACTTCGCCAGTTGAGTTTACCGAAGAACAATTGGCGGATATTGAAAAAATGTTGGATAAAATTGAAGACGACGACGATATTCAACAAGTTTTTACCAATATTGCGTAAAGCACACAATAAAAATGAATTTTTGCTGTTAATTAATGAGCTTTAGCAACATCGTGAATGAATAAATACAACCGCTTATTTTTAATCTTTTTTTCGTTAGTAGCACTACTCTACGCATGCTCTACTGAAAAAAACACGGCTGTAAACCGTGCATATCACTATGTGACTGCTCGTTACAACGGTAATTTTAATGCCAATGAGTTAATAAATGTATCGCTAACTACTTATCGCGATAATTTAAGTGAAGATTTTCATCAATTAATACCCGTTGAAGCTGTACCGAATGAAACAGAGGTTGAAGCGTTTTATCCAGCATTGGATACAGCCATTTCAAAGGTGAAAACAGTAATTGCCGACCATAGTATGCCCACTTTGGATAAGCCATCACGAAAAAATGCTGAACACAACAATTACATTGACGAAAACTGGATTACCATCGGTAGAGCTTATTATTACAGAAGAGATTACGATATAGCGTTGAAAAACTTTAAGTTTATTAACCGCTATTTTTCAAACGACCCTTCTAATTATGTGGGCGAAGTATGGATGGCTAAAACCAATATACGCACAGGTAACTATACCGATGCTAAATTAAGCTTAGACAAAGTTGACCAAGTGTTAAAAGCACAAGAAGAAGCGTCAAAAAACAAAGGAGAAGCGTCAAAAAAATCGAAAAAATCAAAAGCTGCAAAACTCAATAAATCAGGTGGTAGTTCTAAAGGAAAAGGAAAAAACGAAGATAAAGTAGCAAAATTTCCAAAACGATTAAAATTTGAATTAGAGCGCACAAAAGCAGATTTAGCCATTGCAAAGCAAGAATATCCAAAAGCTATTGAATATTTAGAAAGTGCACTGAAAGAAGCGAAAACTTCGGCAGATAAAGGACGACTTAACTTTATATTAGGTCAGCTATACGAGCAAGACAGCAAAACAGATTTAGCCATTGCAAAATATAAAAAGTCAACTAAATACAAGATTCCTTATCCAATGAGTTTTAGTGCTCAATTAAAATCTTCTATTTTAGATGGTGGCCCAAAAATCAAAAAGAGCCTTAATAAGATGCTAAAAGATGCTAAAAATGCTGAATTTAAGGATCAAATCTATTATGCGCAAGCAATGATTAGCATCAAAGAAGGAAACGAAGATAAAGCAATGGAACAGTTGACTAATTCTGCCTTCTTTTCAACCAATAATGTACGTCAAAAAGGAATGGCGTATGAAAAAATGGGAGATATGCGCTATGCTAAACGCGACTACGTAAAAGCACAAAAATATTACGATTCATGTGTAGTTACTGTCACCGAAAAATATCCAAATTATTTTGCTATTAAAACAAAGGCTGAAAAGTTAGCCGATTTAGTGGTGGCAGTGGAGACAGCTCAATATGAAGACAGCATCCAACGCATTGCCAAATTAAGCCCCGATGAACAAGAAAAATTCTTGAAAAACGTTATCAAGAAACAAGAAGAAGAAGCGGCAGCAAAAGCAAAACGCGAAGCAGAGAAACTACGAGAATTGGCTAAAAACAACAACGCATTTGCACAAGATATGAACGCAAAAGGCGGTGGATATTGGGGCAATAGTGCATCTATAACTCAAGGTGCAACCGACTTCCAAAAACAATGGGGTAATCGTCCTAATGAAGATAATTGGAGAAGAAGCAACAAAACCATTGCTGCACCTCCATCCAATACGGATAATGGTAGCGATACAAGCGCTGTTGCATCAACTGATAGTGCTGGAGCGCAACAAAATGCGGGCCTTACGGTTGAATCATTGGCGAAAGGATTACCGCAAACCGAAGACGATTTCAAAAAATCAAACGAACGATTGGTGGAAGCACTTTACAATGCTGGGATCATCTACAAAGAGCAATTAAAAGAACCTGGTTTGGCTAAAACGCAATTCCACCGTATTTTGGATAAAGAATTTGAATCGGATTACAATTTAATGGCCGCCTATCAATTGTATAAAATGTATGAAAATGAAGACCCAACAAAGGCTTATGCACAAAAAGAATACATACTAAACAATTATCCAAATTCGGATTATGCCAACTACATGCGCGATCCCGATTATTTTGTGAAGAAAAAAGAATTGGATGCCTTGCGTGAACAAGAATATGTAACCATCTTGAACCGTTACAACCGTAAAATTTATTACCCTGTTATCTCAAAAGGTGAGCAAGTAATGGACAACGAACCTGATAACGAGTACCGAGCTAAATACATGTTGTTGTTGGCTATGAGTAAAGGGCAAGTTACAGAAGATAAACAAGAGTTAGTGCCAATTTTGGAACGCATTGTTAAAGAATATCCAAATTCTGATGAAGCCTCAAGAGCAACAGATATGTTGAATATTATTAAAAATGGTTATTCTAAAAACGAACCTGTTGTGTTTGGTAATAAAACCATCTATTCTTATGAAGAAAAAGTGCCACACATTGTTTTAATATTCCTTGATCCGAAAGAAAATTTAGATTTATCGAAGTCAAAAGTTTTTGATTTTACGCGTGAGTTTTTCCCAAAAAGCAAAGTAAAAGTTTCCACCAACTTATACAACAGCACACAAAATATTTTAATGGTTGCCGAATTTGCTAAAGAAGCCGATGCCAAAGAATATGTCAATACGTTTAAGAAAACTAAAAAATATTTATTAGATTTACGTGAATCAAAAACTGTTGTTATAAGCCCCAAAAACATGAAATTGTTGTTTGAAACAAAAGAATTGGAGCAATACGAATTGTTTTACACAGAATTCTACTAATATGATTACACGTAAAGAAAAATTCACTTCAGAAAGTTCGGGAAATTTCAATAAAATCATTGAAGGAACTAAAATTGTTGGAGATGTTATTGCCGATCAAAACATGCAAATTGATGGCGAAATTAAAGGAAACATTACCACCAGTGCTAAAATTTTTATTGGTGAAAACGGCGTTGTGAATGGTAATTTAACATGTGTTGAAGCCGAAATTGAAGGAACAATTAACGGAACACTTTCCGTTGAAGGACTGTTGACATTGCGCAACACCTCTAAAATCAACGGAGATATTTTTACAACCAGAATTCAAATTGACGAAGGCGCTGCTTTCAACGGCGTGTGCAACATGGGCGCAAAACCGTCAACTTCAAGAATGCAACCAACACCAGAAAACGAACCCATTTCGCTTGATTTCAACTAAAAAATGATACAATTTTTCAAGGAATTTTGGTTAGGAATAACTTCGTATTGGACAGCTTTTAAATTTATTAATCAACACAAATTATATTGGTATTTTTTGGTGCCAGCTGGATTTATGTTGGGTATTTATTTTTTGGGAAACCTAATTTTAAATTTCAAAATAACACCCAATTTAACCAACATGAACGGCATTGTGTGGTATTTCATTCACGTGGCGTTTAATATCTCCATTGCCTTGTTGTTGATGAAATTTACCAAATACATTGTTGTCATCACACTTTCCCCTTTGTTATCGCACTTGAGTCAAAAATGCGAACGCATCATCACCGGAAAAACCTATCCTATTGATGTAAAACAAATTATCAAAGATGTTAAACGAGGAATTCGCCTAGCATTTAGAAACATCATTTGGGAATACAGTTTTTTTCTACTCATTATCATCATTTCATGGATAGGTTGGGGCGACCCACTTGGTTCACCGTTGTTGTATCTCACCTTCATTGTTGGCTTTTATTACTATGGCTTTAGTTTTATTGATTACGACAATGAACGCAGGAAACTAGATGAACAAAAAAGCATTGAGTTTGTGCGCTCTCACCGTGGTTTAGCAATGGGTATTGGAATGATTTATTCTTTTTTGATTTTGGTTCCAGTAGATCTAGAAGTATTGTTTTCCATAACCGAACTATCGCAACATGGCTTTTGGCATATATTTGCCATTCTTTTTCAATTGCTTTTATGGATTTGTGCTTCCATTGCACCAATTTTAGCCATCGTTTCGGCTTCTATTGCTATGATAAAAGTTAACAAAACAGAAACTGTTGTTGGATAGTAAAAACAGAGTTCGTTATACTTTTACCAGAAAATTCAAAAAAATTGTTTTACTTTGCAGTATAATAAAAAGTTAACTATGACTCGAATTCTAATTTTATCTTTTGTTTGCTTCTTTGTTGCTTCTTCATTTGCTGCAATGACTCCGCCAGATTCTACAGCAACCATTGCTCAAAAAACAGCTGCTGGTTATATGATTGAAGAAGGAAAAGCTTTGTTTAACAGTGGTAGATACCGCGATGCGTTGAATAAATTTAGAGATGCTGCTAAAAAAGATGTAACTTCTGCAAAGGCAACATTATGGATAAGTAGATGTCATTATGAACTTTCCAACTACGGCTATGCCCTACGATATGCTGAAGATGCACGTTTGTTGAGTGGTATTTCTCAAGAAAAAGAATTGTATGAAATGTTAGCAGAAGCCAACCACCGTTTAGGCAATCTTGATTCTGCCATTGCTAACTATGAAAAAGGAATTCAAGTGATGCCAAAGAAAAGAGCTGCGGATTTGGAATTGCCTTTGCATTTGGAACAAGCAAAATATGCAAAAGAACAATTGGCAAAAGGAATTAAAAACACGCGCATTCATCTTAATGGCGATGTTAATTCGGGATACAATGATTATTCTCCCGTAATTTATAATGGTGGAAACTCCATGTATTTTACTTCGAGAAGAAACAACACAACTGGTGGGCGTCAAAACCCATCCGATCAACAATTTTTTGAAGATATTTATCAAGCAAAATGGAACAGCGCAACTAATCAGTGGGACAGCGTTACTAACCGTATTGGAAAAATTAACGGAGAAGGATTTGAGTCTATTTCCTATGTGTCAGAAGATGGTTTAGTTGCTTATGTAACAATGAATTATTCTGAAGCAATGGAAACTAAATTTACCACCAAAAGTTCGGATATTGCTGAAGTGAAATGGACCAAACAAGACAGATGGTCGGCACCGCGCTTACTTGGAAAAAACATCAATTCTTCGTTCTACGATGGAAATGCTACATTGACTGCTGATGGGCAAACAATGTATTTTGTTTCTGAGCGCAATGCTAATAAAAAGAAAAGTGATATTTATGTAGCTTATAAAACTGGTAACGATTGGGGAAGTGCCGTTGCATTACCTGCTGAAATCAATTCTAAAGGTCGCGAAACAACTCCTTATATCACACCAGATGGTCGTTATTTATTTTTTAGCTCCAATGGTCACAAAAATTCACTTGGTGGATACGACGTATATGTTGTTGAATGCACTGGTGGGAAATCGTGGGGACCTGTAAAAAATTTGGGGCCAGCTATCAATACTGTTAACGATGATTTTGGCTTTAAAATTTACGATGCTACAGGTAAAGCTTACATCAATGGTATGGAAGTAATTGGCGATAAAGCGTCTTTAGATATTTATGAATTCAACCTTCGTTTGGCAGATCTTATCAAATCGTTAGATTAAAAAACTCGGTGAAACGTTACTTTTTTGAGGTTGCCTATGATGGCGGAGCGTTTTTTGGCTGGCAAGTGCAAATTGGTCAGTCCTCTGTTCAACAAACAATAGAAAATGCACTCACCAAATTAAACTCCAATATTCACGTCCCCATTGTTGGCTGTGGAAGAACTGATGCAGGTGTGCATGCCAAATGTTCTACTTTTCATGCCGATTTAGAGTTAAAAATTGATTTGGATAAACTGCAATACCGACTCAATAAAATTTTGCCCTCCTCCATTTCCATACTACGTATTAAAGAAGTGGATGGTGAATTGCACGCTCGTTTTTCTGCAACAAAACGCACCTATCGCTATTTCATACACACACAAAAGAATCCGTTTAAACATAATTATTCAACCTATTTGCCAGGCGATTTAAACCTAGAAAAAATGAACGAAGCTTGCCAACTATTATTAGGCACACACGATTTTACTACTTTTTCTAAAGCCAATACAGATGTTAAAACACACATCTGTACCGTGTTTAAAGCCGAATGGTCAACCACAGAAGATGGATACGTGTTTGAATATGCCGCCAATCGGTTTTTGAGAAACATGGTGCGTGCAACGGTGGGAACTTTGCTTTTAGTAGGGCAAGAAAAAATTACTATTGAAGCATTTAAAAACATCTTTGAATCGTTGGACAGAAGTCAGTGCGCCTCCTCTGCTCCAGCTCAAGGTTTGTATTTATGGCAGGTTGAATATTGATTTGCAAATTAACAGTATACCGTTAGTTTCTATTGTTGAAATGTGAAAATCTTATATTAAATTGTTATATTTGTTCTGTAAAAGAAATAGTAGTGTTTATGCAAAATCTAAGAGTTTTATCTCAAATTTTTTCTCCAACTATGTTTCAAAAGATAGTGCGAGAAGATGATTTTGCTTTGTTTAAAAAACAAACTATGAAACACTTTAACACTATCTCTTACAACACTAACTTAGATCTAATCAGCTCTTTATATAAAACGTTACAACAGAAATATAGATGCGAATATATCTATAAGAACCATTTATTTCTTGAAATTTTTAAAAAAGAAAAGTTAGAGTCAACTTTATTACTCAATGAGTTAAAAATAGGTACCTCTAAGGCTGATTTGGTTTTGTTAAACGGTTCTATAAGAATTTATGAAATCAAAACAGAGCTTGATGGTTTAGGGAAGTTGTCCAAACAATTAAACGATTATCAAAAGTTTGCGGATAAAGTTTATGTTGTTACTGATGAAAAGTTTGCAGAAAAAATTAAAGTTGAATATGCGAATACAAACATTGGAATTATTGTTCTTGATAATAAAAACAAATTAGAAACTATCAAGGAGGCAAACGAAAATTTTTCTTTGTTTGAGTTTGATACAATTTTTAAAATTTTAAGAAAACAAGAATATCTTGAATTGGTTTTTGATAATTACAAATTTATTCCTGATGTACCCAATACAAAAATATTCAAAGCTAGTTATGAATTGCTTGCTAAAATGGATATAGTCGATTTTCAAAAGCAAGTTTTAAGTAAACTTAAAGAACGAAAATTGCTAAATCCCGACTTGTTGAAATCAAGAAACACACCAAAAGAGTTAAAGCACATTTGTAATACTTTGGATTTTAACGAGCAGGAATATCAGAAATTATATAACTTTTTAGCAACAAAATAGAGTATGTATCAACCGTATATAAGAGGAAAACAGTTTGAATTGATAGGTATTAGGGAATTAACATCTTCTGTTTTGTCGCCAAACAAAGAAAAAGTTTCGCCAATTATTGAACCCGTTAAGGATTCTTCAACATTGAAAACTACTTTAAAGGAGTTAGTCAGTTTTAATGTGAATTTTACAATTATTGCTAATCCACAAGTTGGGTCATTTCGAGATATTGAGGCTATTTTTTCTGCTATTAAAAGTTCTGTTGGAGAAAGTAAAAATTATCAAGTCGGTATTATTTTTCATAATAAAATTGTTCATGCCGATACTTTAGAGATTTTACGAAAATATTCTGATGTAATTCCTCAATTAACCATTATTCATAATGCTACTTTTGATAATGTTTTTGATATTCTAAAACTATATCAAGAGTATTTTACTATCAAATATAATGTAATAAACTTGTCAGCAACAAGCAAAAGATACCATAGGAATTTTGAGGAAAGCACACGTGTTGAACTTGATGATTATTTCAATGCTCAATCAAAAAATTCGGATTATTTACACGTTAATGAAAGTAATTTTTCAGAGGAACATATTTACTATAAAGAAGAGGGATTTATTGGGTTTTCAGACTATCTTTCCATTGGTGAAGAATATTCAGAAACAGGTTTTTTACCTTATGCGGTAGCTATTCATTTGTCTTATTCAGATGATAACAATAAAATAAAAATTAAACATTTTGTTTCTGATAACAATGATGATACTTCTGATATTGCAGGTAAGTTTGCGGAAGCATTAGATAAATTAATTACTTGGTGCGACCAAACAAATTACAATTCTGTTGCTATTCCGCAATTTCGAGAATACCATACAAAC
>Ga0116144_10004825_pt1 | contig 12594 bp, 10 predicted proteins | sample AD_UKC035_MetaG_FD_89746 | JGI IMG/M metagenome (GOLD analysis project Ga0116144, IMG submission 89746) | Active sludge microbial communities of municipal wastewater-treating anaerobic digesters from USA - AD_UKC035_MetaG | ecosystem: Engineered > Bioreactor > Anaerobic > Digestate | place: USA... | reverse complement strand
GCTTCAGCTATGGCATGGTTAAAGCTCCCCGCTTCAGGATGAGCGAGTATCAGTGAGATTTTCATTGAGTCAAGTCCTCTCTACGGGTAATGTCAAAGGAGCATAAGCCTTCCATCCCAGGTAACTCGTATGCTTAACTCGACATTTTGCATGTAAAATCTAGAAGCTCGAACTGCTATTTATGTTGCTTGGTTTAAATACTCGGTCGGTCGGGATGAAGCGCTAAGTAGCCAATTGATCTGATGCTATCGATTGTAATGCGGTTTTTGCAAACAAAAGCAGTATTCAAATAGGAAGTCGATCATTAATCTACACATGGAATCTGAGCAGTTTCTGTCCAAGGAAGAATTCATCAAGCTTTACAGGGCAGCGAAAGATGACCGCGAGCGATGCCTGCTGCAGCTAATGGCTGGAACGGGACTGCGTGTTGGCGAGATGGTGCAGATCCGGATAGAGGATATCGACTTTGAGAACGCGTATCTGCACATCCGGGCGGAGAATGCCAAGTACAAAAAGGCGAGGACTGTTGTACTTCTGCCTCCAGTAATCGAAATGTTGAAGAGATTGGTGGCCGGACGCTCTTCCGGCTGGTTGTTTCCAGGGTATAAGAAAGGTCATTTGTCCAAGCCGCATGTGGAGAGGATGCTGCAGGAAATAGCAGTTAGATCGGGATTGCAGCAGATAGTGCATCCAGACCGAAAGGGTCCAGGGCGATATCGCATACATCCACACATGCTGCGGCACAGTTTCGCAATATTCTCGATTGAAACCGGAATACCTCTGAGTGACCTACAAGCCCAGCTTGGCCACGCCTCGCTTGCAACAACAGGGGTGTACCTCAAAGCAAGCCCGAATCACAGGCGAGAGGCGTACATGCGGTCAGGTATGTCTAGCTTCCTTACGGGAGGCGGATCTTAAGATTCGAGGATATGCAGATGTTCAGGGATGGGCGTTGTTATGTGCGTGTTGAAGAGATCTTAGATGCAATCCGCTTCGAGGTCGTTGGGCGTTCAAAAAACGTACACTTTCCCCCATTACTAATTATAGGGGATAATGTACGATTTTCTTCCAGCAAAAAAGGTGCTGTTGCGCTGAGCACTGCTGCGTTATCCGTGGATCTCATACCAATGTTTAAATATATATTAGTGATAATTTGCTTACGGAGGGACATTTATATGAGAGTTTACATATTATTGCTTGTCTCGTTCATGGCAGCAATAGGAACAGGATTCGCAGTTAATGCGGATATCGGTGACGTCGAAGCGTTCAAGCAAGCCTTAGAACAGGATGGATTTACCGTACAGCAAGGTGGGCTAGGTTATTTTGATTTTATAAAATTATATGATATGGGACTTGCCCCCTCTGCATACGGAAACAATCCCACCACGAAATATTTAGTGTATCTAGTTCCGCCCGCCTCAGGTCATGAGATCACTGGTAAGATCTCTGAGATCATTAAAGCCCTTGGAGTAACCGCGAAGGTAACTCCATTCTGGAGTCTTCGCCCAGACGAAGCTGTTGTATTCGTTGGAAGAACACCACCGGAGTGCAGGTACTTCAGTTTTGACCAATTCTTGATAGAGAGGACATATGGAAATGAGACACGATGGATCTTTTCACCCTTTTGCGACACAGTGAACAATTTGGTTATAAAAACTGAAGGGACTCCTGATGGATCTCCTGGAAATCCTTACAACCAAACCACCATGTTAGTTAGCACCGCCGATAAAGGCATTGATCAACGCATTCGTGATGCTGCTCAATCGGCAGGATACTCAGATGGCATAATCAACACCCAAGTGATTCCATCATCCATGGCAAATTTGGGTGTGGAGAATAACTCCGATACATTTGCAGTATATTTACGTCCAGCCCTATTCGAAGACAAGCAAGCTGGCGATGATTATATTGCCAATAAGCCCGGCGTTGTTTTCCGCATAACTCCCAATGAATCTACGAAACTCGATCCGTATGACATGCCAGAACTAAGGACCCGCGGAACGGGAACCACAGAGTTCGACCTCATGGATGATCTCGAAGAGCTTAGGATCGCTATTCTCAACAAATACACTGATTTAAATGCAACTGAGCTTCCGATTAGTCAAGCAGTCCCATTAGCTAACGATGCTATTCAAAGGGGAATCGATGGCTTTGGCCCCAGTAATGACGCCTGCTATCTATGGTCAGAAAGCCAAACTCCGTCATCGCCGACACCTCCTTGGCCTGACGTATCACAGTACAATAGTTACTTGCAGGATTCGCCAATTACGTTGGGCAATGACACCAATGAGTTCATAATCGTCTATGGGGTTAACCACGTCGCAACTGGAAAAGCGATTTACGAGAACTTCGTTCCTTACGGTGCTGATGTATGGAATGGCGTAGGAATGGTGAGCGATATTGATTTCAATGGAACTGCTGAGGAGTACCTTCCAGATAATCCTAACGCGAAATACCTCTACGTCTATAAGATTACCAGGAATTGCGATGGAGATCCGCACTGTTATGAGCTTCCCTATGATGTGGGTGGCTATGGCGTAGATCTGGATCAACCGCTTTTCATTGCTTGGAGGATGTACTTGGAGCCAGCCACAAAGACAGGACCCGCCTATTCAGAGATCGTGTACGATAAAGCCATAAAGTTCGATCCGAAAGAATAGAGCAATGGAGCTGGGGTATTGAAGCATACCCCTGCTCTGTATGATTCGCAGAAACTGTTTTCAATTTTTTGAGTCTTCGTTGATCCGGGATGTGGTCGCGTCTATCTACTGCACACGCTTTAAGCGACGCCTGCAAATCTCCGGCGATGTTTCACGATGTGATGTCTCAATGACGGATTCCAAGCAAAGTTTTAATAGATATTGATGATAATTAAGCGCAAGGAGGAATATCTTATATGAGAGTTCGTATATTATTACTTGTCTTGTTCACGACCTTTATTGCAACGGGGCTTGCAGTGAATGTGGATATTGGTGATGTGGAGGCTTTCAAGCAAGCCTTAGAACAAGATGGATTCACCGTACAGCAAGGCGGCTTGGGCAATTTTGATTTTATGAAGTTATATAATAGCGGAGTATTTCCTTCTGCATACGGAAACAATCCTGCCACACAATATTTGGTATATCTTGTTCCACCACCATCTGGTCAAGAAGTAAGGGGAATTATTTCCGAGATACTTAAAGTGCTCGGAGTAACCGCGAACATAACTCCCTTCCCTAGCCTTAGCCCGGACGAAGCGCTTGTTTTCGTAGGGAGAACACCACCAGAGTGCAGATACTTCAGCTTTGATCATAGTCTAATGGAGAGGACATATGGAAATGAGACACGATGGATCTTTGCCAACTTAGCCGATACGGTGAATAATCTAGTTATAAATACTGAAGGTACGCCAAATGGTACAGCAGGGAATCCATACAATCAAACCACGATAGTAGTTACTACAGCCGATAAAGGTATTGATCGACGCATCCGTGCTGCTGCTCAATCAGCAGGATACTCCGAGGGCATAATTAACACCCAAGTGCTTCCCTCAGCTATGTTGAATATGGGGGTGGAGAATAATTCCGATACATTTGCCGTAACGATCCGTCCATCTCTATTCATTGATAAGCAAGTGGGTGAAAATTACATTGCTAATAAGCCTGGCATTGTTTTCCGCATAACTCCAAATGAATCTACAGAGCTAGAGCCTTATGGTTATCCAGAACTAAGAGTCCGTGGAACAGGAACTACAGAGTTTGACCTTATGGATGACCTAGAAGAACTAAGGATGGCGATTCTCGACAAATACAGCGGATTGAATGCCACAGAGTTACCAACTAGCATAATAGTCCCAGTAGGAAGCGATGCTATTCAGAGAGGTATCGATAGCATAGGTCCCTGCAACGATGCCTGTTATCTATGGTCAGCAAACCAAACTATATCTTCACCAACACCTCCTTTCCCTGACACCTCCCAATACTACGATTTCGTGCGAGACCCTGCAATTACCTTGGGCAACGATTCAAACGAGTTTTTAATCGTCTATGGAGTTAACCATGTAGCCACAGGAAAAGCGATGTACCAGAACTTCGGCCTCTATGGTGCAGATGTGTGGAATGGCGTAGGAATGATTTCCGATTTAGATTTCAATGGAACTGCTGAGGAGTACCTTCCAGATAATCCCAATGCTAAATACCTCTACGTCTATAAGGTCGCAAGGAACTGCGGTGATGATCCGCACTGTTATGAGCTTCCCTATGATATGGGTGGCTACGGCATAGATCTGGATCAGCCGCTCTTCATCTTCTGGAGGATGTACCTGGAAAAGGCTACAAAGACTGGGCCATCCTACTCTGAGATCGTGTATGATAGAGCCATAAAGTTCGATCCGAAAGAATAGAGCAATGGAGCTGGGGTAAAAGAATGCCCCAGCCAGTTTTAGTATATGGAACTCGTAGAAGCACCATTTATATTTTTACAATGTCTCGACAATAGTAAAGGTTGAAAAGCCGAGATGAGAATTAAGAAAGCCTGAAGTACGAACCTTAAAAAACTGAAGATTCTTGCAGAATTAAGGGCCTGATGTCAGGCCCAAATTTCCTTCCAGTCGTCTTTCATGCTGACCACCTGCCAGCCCCATTCTCCAGCGATCTCAAGTCCCTTATCCAGTTCTCCACCGAGGGGATAATCATCGTATTCGAATTCGCGGATTGGATCATCGTGGTGATTTAGTAATCCCATTCCTTGACGATCGCCACCGGTGGCTAATTGAAGCATCGGAATGTCCCCATCACAGTTTCCGTAGGCGAAGATTGGTCGGACCCCAATATTATTCTGAATTTCCATGGCTTTTTCCCGACCGTCAGTATATACCAAGAACTCAGGAAGCCTCATAAGATAGGTGCTACCGTTATTTTCGATGAACTGTAGGCTAAGGGCTGTACCTATCACCTGTTCGGGGGGAATTCCATATACCTCTTCAGAAAAGGCCCGAATAAAGTCCTCGTCTCCGCCTGATACTATGTAGATCTTGAAGCCCTCTGTTCGCAGATAATTTAACAACTCCAACATGGGCTTATAGACGCACGCCGTATATGGAAGATCGAAGTGTGAGTTTGTGGATTTATCGAGCCAATCTCTTGCTAGACTCGTATATTCGTCGGCAGTGATATTCGAACTTGTTGCAACCCAGATTTGCATTGCCTCGTCTATACTGAAGTTGCTGAGTGTAAATCTTTTCCCCGAAATGATGGATATGAATGGTTCCGTATCATTCCATTCGGGGTGCTCTGGGGCCATATCCTTGACTCGATCTAACAAAAAGAGAAACTGGACGACATCCGGATACTCGCACCATAAAGTGCCATCGTTGTCAAAGGTGGCAATCCGATCATCAGGCTCAACATAGTTCGGGTTGTTCTCGTCGGTGATATTTGCTACAAAGCTAAGGATGGCATTCTTTGCCGATCCCTCGTTCCAAGAAGGCAGAGGATCTACAGTGCCCTGAATAGATAGATCCTCTTGAGGAGTATCCTCCCCATCTCCCGCAATCGCACATCCCATCAAAGATATGATGAGGAGGGAAGTTAAAAGAATGTTATTCATTTTGGACCAGCTCCTTTAGCATTTTTCTGCTTTGCATAGTACATCGAGCAGTCATGGTTTATTCTGCTCAAAAGGATAATCTTGCACGACTAGAATTTATCTTTTATGAAGGATCTGGATGAATTCATGAATGCAGTTATTTATAATTGAATATATAAATATCTCCATATCTGAGGTAGTAGCTATCTATGAGAGTGGGAATAGTTGAGATTCTCGATGAACTGAATATCGAGTTCGTACATCTTCTTGCCAGCCTAGGTGTTCAAAGCAACGTTTTCCAATGTCTTCACCTAGGAGACACGAACATGTATCCCGATCCTTCTTTATATAAAGGTCGATACCCTCTCGGATCTTTCCACTGTAGAGTCCCTAATGAGGTTACTGTTAAGGGCATCTTCCAGAAGCTTGACAGGCCTGACCTGGACATTGAAGGTATCTTTAAGCAGGGAGATTGCTGGATTCAATTTGATCTCGATAATAGGATATAGGTGGCTCTAGGGATATGAGGTCTGGCTATGTGAGGACGAATGTGATGTTGAAAGATATGGAGATTAGCGGCCTGGCCAGCCTACAGGCCGTACCTCCATAATTTGCCCCCTCCCGGCTGGCGAGCAACGATAAGCAGAAGAAGCTGGAGGCTCAGGAAGGAGGATTGACAAAGAACCCGCTACCCCCAGCATGACTTGCATATCCCCTGAAACATATTAATTAATATTCATTATATTTATCTCTTCTGGTCTCTGGCTCGACAAAAGCATAACGAAAATCGCGGGAAATGGAGCTACTGGCTTGGCCAGTCATCAAGCCCTACAACTCCGACTTTTGCCTATCCTCCTTTATGACTGGCGTTCGGCAACAAGCGCAGGGATGAGTTGGGCTATAAGCTTTTCTTTGAATGGAATAAGAAGGAGGGAGGCAAAAGTCAGTTGTAGGAGGGATAGATGGCCTTCGACCTTTGCCAACAACATATACGTCAATTGTCGGATAAATAGGTTTCGCTCTACGAAAAAGTATGCCAGGTATAAGTCCTGGCATCCCCCAATGAAAAGGATGGGCGTGAGACCATCCAGCATGGTCAGGGTCGTTAGAACTTGTTATTGAATGTAGTAAAGACCAGAGTTGATAATCTTGTATCCTGCGCGCCTGAAGCTCCTACTCTGACAGTCCCGTTATCTGACGTCGTGGTTCCGCTGCTATTGATGCCGGGCATTACGTCAGTAAGACTCGCATTGCCAGTTTGGTTTAGGGATGAATTTCCGCTTGAGGAATCATCTGCAGATAGGGATTTCGATGAGAGGGATGTCTGATCGAAGTTGTCTCTGACGAACTCGTCAAAGCTTGACATACCAATGCTGAATGCACGATCACCCATGAAGTTGTACGAAGAACCTCCAGAGACTGCGCAGGACGCACCACAGCCCCCGCCCATGCAAGGAAGGGTAGCGAAGGCGGACGCTGCCACCAGGAATACAGTAATACGCATGATATTGAATTCCATAGGGTCGGTGACTTCCCGCCAAAGCCATTAATCTGGTGGTCTGACAAGGAGCAATTCACCCTCCAAAATACGCAAGTCGCGCAACTCCTCGCCGAAATTGAGAGATTCCAAAATTGTACACTTTCCCCTATGTATATTATAGAGGATAATGTACGTTTTTTGACCGCAGTGAGTCGTTGGAGAATTTGGGCAGCTTTCAGAGCGGAGTCAATCATTACTGATGACGAGCGAACTGCTCGGTAGCGCTTTTCTTGATTAGGTAACTTTCGCCCTGCTTAGCGCATCCTTATCGCTTTCCCAAGTAAAGCCCATGCTTTATTTTTTGTAAGTATATTACTCTTATGAATGTATCGCCATTAAATACAGTCAAAGCGTCTATCTTATCAAAATTTGATCATAGGAGAACGACATCATGGATAAGATCAAGATCGATAACAATTTCGTCATACCAATGCCTGTTGTGCTGGTGGGGACCAAGGTCTCAGGGAAAGCTAATTTCATGGCTGTCGGCTGGTGCTCGCGTGCAAACTATTCTCCGCCAATGATCCTCTGTGCTATCGGTAATCACCACTATACGCCGAAGGGAATTAATGAGACGGGAACTTTCTCTGTTAACCTCCCCTCCTCAGGATTGATGGAGAAGGTTGATTATTGCGGAATTGTCTCTGGCGAGAAGTCGGATAAGTCCGGAGTCTTTGATGTCTTCTATGGCTCTTTGGAGACGGCTCCGATGATCCGGGAATGTCCAGTGACCATGGAATGCCGTCTGGTCCAGTCCGTACCTTTGCCAACAAATACGATCTTCATCGGCGAGATCGCTGGCGTATATGCGGACAGAGACGCGATCGAAGACGGAAAGCCAAATTTTGCTGCTATTGATCCGCTCCTTTTAACCATGCCAGATAACCGCTACTGGACTCTTGGAAAAGAAGCGGGAAAGGCATGGGGTGCTGGACGAAATCTGATGCAATCACGATAATGGTGTCTGAAGCATTAGAGCAGGAAAGAACGGAGGAAGGAATTATGCCTGTAATAATTGTCGATGGAGACCTTTGCACTCGTTGCGGCATCTGCACAACCATCTGCCCAGCGAATATTATTCAATCGGGAGATGAGATGAAGCCCCCTAAAGTTTCGGATGAGAAGGCAGGATTGTGTTTTAGCTGCGGCCACTGCGAGGCATTCTGCCCATCGCAAGCTCTGACCCTGGATATCCGCCCTTATGAGAGAGTAAAGCTGCCGCAAAATGGAGGGGAGATCTCCGCTGATGATATTGGCTATTATCTGCAAAAGCGCAGGTCTGTCCGGCACTTCACAGATGAGCCCGTCTCAAAGGACGACATTCTAAAGATCCTGGACATAGCACGATATGCCCCATCTGGGAGCAACGGACAGCCTATTCAGTGGCGGGTCGTGCATGATAGAGAACGTGTGAAGAAGATCGCGGGCATCACTATGGAATACATGAAGAGCCTTGTCAACACGGACCATCCGCTGAAAGGATATCTTCCTGTGCTCATCTCAGCCTGGGATCGTGGCATGGACATCATCTGCAGGGGCGCTCCGCACCTTCTCTTCGCTGTCATTCCTGAAGAAAATCCAATTGCACCTGTCGATGCGATAATAGCGCTCACTCATTTTGATGTGGCTGCGCCTGCGTTTGGCGTTGGTACGTGCTGGGCAGGCTTCGTTGCAATGGCTGCGAGTGCCTATCAGCCGCTTCAAAAGGAGCTGGGCATTCCGCCGGGAAGAAAGAGTGCATACGCAATTATGTTCGGGCATCCACGCTATAAGACCTATGGGATTCCGAGGAGAAACCCGCTTCAAGTGATGTGGCTTGAGTGAGATGGGGAGGGAAGGGGCTTCTCTCCTCTATTCTTCATACGCTATGTAGGATACTCAAGAAGATTAATGCATACCGATTTAAATTGAGTAAGATAGAGAAAAGACCTACGTAGCTACGTGAGAGCGTTATATGGCAATACACCATATCTAACGATATAATGGAATAGTGGAGTACAGAAATGGAATGGTGTTCGGTCTGCAACGGCTCAGGCAAGGTCGTAGCTGGCTATGGCGTAGTTTGCACTGAGATAGTGGAGAAGGTTGAGAAATGCCATGTTTGCAAAGGGAAAGGATTTCTAGAGCCAAATACCAGCCCTGGAAGATAACCTGATTACCAACGCTAATAGAATGGCATTGTTTTCTTGGATTTGCTTACAGGAAGGACATACCCTGATCACACTGAATGCCTTGAAGATATGCCCACAATTGGTGCATTTGTAATTTCTCGCGAACATCTGGTTGCACTTGATAAGAGCGTCAGGTGACAGGATTCTTTTCTTGGTGTCGGGAAGATTTTTATAGTTGATTTTGGAGAGATTAAGGCAGAAGCGGTAGTGAAAACGGTCGCTAAACGATATGCTGCGAGGAAATCGAAGATTTCTGAGCAGCGGGGTTTGCCAAGCTGGCCAAAGGCGCGGGACTTAAGATCCCGTCTCGCAGGAGTTCGCGGGTTCGAATCCCGTACCCCGCATCATTGATATCGAATATCATCTTTTTCGACCTTCTTATGTAAGCGCTGTTATCTGCTATCCAGGCGGCTTTGATGCTCATCACTCTTAGATCTGATTCATACGACATCTACATTAAAATTGGCCTTAAATATGGCCAATGCCTCTTTGTTCTTGTCAGCAAAAGATCGGAGGTGCAATAAATTATGAAAAAGGGAACAGCATTTAAAGTGATGCTGTTATTGGCAGCCCTTATGCTGGTAACTGCATCCGTTGGCATGGCCGCTCCCCATTGGGGAGGAAGTCACCATTCAGGGTCTCATCATCATCCAGGATCCCATTATACCCACTATTACCATCAACCGGTATGGTATGGATGGAGTGGGTACTGGGGGAACTGGTGGCCTTACAGCTCATGGTGGTCCTGGCGATACTGGTGGCCGTGATTTTAAGCAACAAAACCGGCTAAATCTTTTTTATATTTTTTACTAGAGCAATTCTCTTCTCGGTATTCACGCCAATAGCTACCCCATATTACGCTCCTCCCCCAATATGTCCATAGTCCATGCTAAAGATCACAAATGAGAGCAAGGATAAGGGGGATAGATATGCAGGCTATGGACGACCGCCCGCGCAATCCTTATATCGCCCCATCCAATTGATGGATCGAAGATACTGATACAATCGGAGTCAACCATGTTTCTTGATTTTATGAGCGAGGTAGAGGCGCTGCTGAAGTCCGCCCTGGAGCGCTGCAGCTGCAATCTGGAGGATGGAGCAAACCCCCTGGGGCTGGACATAAGCCCCCATGCCGACCTAGCCTCATCTGTCGCTTTCCGCCTGGCTCCCGTCCTCAAGAAGAGCCCGGCGGCCATAGCCGCAGAGATCCATAAGGCCCTGCCGGAGGAGCGCCATTATGTGGACCGGGTAGAGGTCCTGGGCCCCTACCTCAACTTCTTCATGAACGACAGGTTCCTGGATAAGGTACTGAAGGAGGCCCTGGCAGATAACGCCTGGACCGGTAGGATGAGCGATAAGGTGATAGTGGAGCATACCTCGGCCAATCCCGACGGGCCATTACATGTGGGCCATATTCGCAACTCGGTCATAGGCGACACTTTAGTTCGCATACTGCGCCGGGCGGGATGCAACGTCGATGCTCAGTATTACATAAACGACATGGGCCGCCAGGAGGCCATGGTGGTGGTTGGCTGCGACCACTTCCCGCTGGACGGCAGCAAAGCAGACCACGCCGTGGCCAAGGTCTATATTGCCGCCAATAAGCTCATGGAGAGCCAGCCCGGCATCAGGGATGAGGCAGACTCGGTCATCTCCCGCTATGAGGCGGGAGACCCGGAGATAATAGCCAAGATCCAGAGCGCAGTCAAGTACGCCATCGGCGGCATTGAGCAGACTCTGCAAAGAATGAACATCGGCCATGACACCTATCACTGGGAGTCGGAGTTCGTACGACGGGGCGATGTGGAGGAGATAGTGGGCCTTCTGGAGAAGACCGGCCTCACCGAATGGGAAAATGGGGCATTCCAGCTTGATCTCACCTCCCACGGCTTTGAGAAGAAGATGGTTTTGAAGAGGGCCAACGGCACCTCCCTTTACATCACCCGGGACCTGGCCTACCACCGCTGGAAGGCGGAAAACTCAAACCGCTCCGTGGACATCCTGGGAGCGGACCACAAGCTGGTCTCGGGACAGCTGCGGACGGCACTGCGTCTTTTAGGGGTCCGGGAGCCGGAGGTGGTCATATTCGAGTTCGTCTCCCTTCCCACCGGCTCCATGAGCACCAGAAAGGGCAAGTTCATCTCCGCGGACGAGCTGTTGGATGAGGTGGAAAAGCAGGCCTACGAGGAGGTCAAGCTGAGAAGGCCGGAGGAGAGCGAGTCCTTCCTCCGAAAGGTAGCTGCCCAGGTGGCGGCGGGAGCGGTGCGCTATGATGTGGTCAAGGTCTCGGCTGACAAGGCCACCACCTTCGACTGGAAGCAGGCTCTGGACTTCGAGAAGCTATCCGCGCCCTTTATCCAGTATTCTCATGCCCGCGCCGCCAGCATCCTGCGCCGGGGTGAAGGGGATGCTCTGGCAGGGGGATGCTCTGATGTCCGCTGCGGTCTTCTGAAAGGCGAATATGAGATTGCTCTGCTCAAGAAGATCGCCCAGTTCGATCTGGTCATAGATCGGGCGGCCCGTGAGCTCAAGCCCCATCAGCTGGCCACCTATGCCCGGGAACTGGCGGAGAGCTTCAACCTCTTCTACCGCTATAGCCCGGTGCTGGATGCCGAGCCTGGTCTGCGGCAGGCCAGAATGGGCCTGGCCAGAGCAGCGAAGAATGCCCTGCGGGTGACGCTAGATACACTGGGCATAGCTGCTCTGGAGACGATGTGAAGAGCCGGAGCCTGGCCATGAGCCAGGCAATGGGCCACAGATGCAGATCCTTTGCCCCTCTCCTGCAAGCGGCGGCATTGATGATGCTGCTGGCCTTATCCGTCCAGGCAGCGCCTCAGGCAAGCGCCATCTGGACCGAGGAGCCCTGGATGGATCAGGCAGAAGAGCCGCCGGCAGAGGCGAAGACGACGCTCTCCGATCCCATAACCTTCCATCTCAACGGCAGCGAGCCGGGGAATGTGATTGTGGGTGGAGTGAGGTACAACTACTCGGACTGCTTCATCGGAGATTGCTGCCCGGGCCCCGGCAATTCCTCCATCCAGTTGTGGATCCAGGAGGATGGGAGCTGGATGCAGTATCAGCAGATCGCCGCCGGCGAGAGCGTGGAGCTCATAGCCCACACCCCAGAGGACGGCAGCGCTGATCTCTATCTGATATCCTATGCCAACAGCAGCATAGCCCATTGGAGCATAAAAACCCTCTCCAGCTATTATCATCGCCTGAGGCTGGTGCCAGAGGAGACAGGCAGATTCTTTTTGATTTTATCTCAGGGCAGCCGTCCCAGCAGCGCTCTGATCCTGGATGTCCTGCCCCGGCCTC